>Ga0065711_1033739_pt1 | contig 24906 bp, 13 predicted proteins | sample Hoacrofraction12_FD_59098 | JGI IMG/M metagenome (GOLD analysis project Ga0065711, IMG submission 59098) | Hoatzin crop microbial communities from Cojedes, Venezuela - Epithelial fraction 12 v2 (version 2) | ecosystem: Host-associated > Birds > Digestive system > Esophagus > Crop | place...
AAAAAAAAAAAAAAAAAAAAGGCTTATGCTCGTAGCTAAAAAGTTTGGATCCAGCTCTGGCTCTGCCAGACCACTTGGTTTTGTATAAGTTCTTTTAACTGGCCCCCATATTCCTGGGGATATCTCTACAGAATTCAGACCTGCCTTTCTCCCACCACTTCATGGTCCAATTTAGGTCTGTAAAGCTGGACTTACTCACTTCTTTCCTTACACAACCCCGGTGGAAAAGTGGTAACAAATCAGAGCATTCTTTCCAATTACTGGCATTAATTTTGAGACCTGTGGCTTTAACTCTGCCCCCAGATGCTACCAGGAATGCATGAAAGTCAGCAAGCTTATATCTAATAAGAAAAATGTTCTTTCCTGACTCCAAAGCAGGTGACTTATTAGGCTCACATCATCCTAAACTCCCTCCTCTGTAAGCAGCTGAAAGAAGATGATGAATTTAGGCAATGATTTTACCTTAGTAAAGTGGGGGAGCAGCTTGAAGCCATCTTACCTCCTGTCTTCTCACAGCTGGTCACTTAGAGAAAGAAACTCTAAGGGAGTAGGGCCTGCTCGTCCATTCCTTGGCACCAGTTCCCCCGCTCTGGCTGTGACCTGCCTGTTGCCCCAAGGTTCAGTTAAGTTTCTGGACTGTAAGACATGCAAACGGAAATGTTCTTCAAGGTCAAAGTTCAGTTGTAGAAGGGAAGAGGATATCTTTGAAGATGAGTTTAAAATAGCAGGTAGTACCCAAACAGACCCAAGTCCCACCACTTAATGTTCTATGTGTTATCATTCCTTACTCTTTCCCCAAAAACATTTGATTTTTTACCAATTCCTGAACCCTATAGAAATACTGGACTTGTGGTGCAGGAGAACTAGAGAAGCTGTTGGCGTGTAGCATGCCCTGACGTTCACAAAATAAATTGTGACCTAGAGAACAATATTTATTTCCTGTAGTCTCTTTCAGTTGTAGTCATCATATGTGTAACAGACTGGGTAAACATTCTGCAGACCAAACTTTTGTGTGTTTTTCCTTTTCTTTTTTTGCGTTATGCTACTTTTGTTTATTTGTTTCAAGTTGATTATATTCTTTTAATTCCTGTAGCTAATTTGCAAGATGTTTCTTTTCTTGTGTGGAGATGTTGATGGTTGGATGTGGAAGGCTAAACCTTCCTGGCTCCAGTTAAAAATGCGGACAGTTTGGTTTTGCAGCATCTTAGGAGTGTGCTGAGCAGCTTTAATTTGCATTTGAAGCTTCTCCAGCATGAAGCAACTTTTCTGCTTGATAAGAGGTGCTTCGAATGGCCTGTGTTCTGCTGTGGCTGGCAGGATGAATTCCAGCAGTTGTTGCCCATTTCATGCATGACCGCAAGAAAAAAGGGCATTCCAATTTGTGCGGTGTTTGGAATAAATGTATATGGTACAGCTGCAAAGCAGGGATTCATAAAGAATGTCAATATTTATGCGTAAGTGATGCATTTATAATGGGGGAGTTCTCCACAATTTAATCACTGTTACACTGAAATTCGGTGGAAAGTCTTTATTTGATAAGTACTGTGTTTATTTCTCCCTTTGTAATGTTCTATTGTTTTGCCATGAGCTTACGGATTTTATTGTGTGACTTAATTCTGCCTTGCTCAGTAATCATATTCCCTTCCCTTAGGCCTCCAAATCTTCCCCCTAAGCCCCAGAAACACAAGAAGCCCAGACCCCGATCACAGTGTAGTGCTAAGTTGTTTAATGGTGATTTGGAGTCATTCATCAAGGTACTGGCACGAGCCACCCCACTGGCTGATCTCAACACTTCGTACTATAATGGTCACCACCTCACGTAAGCTGAGGCAGATCATTATGTTTAAGTCTTTCCTGGGGCTCTTTTCTTTCCCGGTTGATCAATATAATACTTCCTGAAGTCAGAGGGAAAGAGGGGGATTCATTTCTCACGTTAGCCACCCTACAATTTTGTTAATCAAGTAGGGATAGTATTGGCAGCCTGGTTTTATTATGAAATTTAGCATCACGTAGAAGATAGGATGTAGTGGTGCATCCCACGACTTAGCACAATTTCCTGCTTGCCATTTTCATTACATTCAGTATTCAAAGTCTGTGGAGAAGCAGTATCACCCTGGGTTTGATAGACAGCTTTTGATTTCCTGTGACTTTAGGAATTTATTATATTGTGTGAAGTTGTGATCACCGCGATTCTGGATCTTGTGTCTTTGCTGTATTTACTATCTTCTTCTTTCTCATACTTTTATTTCTAATAATGCTTCTAGCCGAGGCCGAAGGAACTCTCACACGAGACATCAGGTATAGTTCTGGTGACAAGAGAACCATCTCCACCTCGCTCTCGGGTTGCGTTCATGCCCGGCTCGAAATTAGTTCTTTCAAAGACATGGAGGGAGAAGTTTGCATTAAGAAATGAGGGTACGAGTACAGCAGGCAAAACTGAACCAAAGCACAACTCTGGAGTGATTGTAGCCTTAAATGATGGATATTTCCTTATTCATTAACAAGCATCTGCCCATCACAGCCAATTAGTGCTTCTGGATACTAGCTAACAGAGCTAGAGGAAAGAAATCTTAGAAAAACACATAACAAAACATTTATAAATGCAGTGAATTAAATTTCTGACTTTGTGAACTGAGTTTGAATGTTACTGGGAATTTTTTTTCTTTCTCCACAGCATAACTAGCAGCAAATATTTTGAAGAACAAATTCTGTGCTCAGCGGCACCATACCAGTTTAGCTGTATTTGAACAGAGCTTTCAGCCACCCTCAGTACAACTATAGGGAAAACTGTTATTATTATGCAGGTGGTGCTGTGAGGTGCAAACACTTCCAGGAAATCATCACATGATGCGAGAGATTGATCTCACAAACTGTTTCTTGCTCAGGGATGAAAGTACGCAAAGCAGCAGAAACTCCCACAACAAAAAGCCCCTGGATTACAGAAGCACAGAGCAAATCAGGAGAAATGGTACCCCGCCATTTTCCGCCACAGAGAAGAGTTATGCTGCATGGCAGTGTGGGTGACAGGGCTTACTTGCAAGTGGAGAGTGCTACATAGTTAGTCTTTCAACAGGAAAGAAGAAAAGAAGGCTGGTAGCCTAATGACAGATTTGCCAGTGTAAGAGCTAACCTAGGAAAGCATCCCCGCCCAAAGACCATGCCATTCTTGATAGGGATGACTCATTTCAACAGACACAAAAAGGTTACAGCTAGTGAAATGCAGTATCGCACCTAATTGTTTTTTGTTACATTTTTGCATCATCAGAAATGATAATTAGTCCCAAACATACATTCACTGACTGCACACATCAGATTAAATTCAGCGCAGTGGTAGGGTCACTGTTCTTGACGTTTCACCAGCACAGATTGTTACTTCAAATTATTTTCCTGTCATTGGATCCCAAATCCAAAGATGCTAGTTTAGATTATTTCAGGGAATTACTTAACTACGAAGTTGTGTATGGTTCTGAACAGATTCTCCAAAACCAGGTATGAAAGTAATTTTTGTTTTGTTTTTTTTTTAATTTCTTACTGCAAACACGATGTTTTCTGAGGCTTTACATTCTTTGCATGGATCAGTGTACTAACAGAAGATACGGGTGCATGTTGTGCATGTTTTCTAATACTCTGCTTTTTCGGAGGGCCAGGCTGCTCAGTGGTGGTGAAGATCGCAGTGTTCCCGGGTGTAGCAACTGAACTGTTCCGTGGGGGGTTTTTTGTTCACCTGTTACTGAATCATGCCACAACTCAAACAGAAAATGCTCATCCAGACATTACTGATTCTTGGCTAGCCAGTCTTTGCTAGGCTTTAAATTAAAAGATAAGCCACAATTTAAAGAACATGATTAGCAGTACAGTCTTTTGCAAGCCCCGTGTTATTAGGTCCACTAGGACTTTCTCCACCAGGAAAAGAAAGGTAAGTTAAATGGATGCAGAGAGATCATCTTCATCATGAATCATTATTCTTAATAATAACCTTTTTAAAAGGCAAATTCAGCACTTTAACTCATTTTGCTTCAAAATCTATAACACATGCATGAGCTTAGATGTCACATACAGTGTTAGCCAGATCCAGTGGCAGAGGTAGAGAATGAAGTCTCTGAATTTCCCAATTCAGTGATTTTAATGAAGAACTGTAATCCTTTCTCCTCACTTGTTCCTTTCCCTCCCTCCCTAAAAGGGAAGAGAACTCTGTTAGAAATGATTTTTTTTCTTACGTGTTTTTTTGCCAGCACTGTATGGCCATCTGGATTGACCAAGAAAATGCATTTTCACATTCAGTCCAGAGTAGGGAGGTTTCCTCTTTCTGATCTACAGTTCACTCTTTTTGCTTTTGTTTTCCAGGATTCAGGACAAGTCATTCCTCTCATTGTGGAAAGCTGTATCAGATTTATCAATTTATATGGTAAGCTCTGAAACATGCTATGTCATTTCATTATTGCCCTGACTTTTTTGTGTATCTTTTGCATAATGCATTTACCACAACAGCTTTGTTTTTAAAACAGAGATTAAAAGAATTTTAAAACTTAGATTCATTTCTCACCACTGTCTCCTGTCTTTGCTGCAGGTCTTCAGCATCAGGGAATTTTTAGAGTGTCTGGTTCCCAGGTGGAAGTCAATGATATTAAAAATTCATTTGAGAGAGGTAATTGCATTTTCATTTATTCAAGCACCTTAATATCTAACATTTAAAGATCATTTAAATTCTAATTACTTTCTTGGCTATTTAAGCAGTTTGTATGCACTTTGTGTACTGCACCTAAAACTTTGCACCGTCATATACTTAAAGATTAAGTATAATGACGTGTACATGCTTTTCCCTGTTATGTCCTAGGAGCTTGAGGTTGGTTTTCATTTTGTTTACATGAGGCATATGACTCTTGAATCAACTGCAAACTTTAGTCTTTTGTTAATGATAAACTGCAAATAATAGTTTGTCTACATTTTATTTTAAAGATCCTCAGAAAGGAAAGGAAAGATTATAGTTTAATTAGATTCAAGAGACTACTTAACAGAAGTTGAGAACCCCGTTACTTGATCTTCTGCAATACGAGTGCTCAGCTTTCTGGTCTCTCTGCCAAAGTGGTGTCACGGTCAATGAGAATACGAGTTGTGAAAGGATCATTCCGTTTTCAATCACTATTTTCGTTCCCAAAGGAAACTTCAGCCCTAGAGGAGGAATGGCGGGAAGGACACCAGGAAGTGAAAACAGCTCTTTAGACATGAGTGGCTTCAAAACCCAACCTACAATTGCTCTGCTAGAGCAGCCACAATCCAGCAATCCCCTAATTGTGTTAGAACTACATTAGTTACAATTTTTTTTTTTTAATCTTACATTCTCTTTTCTTGGGTCTTAGAAGCTGTTTTTTTAATATCCAGAAAAACCTTTTGCAGATCATCTGCTAATGAGAAAACCCTTGGAGCAATAAGTCTTGTGACTAAAAGCATGAAAGAATACACACAGTGTTTTTCTTCTCATGATTAGTTATGATTAGTTATATATCTTGTTACAGCTGATCTCATCTCTGACAAGATACATGAAGCAGTTGTTTTTACATACTAAGTGAAGCCACGTCCTCCTATTCTCCAGCTTTTAAATCTGCATTATTGTTAACTGCTATTCCTAGGTACTGTTATTCTGGAAGATACATACATTTTGAAGTGTTTCAAAGTAATGATTAAGTCTTTAAAATTACATGTAGTTCGGTCATGGCTGAGGTTTCAGTTAGGGTTTCAGTTCCTATACAGTGTTTTCACAAAATGGTTGCGCATATTCCTGAATGTTTAAATTTTTCAGAATGAAGACAGATTGCCAATTTAAAGAGTTATGTAACTCAATTTACTTTATGTAAGCTCCTAAAGAATAGTCTGAGAAACCCTATTCAATTAAGATCATTTGGCTTTTTTTATTTTACTAACTGTAAGTCACAACATGTCCATAAATACCTAGTTGGAAGTTCAGGACCTAAGAGATCACTAGGTTATGTAATTTAAAGGAAGCTTAATTTAGGCTGATGGTTTTAGTTTAATCATAGCCTGGGATTTCTAAATCAGTGTTTATTATCTTACTTGAATGCTTGCATTGCCACCTCCCACACACTAAAAACAAAAAGCTTCCAAAATGTCATCACTTGCAAAAACGTTGCATGCAAGAATACTCCTGCGTGTGTATTTCATTCACTTTATTTACTTTTTAAGGTGAAAATCCTTTGGCAGACGACCAAAGCAACCATGACATTAACTCAGTTGCTGGAGTACTGAAGCTCTATTTCCGAGGGCTGGAAAATCCTGTCTTTCCTAAGGAAAGATTTAATGATCTTATTTCTTGTATCAGTAAGTAGAAATCTTTGTTTCTTTCTCAGTAGAATTTTACTTTCATATATACAGTAGCAGCCTGAAAAAAAAATCTAACTTCACAGATTTTTCTGAGACAATTTGTTTGCCATCTGTAACAGTCTGGGTCAGTTATTAGTCATACTCGCAGCTGTGGTTGTTCCCTTTTTCCAGTGGGATTAGTGTACAGTACAACTCTTTGTTTAATAGGGCAGGAAGCATATCTTTTGGTATACAAGAGATAGTTAAATTTAAACGCATTATTATTTTCCTCTGTGCACTGGGGCAGGCAGAAGAGGATGAAGTCATGACCTTGCAAACAGATTATGTTACTTCCCACAAAGGTTTTCATGCCCCGCAGCTTGGAGTCAGTGCTGGTGCATTAGTAACTAACTGCTCGACATTGTGTGGTTCTGGACCTTTATTGTGCTCAGCTTAAAACCCCTGATCCACCCAGCAGAAAAACCCTTCAGCGCGAGAACGGAGGGGAGGAGATGAGTGTAGTCTGCGGAAGAGCCTGGTCTGCCTTCCAAAACATAGGTTGTGATGGGGAGCCTTGGAGGAGCATTGCATGGATGTTCATAGCCAGACACAGAGAGATTGTAGTAATTTAGGAAGTTCTCAGTGGATGAGTGAATTGCTCTGGCATGCACAAAACCTCTTCCAATTCACAGATCCCTGCAGATGTTGGGGGAGGGGGGGGAGCGAGGCCAAGCCAACCATCAGTAAGCTTACTGTTCCCTGTGGGTCCATTAGAAGTGGTAGGATGTGCTAGCTTTGTGGAAGAATTTCCTCCGTTCAATCCTTCCTTTATAACTTGCCTGTTTCAGCTGAATGGAGAAAGAGGCAGTTTCACAGGTAACCAGGGCCAGTCCTTTGGGATATTAATTAGGGCAGGCTCTCTCCAAACTCTGTTATTTTGGCACAGGCGTCTCAGCCCAGCAGGCAGGACCGCAGATTGATGTGTGCGCAGTGTCCTGGGCTGGCCATCAGATGGGCTTTTCTGCTCCCTGCCGGGGCAGCTCAACGTGTGTGGTTTCCTTCCACACATAGGGAGGATTGCAGTAATTCAGCCTGGAGGTTACAAATACGTGGATTGCTGTGACCAGGTCTATGTGCAATATGTTGTTTTTTTGTGGGGTTTTCTGCAGCTGTTGCTATTTACAGACTTAATGGTACTGAAGAGTCCTGAAGGACCTCAAAACCACAGTTTAGCTCTGATCCCTGATGCTGAGGTGGACACTGTCTCTTTAGGAAGCATAATCTTGGTTCTGCCTGAGTTCAGCTTTAGCTAACTGTGGTGGCACAGCCCAGAAATTGTCTGCGAGTCATAGAAACTGAAATCTAAAAAGGGATTGTATTGACTGAGTGATTTGGTGCATGACAGGGATGATGGAACTTTACCCAATAATCCTGAGCTGCTTTCCATAACTTCTGGATGAATTAAAGCACGTCTGCTGGAAAAATTTATGGATTTAATGGCTTCAATTGACAGAAAATCGACCACATTCTTGGATAAGCTGTTCAAATGATTAATCACTTTCATCATTAAATGTTTGTACCAGATTTCCTTTTCAAAAGTTCTGCTGTCAGATTCTGCCCATTGGATCTCTTTATGACTTTATTATTTTGACTAAGCATTGAGAAAAATATAAATGGTAGTTCTTATATGTGGAGATGGTATTGCACTCTGCTGCGTTGAAGAGCTTTATATAGAATTGTAAAATACCAAAAATTAGCATTCAGCTTACAGGGATTATACAAGTGAGTGCTTAGAAGATGCAAAAATACTTGCCCAAAACAACCTTTTAAACGTGTTCCAAGAAGAGGAACCTGGACGATTTCAAAGCGTTTCTGTTCACCATTGAAGCTTCTGAAGAGAGGGTGGGCTATTCGGAAAGAAGTGTAGAAGTTCAATGGACGGAGTATGTGTGCATGGCACCTGCACAGGTGGGAGAAATTCACCAACATCTCAGAGCATCGCTATCTGAGAGGGATCCAGTTCAGTTATCCCAAGATGGTCTTTTTTTATTAAGATCTTCAAGAAAAATTCCAATGTATACTAGATCCCTAGTGTTAGGCCCTGGTTTTCTTAGAGGATGTCCAACTATTGCATGTTCAAGGTAGGCAGCGGATTATTTTCTTGTGAAAGAGTTGACAGCCTTTTTTTTTTAAATAATAGTATCATCCAGTAGAGCTGAAATCCATAACAACCAATACCTTGGAACAAAGTCACTGCTTTTCATAGCCACATATTAAAATGGGACAGTTACTGGGAAAGAGGTGTTGCCACCTGCCTGGTTTAGATTGGCTGTTCTCTGAGACTGTCATAAATGTGGATTACCATCTCTACGACAGCTTGTCAAAATGAAGTGTAATGACTGAGTAGTTCTGCTAGCTTTGACTTCTGCTATTGCTGTTACAAAAGAAAACAGAGGATTTTCTTACTGATAATGTGTTGTAGGAGTCCCAGCTCTGTTTCTGGCAGGTTTTGGAGGAAGCCAGGGAAGGATGATTTTGTTGTTTGGTTTGGTTTCCACGAGGTCATCGTTAGGGGCACTCGGAAATGGCACATCAGTGCCTTCCTTCAGCAGAGGGAGGAGAGGTACGTTTGGAACATGGCAGGACAAAAGGGGTTTTCTCTTTGAGCGCATTGGGGTGAGTTTGCTTTGTGTTGTCACAGTGGGGCGTTTGAACGTGTTGTGAGGAGAGAAAGAAACAGCTCTTGTGCCTTGCGCCCACAGCCAGCCCCAGAACCGCGCGCTGGGAACAGCGGGCTCTGTGCCTGCACCTTCTGATTGTCTGAGAAGCCTGAGGTGGAGTGTTTTTACAGCTGTGTACCTAGTGTCTGCACTCTGTTAAGTGGTCCATCACTTCCAGGGAATAAGATGCTGCTTTTTTGTTTTTTGGGTTTTTTTTTTGTTTGTTTGAAAACAACAAGCATTTCAGAATATACTGCCTGTCAGTGTAAATAGCACCTACATGGCATGTACTGTCAAAAACTGTGGATCTCAAAGACCCTGTCCATTGCTATCTTTTAACCTTAACACTTTGTATGTCTTGCAAAAATGAAGGCAGCCTAGGGAAGATTTTTCTCCCACTTCAGACTATGAAACTGTCATAGTTGAATTAGTTTCTTCTTCTGTGCTTATGTGGCCTCACATATTAAGTATGTTGGTCTTCATGTTAATAGGAGCAGGGCCAGACTCCCTTTGCTCTGTGAGAACACACGTTACTGTAACTTCTTTATATCATGATTGATATGTAAAGTCCAGAGAGCTTTCACATTTTTAATTAAGAGGGTTTAAATATTCTTAATTCATATTGCATTCACTGTCTGATAAACAGCAAGGAAAGAAATAAACATTAAGTTGTTTTCAAGTAGTTTTTCAAGATGTCAGTGTGTTTTTTTTAATCATCAGCAGAAATTGTAATAAAAGAGGGGAGGGAGAAAGCAGATTCAAAAAGTTAATGCTCACATAAAACTGTAAAAGGGCAGAATGTCACACATTTTATATGGAAATTTAATGTTTCCAGTGAAAAACCCCTTGAAACTGAAGTACTTAGTTATGGATGTCAAGCGTGATTGAGGCTACAGCTGCAAAATGAACCTTTCCTCAGTATAGCCACTGAGGAATTCCTTTGCATTTATGCATATATTTCCAAATGAAATAGAGCATTGTGATTTAGTGCTTTCTCTTGTGCAAATACAGTGGAAACAGTGCAAAACGGCTGTGACTTTTAGGGTGATTTGTATTAATTAGACTTAGGAGAACAATGTTTTTCTGTTTGAGCTTATGAACTGTTTTAGATAAAATTTGGGCCAAATTATGACTTCTCCAGAGCAAGCATGAAAGGTAGGACAGAATGTAAAGAATCCATCTTATTATGGACCATGATTCTGCATTCTCAGAAAAACGAGTGGCTGCTATTGCTCCCAGCAGCACTTGGCAATCTGGAGGGTAAATTAAGGTCGGGAGGAGGGGAGGAAAGTTGCACTGCACTTCTTTTCTGCCCCTTTGTAGAAACATGTTGGGCCAAACACAAGCAAAATATTTGTAACAGGAGTCACATGGAGGCAGAGGATACTGAAGTTGTGCTTAGGGCTGGCCGTAATTCACCTTCACTGCTGGTGTGAGTTCTTACACACGTGAATTACAGTTCACTTTTACATACATAGCTGTGCAATGCAGCAGCAGACCCCCTCAGCTACCCAGACTGCTTAGCTTCTGCTCGGGTCATTATCATTCTTGTTGGTTTCATCTCCCTTGCCTTAAATTTGATATACTAAGATGCCAGGGTGGATGAAAACATACATCTTTTTTCCTTCTGATTTTCATCATTTCAGTCCCTTGCTGCCAGCAGTGCCCGTTCACCTAAAGGCATAAATGTTATGAACAGAAATTATTTTATTGCTTTTCCAGACTATGGCCCATTACTTAAAAAGTAAAAAAACTATATTCTGAATTGTCAACTCTTCCTGAAAAAGTTTCAACAAAATGACAACTGTTTCCTTCCCTAAGTGAAAGTGGAGACCGTTGTGTTTGTCCTCCTGTAATGCCTTCTTAAATAGATCTGAAAGAGCTGTAAGTGGCATTGCTGGGTTAATATATATGTATCTTTGAGTTGGATTGGACTCATCTACCAAAGCAGAGAGAGGCACAAATTGTTAACTTCAGCACTAATACATATTCATGTAGATGAGTTGTCAGCTGCAAATTGACCATAAAAATTACATCTACAAGTGTAACTGTTCCATTTGACATTCAGCAGGTGTGTAAAATACGCATTAGACATCCACTCTGTTACTAGTAGGCACCACACCAAGTGGAAGTAGCGAGTGACCCACACACAGAGATACCACATTGGATTTTTTCCTTCAAAACAGTGGTCCTAAAGGAGAGAGATGTCTTACATTGCCGTTGTTTGCTTTCTTCTTCCTTTGTGCTACCGTTGCCTGGGAAATATGCTTAGCTTGCACAGCACTGGCTGTTAGCGTAGCACAGTTCATTCATTGCTGACACCAGGTTTCTCCTTCCACGTGTTTTGATCAGTAATAGCTTCCCTTTGCCAAATGTTTGCAAGTCTTTTGTTACTACGGGCCCATGGAGGCGGTCTGTTAACATGGGGTGGTAGAACATACATAATCCAGAACTCATGTTTCTGAGGTCTGACTGCTCCCAGGCTGAATCTTCTCCTCGTTGCATAATGATGTCTCACCACCAGTGCAGGCAAGGCCATGTGTAGAGCCAAGACCAGGAAAAGTACAGTGCTTCTGTAGTATTTTTAACTAAACCAAATTGTTAAAGGCATGTAGCTGTCCAGCTGGCCTAAAAGATTTCAGAACTACCAGCAACTGCTCTCTTGCAAAAAGTCTTTTTTTCATCACCAAAGAGCTGCATTTATATATTTGAATATTTATGGCCTTTTACATGCTCCACTACTTCAGGATTATTGCTTAATTAAACTTCAATTTACATTTTCTTAATGTTATTCAGGATGAATGTATCCCTGTCTTCATTTGTAGTTTAGTTTTATTTTATTTGTATTTGGGGGGCTTGTGTTAGTAAGTGTGTTTTCTCCCCTCTCAGATTTCCTTTACTTTTCTGAGGCAAATGTTCACTTTTGACCTGTTTTACTTTAGAGTCTGACTTGGCAAAAATCTCATCATGAGTCACCAGGTGGTTAAAAGGTGTCATTTCTCATGGAAGAGAAAAGTGGTCATTCGTTGAGTCTGTATGTCGCTGCAGTAAGCAAAGGTGACACCACCTCCCAAGAATAGGTTCCAGGGTTCTTGGAGGCTGAAGATCACAGCTTTTAAGGCTTGAGTAGCTAGGATTTATGCCCATCCCGTGCTATTGAGAACTGGCTGAGAAAGAGGCAGCTAGCTGAGAAATAATTCTTTCATTTATGCAATGACATTAATCGCAGCTGGATTCATTCATCCAGTTCAAGGACAAGGAGCGTTTGCAGAGGAAGTCCATGGGAGATCAATAAATAAATCTTTTCCAAGAGCAATGTGAGATTGCACCTCAGCAGATTTTCTTGTGGAGGTTGTGATCTGCTTCTTTGGAGGATTTTATGAACAGGCTGGACAGGTGTGTCTCTGAGGTGATTAAGGTGAAGTCAAAGGGTGAGATTATAGGCTTAAATGACCTCTGAAGAGTCCTCTGAGCTCTGTGTTTTCCATTTTTTGTAGCTTGTGGAGGCTTCTTAGATCCCAAACACCTCTCATGCTTACATGCCTAGAGAATTTTATGGATACACAGAAAACCAAGCTCCATGTATTATTAGGGTGCTTTGCTCCATTATTGTCTGATAAAAATACGTTAATAGTTCTGGGCACAGGTACCTGGCTCTTCTACAGAGTGCTGTAGTCCTGAAGCCCCAGAAGCTGGCCTCTTTCCCTTCTCTCGCTTCACCCCACAAATGTCTCCTGTGCTCTGGGCTGCACTGTAGCTCCACTTGGACAGGAGCACAGTGTTCCCACACCAAACACCTTCTCATCTGGCTGCCAGGAAACTCTCCTGCTCGGGGGTTTGCCCTGTGGCTGAGACGGATCTGCAAGGCAGGTGGGTTAGGCCAGAGCGCCAAAGGTTTTACTCTGCTCCGAGAGCTAGAAAATAATAACCGTTTCTGTTTGTGATATTTACCTGACGGTAGTCCTGACATGTGGTTGATATTCATGTGTCCTTCACGCAGATCTCCTGTCCCTCCCTCACTCCACAGTCAGAAAAAACTTGTTACTTCCCAGTGTGCTTGGCCTTGCCAGAGGCTTGTCCTGTTGCTTGTGTTTGGGAATATGAGTCTCATCGTATCATTAGAGTAATGAACCAGTTTTCAAATCCCCTGATGTCTATTTCTGCTTGGCAGCTAATTGCATTATTAGGACAAGTCATGTAATATCAGTACTTCAGTTTTCTTAGCTGAGAAATGGATAATACCTCACCGGGTGCTGAGGTAGGGCTAATTACAGTTCCTGAAAATCAGACTAATGAAAAGAGGGCCTCCAACAGAGGTGCTGTGAGAGGGGAGACACAGCCAGCTTTCTGCAATGTTGGGGTTGTCAGTGGTTCCCCGCAGCAGCCAGCTAGTAGTTTGGACGGCCGTTCTGCCCCGAGGCTCTCTTCAGCAAAGCCAGTGGAGGCAAAGCAATGCTTTCTCTTCCCTCTGCATGGGAAGCAGCAGAGCTGCAAGTTCTTTCTGCCTGGATGCAGAAAGATCGCTCTATATTCATTCCATCTTTCCTGTGTACCCAAACACTCATGTGCTACATACACAGAAGCAACAATGAAATTTGGCTCCTCATTTAAAAGCAGCACACAAATACATGACATTTTTACCTACCTCCTTTAAATCAAATCAGTGCTGAGAAAGAAAAAGAAGCCTTGCGAAGTAACGTGCATGGAAAGCACACGAATTTAGCACTTGGCAATAGTTTGGGTTTTCAATAAAGGAGCTTTCATGGAGACTGGGACTGGGTTACCGGGAAGGTATTGGAAATACACACACCTCATTCCAGCATATATAGCTTGTAACTGCTTCAGTATAGAAGTGACCTTCTAGTACTTAATACTAAGTGCTCCGAGTAGGGCAGCTGGGATAGCTCAACACGTGGCCATACAGCCAGTCTCTCTGGACCTGCTCCGCCGTGTCTGTGCTGCCTAGTGGGACCCGTTCCTGGCTCACACATCCTGTGAACCAGGTCTGAGAACTCCTTGAAAGAGTTGTGGTTGGCACAGACCACAAGCACATTGGAGACTGTGATAACTGCTGTGTGCCAGCTGCCTGCCCGTGTTCACGACTGTGCCCCATCCTGGTCTAGCTCACTAGTTCAGACAGAGCTATTGCATAAGCGTAGGCAGCACACTGCTGGAAGGAGCCTCTGGACCCTCCTGGGAGCCCGGCCAGTGCATTCCCTGGGTCTGATTTGAGTTTAGCGATGGCTAAACCTGGTCCAGGGCTGGTCTCCAGTACCGGCTGGAAGAGGCAGATCTGCAGCACAGGCATTAGCTGGGAAAGGCTGTAACGCAGAAGGCAAGCCCCAGTGCTGCGTCACAGCTTCCCTCCAGCTTCCCATATCCAGGGCGGAAAGGCTGGAGAGGAGCTGTGCCACAGCAGTGCTGCGGAGGTGGGAGTGCTGAAAGACGTAACCAAAGCGCCTTTGGGCCTTCCTCCCTCCACCCCGCTCTGCAGAAAAGGTACAGGCAGTCTTCTTCCACTGAGAGTGGCTTGATTTAGGCCTTAAAACTGGTGTCTGTAGGGCATGCAGAGCAGCAGTGTGGCACTACAGTGCGGAAGTGGAGGTACGGAGCACTGGTGTCTCCGAGATGCGGTATGCACTGGAAAGGGAGAGGAGAATTGTGGTTGCTCTGCAAATCCTCACTGTGCAAGCAGCTCCCAGGCTTAGCACATCCCTGCCATGGACTCCGATTCTTCGCCAGTAATCAGAAATACTTCTTCTGGATTCATGCAGTCCGCATTTAACAGAAACATAAAAATAAATTTCAGGTCCCATATGCCACTTGAGAAAGTGTAATGGCTTGAACTGATTTTCAGCTATAGTTCGGGTTCAGTGTGACTTATTAGGTTATAAATTGCACAACTTGTCAGCAGTCCTTTTCCCTACGGGCTCTGTGGCAGCTCACTGGGGCCACCGTTCCAGCCTCTAGCTGCTCTGCTAGGGAATAGGTTTTTACCTCCTGCAGAAGTTTTGCTTTGCTGCTGCCGCAGTGGATACCAGAGTCCAAATGGACTTCTTTCATGCAAGCGGTCATGGCCTGTTCTTCTTCTGCAGAAACTCTCAAGCAGCAAAGTTTTACCCCATCCCAGAATCTTCTGTTCCCCAGCACACTGGTGATGCTGAGCAAGTGGAATCTCCTGTAAATGCAGATGTGAGAAGAGGTTTTCCCCCCTGGTTTACTACACTGGCATTTCCTAGTGAACTATAGTACTTCTGCTTGGTTAACAGAAGTCTTGCTGTCAACATGCTCCGCTTATGCTTAGTTCTTGGTACCAAAATACTAATTACTAGACACCAGTTCTACTAAGAAACATAAGCCAACGCACATTTTGCATCTACAAATAAATGCTGATTGGTAGAAATAGCCATACCAAAGAGCACAAACAGACACCAGGAACTGTTTACAGTTAGCATGTTTTTATGTAAGTAATTATTTTAAATGTGTACTGTTAAATACCACATTTTGTGGTACAAATGGCTTTTCAGCTGTTGGAATCAGCTCCTGTTTCTCATTTCCAAATTTTGTAATATCCATTTCAGTGCCACTGGACAGTATTTCTCATGTAGTCTGCTAAGACTTCCCCTAGATATTGTTAATTGCAGCATTCTTTCTTGGCTGACATAAAAAGCATTGCTGAAATTTTAGGTTGTTTCTAGCAGTGTCATTTACACAGAAAACACACTGAGTGAAAAACTGAGATATTATTTATTTTGAAAAACAATTTATGCTTTTATCCCATCACTACCCCACTTGCAGCCACATAATCTTTCTGACCAACATAGAAGATAATGCAGCCTTGTTGTAAGACATTAGGAACTGATACCTTTATTAAGCTGACCATGTTTTGCTCACTTCAGAAGGATTTTGGTGGACTGCTATAAAATCATTTGGGAAAATACATGTGATCTTTGTGCTTGTTGCTTACAAACCATAAAACATAAGGCCTGTCTCCTACTTTGCTATCTAGAGAGTAGGGATTTGGTTAAGAAAATTTACCAGAGAAACTCGGTGATTATGTCGAATTGTATCGGATATTATATCCGATATGAACATTCAAATAAAGAGAATGAATCTGTATCTGAAACTGATGGCAAACATGTCTCCTTAGTTTCCTCAAGTTATTTATGTACTGATACTGTGGTTTTGTGAGCTGTCTAGCTCAGCAAGTGGCCAGAGTTTGACTTAAGCAGAGTTGTGACTTCTTATGTTTAAAGATAGTACTTTTAAACTGTGTGGTTTTAATGAGAGGGAGAAGGACTTCTAGATCTTATTTTTCTAATAGGCCAAAATGAGAAGATATTGGCTAGGGACATGTGATGGTAAAGAGCAGAAGTAAACTGAGTAAACTGAATGCTATTTTAGACCATCATATGAAAGGGAAATTAAAATACTTTCTTCTGTTTGCAGGAATAGACAATCTCTATGAGAGGGCTCTTCACATCCGCAAACTCCTCCTTACTTTGCCCAGGTCGGTCCTTATAGTGATGAGATACCTCTTCGCCTTCCTCAACCAGTAAGTGCTTTATAATTCCCCAATTACATATTGTATCTTTGTCTGCCTTCCTCTGCTGGTAAATGAAGTTCTTTGGGTTTACTCATGCTCTAGGTAGAATTTACATTTAAGATCCATTTAACACAAAAGATTATTTTCTAATTGGCAATGAAAATAGAAGGAAAACACCGGTTTTCATTTCAATTTAAATTCCATTTGTCCAAAACTCAGCAAGGTTGTAATAATACAGATGAAAGTGTTGTCTGAAATGGGGAGTGTGGGCTACACCATTAAAGCTGATAACAAAATCAGCTGATAAAAAAACCCAAGCAAATACATACTGTTACTACATTAAAAGTAGTTTACATAATTTAAAAGTAAAAAAGTTTTTTCTTTATCTCAAGCTGATTTTAATCTCCTGATGGGAAAAGTTAACAGTATATTCAAGCAGCACAGATGTTACAAGCTACCTGTTTGATGCTAGGCACTGCCAGGGTGAAACTTTGTGTTGCTACTTCTATTTTCTGGTAATTGGGCTGCCAGTAGAGAGAACATACATCCCCTGCGTATGCTTTGATATGAAGTAGCTTGGTTCTCACATCACAAAAGACAGGCAGCTGCTGGAAGGAGGGCTGCTTGAGAACGGGAAAGTGGTGTTCGTGTCTTCATCATCCCAGAAAAATTTCTTCATTCTCAAACAGAAAATAAGAGATGGGTCGGGCGATGGCACTGTGTTTCTCCCTCCAGTCCTGCACAGCTCTCTTTGGCATTGCTGACCCCAATATTTTCACTGAAAACCTTGTTTCTTGTGCACTTTGCCCTGGTTCTGTCTTTTCTCTTTCTGCTGCCATATTGTCTGTTTCCTGTTATATATGGTTTCATACTGCTTTTTTCCTCTTTTTTTCCTGAATTTGCCCTCTGCTGATTTATTCTGTCTTTGTGACCTTCCCCATTTCATCCACCCTGTCTGTTCCTATAGAAACAGCGTCTTTGGAGCCAGGTTATGTGTGCGTGCCTGTATTTACAGCTGCTCCCATTTCCTTTCTTCTGGTAATTTCTGAACCACTTTCAAGCAACGTTTAAAAGAGGCACAGAGATCGGAAGTTTTATGAAAATAACCATTCATTTGAAACATGAATTCATCCTCCAAAAGTGACACTGTGTAAACGTCTCAAAGGCTTATCTCACAACTTCTCCTCTGCTTAGACATACAGATTAACCAGAGAGGTTGTGCTTGTCACATGGTTGTGTTAGCTACATCTGTGCTCTCCACAGGAATGCAATTCTGAAAGCAGGCTAAATCCCTTACTGCCTGCAAATTGCTCCTGGTGCATCCACAAGAAGAACATTCCCATAGTTTGACTTTCTGCAATTCTAGTTCTGATTTTTGTGTTTGCAATTATGCCTATTTGGCCACATGAAGTCATTTGACTTCATGGCAGACCTCATCTGGTCTAGCCTCCTGCTCAAACCTTCTAAAGTTAGATCAAGTTGCTCAAGGCTTTGTCTAGTCAAGAACCTCAAAGGTCAGAGAATCCACAGCCTCTCTGGGCAGTCAGTCCCAGTGCTTGGTCACTCTTACAGTGAAGAATTTTTTTCCTGCTTCCAGTTGGAATATCCCTTGCTGTGACTTGTGTCTGTTGCCTCCCATCCCTTTGCTCTGCACCTGTGTCTGATTCACTCTTGTTTGTACTTTTGATAGTAGAAGATTGCAGCTAGATTCTCCAATAGCCTTCTCTTCTAAAGGCTGCACAAACCCAGTTCTCTTCACTTAATAACCCATATACTCCAGCTCCACAGCCATCTCAGTGGTCCATTTCTGAACTTGTGCCAGTTTGTCATTCTCTCAAAACTAGACACAGTACCTCATGTGCAGCTTCACGAGCACCAAGTGGAAGAGGAATAATGAATTCCCTTGACCTGCTGGCTTTGCTCTTTCTAATATAGCCACATGTAACTAGCCTTCTTTGCAGGAGGACACAATGCTGAATCACGTCCAACTTCTTGTTCGAGAAGTGCTCTTCCCAGTGCTTTTCCTTGGGAGCTGCTACTCAACAGTCAGCTTCAGACTGTAATAATACGTGGGATTATTCCATCCCATGAGCAGGACTTTGCATTCATCCTGGTTGAACTTGATGAAATCCCCATTCCTCCATTCCTCCATCTTGTCAAGGTCCTTCTAAATGGTAACCCTGACCGTTAGCGTATCTACTGCTTCCCTACAGTGTGGCATCATCTGTACGTTGGCTGAGTGTGCACTCCATCCCTTTGTCTAGGTCATTCATGAAGATGTTGAACAGTGTCAGCCCCAGTATTGGGCCCTGAGGAGCACTGCATGTTACCGGCCACCAGCAGAACTTCACGTGTTTCACAATGATAGTTATGATCTTTTTTACACATCCTTGCACACATGTAAATGCTGAACCAGCTTATAAACCAGTAGAACAAGACGTCTCCAATTAACACAAGGACATGATAATAAATCACGGCACAAGAAAGGGGAGAACGTGATTAGTTTTACAAGATAGTTATGAGGGGAGTCATTTAGAAGGTTTGCCTCTTCAGTTTGTACATGGAAAACACTCTCTAAAATTCCCTTTCTAAAGGGAATATGATGTTGTTTCTAAAAACAACCAGACATCATAATTATTATGCTGCTTCAGACTGCAGAACAGCACTGAAGTAACAGGCATCCCAGCGCTTCAGGTTCGGTTTAACTGGGCCTGCACAGAACCACTGAAAAGCCAGCATTTCCACTAGAAATGTCAATACTTTTAAACAAGGGAATAAATAGCAACTTTTCATTCAAAACCAAAACTGAAAACTAGTAATGTTGCATTTTCTGGAGGAAAAGGAGAGCTTGCAAAAGTTGATTAGTAAGAACAATCAAAGCCTTTTGTTTGGTCGCTTCCAAAATGAAACTCTTGTGGAAGTTTGTGGGCAGAATTCAAGGTGCTCGGGGATTTTAGGTGGTATGGTAAAAACAGAAACCAGAAGTCACAAGAGCTTTTGCAAGATCCAGGAGCTTGGTTGCCTCCAGAAGACAATTCAGTCTGCCTGAATTACTTAGCCAGTTGATGGGAGAGATGCATCAAGGTCTAAGGAGAAATAATAGGTGTGTATACCCACTTTGGATCCCGTCCACTTGGGCCTCCAAGGATAAGCACTGATGGGATAGCAGCAGCAGCAGTTGATGCAGTTACATTAGCCCATTAGGTCAGCGTACACTGAACACAGTAGTGTGGGAACACATACATATACCTACATATGTGTGCTATAAATTCACTTTATAATGTATGTAGCCTATTGAAGAAATCCCCTTTTTGTTTTGTTACTTTATGTGGGATTAAGTGTCAAGGAGAACAGGAAATCTCTAAGTTGTGATGGAAAATAAAGTTTCTCCAGTTTTCAGAATAAGGTTAGTCGCGGTGGAAAAGTCAATTTTTCTTGATTTTTCTGTTATAACAGCCTTTCGCAGTACAGTGATGAGAACATGATGGATCCGTACAACCTGGCCATTTGTTTCGGGCCAACCCTGATGCCCGTTCCAGACATACAAGACCAGGTGTCTTGTCAGGCACATGTGAATGAGATAATCAAAACTATCATCATCCATCATGAGGCTATTTTTCCAGATGCTAAAGAACTTGATGGACCAGTATATGAAAAATGCATGGCTGGAGATGACTACTGGTAAGTCAGAATATTACCTTTCTATCTGCTTAACGGAATCGTTAGGCTGGTTGTCTGGATAAACCCTGTGATGCAGAATTACTTTCACACACAATAGAAGTATGAAGATAAATGAGAAGAGCATTTAGGTTCATATAGTAAAGTGAAAAAACATGAAGCACAGGCAATTATGATGATGTTCCCCACAACATTTTGTGGAGGCAGCTACCCTTGTGCTCAGCCAGACGCAGCCAGAATTCCAGGTGTGGTGTGCAGAGCACACAGCCAGGTAGGAAACTGGCTCTCTGGCTGTGAACCACCTTAACAAATTTCAGCTTATGATGCCTTCCTCCTGCTCCTTTCCTCTCTTAGCAAAACACACACACTTTTTATAAATGAAAGGATTGGAAGGTTCTGGGAACTTCTTAATGACTGAAGATGTTGTTTGAAGAAGAGGTGTGTAGGCTTCTTCAGTAATTGCTTATTCATAGCACATCATGAGAATTATATTGCACGTAACTTTATAACATTATAAGAATAATTTTAAATAACCTCATAGGGGTGGCATATTTTTGATATGTGTGGTTTCTCTCTCTGCTCAACCTTTTGTTTCCCCTCAGTGACAGCCCGTACAGCGAGCACGGTACGCTGGAGGAAGTGGACCAGGATGCTAGTACAGAGCCCCATACCAGTGAGGACGGTATGTCTGCTACATTACTGTGCCTTTGATGGGAGTAAGTTTTACAGGTGTTTCATGCGGGAGACCTTCCTCCTTTCCTGATTCTGCCTTATTTGAAAGAAGGGGATTTCAGTCCTGGTGTTCTGTGGCAAAGCCGGCATCTTTAATCTCTGTGTGCTTTTTCACTCCGATTCATCTGTGTTTGACCAGCTGTTTCCCTGTTCTCTCATGATTTGCTCAGTCACAGGAAGGGCAAGAGAGAAACTATTTCAGTCAGCACATATTATTTTCTGATATAATGTTACATTTTTAGTGACTTTTGATCTTTTCTCTGCAAAAACTAAACTTATCAAAAGCTTGTCTTTAAACATTTCAGCTAAGGGATATTTGCCGTTCAGTGGGCTCTATTTTGAGATGAATTTAAAAGCTGTCCCATCTAAAGGATTTGTAACTACTGACAAACATGTGTGTACCCACTCAGTGAAACTTCTGAACAGTAGTCATTTGCTATAAATATTAATCACATATATTCTGACACTTCTGGGTGGGATAGATAGCCATGAAAAATTTGATGCATCTCTATTATTTCAACTCTTTTTAGCCAGCTGTCCTAAAGCTGTATCTGACTGTGACATATTTCAGTTGGACCATCCTTCAGATGTCCTTCCCAGTAACTTCTGCCCAGTTTCAAGCAAATGTAGCAGATGGGAAGAGGTGTCAAAATTGTTAAATAACTACCATTTACCTGACAATTAGTGGCCAGTTAGAGGTGAAGGATTGGGAATAATGCTCCCTGTAGAGAAGAGCTGCAGTGTGAGCTCACTGCATATCTGGCCAGCAGGCATCCTGGACAGAGCAACCAGCACATGTGTGCTTAGCACCAGCAGAAACAAAAGCTGCTGCTTGTCCATCTCAGAGGAGGCGTGGAGGGAGGAAAAGAGACAGAGAGGGGGAAAAGGGAGGAAAAGAGCTACAGCAGTGAAGTTTTTGTTTTGTTTTTTTTAAAAGGATGTCATAAGGGATACTGATTAGGAGCTGGGACAATTGCCATCGGGAAGGGGAACAGGAAGGTGTATCTATAGGAAACCTGGCTACACTGGTCCCATTGCACATAGAACAATGTAAACAATAGTTCCACTCTAGCTGTACCTGTCTGCTTTGTCACGTAGACAAGCTGTCAGTGGCAGATTGCCTGTCTCTTTCCCTCTGCCGTGGTGAGGAGCGGCAGGCAGAGTCTGTCACCGTGGCAGGCAGAGTCTATCAGCTCAGCTGCTTGGAGAGGAGTGACAATTGGGTGGGCAGGCATCACAGGAGGGGGAAGAACTGAGGATGGGAGAGAAGTCAATGTCAATCTTCTGCCTGGGGTGTATACCCATGCCTGCACCCGCAGTAGGGAATACTGACAGTTTTACAATGCAGCCTGCACGTGGGTTCCTCTTGAGCAGCTCTGTAGAGCTAAACCCACCATCTTTCTACAACACAGCTCCGCTAAATGGTGTGAGCAAACTCCTAACTGCACTTAATTTTTCCAAGAGAGTATAGCTGTACTTCATAAGAGCTATTCCTGCCGTTGGAGGTATGAAGCAGGAGTGGAAGCTGAAGAAGTCTGTCTGTCTCTCATTTAAAGCACAACCAATGAAATTCGATATATTGGGGCCAACTTTGGGGTCTCATGACCAGACTTGAGAGATAAAGGCCCGAGTGGGTGTGGAGAAGTGGTGCAGCTTTTCAGCTGCAATCAACAGCAGTCACTTTAAAACCATGCCTAGGAAAGATGAAAACATCAGCGGGATCCAGAGGAGCAGGACCATGGCGTCACATAGTGTGCCTCAATAATCATGGGCTCCACCCCCCACCACTGCGTTGATACTATGACAGTGTTACATTCCTGCTATGGTCCTACTTGTCTTCTGACTGTGTCGCTGGTGGAGGCAAACCCTGAGGAGTATAGCTAGCAACAGGACCAAGTTCTGTTAAAAGATTGACTGCTCAGGACATATTTTTTTTGGTTGTCAGGTTGGTCAGCAATTTAATTCTAGTTGCCGCATCGCACCTTTTAAATTAATTCCATGCCAAAAGGAGGCAGACATTTTTGTTTACAGCAAAATAATTGTTACCACAAAAATTTTGTAATCTAGGGAAATACCGCTGCAAAGCTAACGATTGGCAAGCCTGAATCACATACAAAACAGTGTTAGCCTTCAGTTCCCAGCCGGCAAGCTCCAACCCTTTTTTTTTTCCCCATGGCTACAGCTTTTCATTATAATAGGACATTTTTCTAATGTAGGTTACAGGACTTAAATTAAATGCATTCACCATCTCTTTGCACGTACATTCATGTGTTTGTTCTTTGGACAGTTCCTTTTAAAAAATGGTCTTGACACCAGATACAAGAATAGGTGAGAATTTTTCAGTTTGCATATTGAACTTCATTAGAGTCATTGATTAAGCTGTGATGGACAAAAAAATAAGCTTCTGCTAAAGGGTTTGGAGTATTTGGGGGGCTTAATGTGATTGATTTATTGATTATAAGCTGGATGAATCACTGCCAGCTATATGTGGGGGGAGAGAGAGAGAGGCACAGCATTGTTGCTGTATTGATCACACATGTGGTACCTATGTGTTTCCCTCTGATAGGAGACGGAAGAAGCAGATTCTATAAATGCTATTTTTAATATTGAAAGTCCGATTAGTTTTATGCTAAAGTGTTGTGCACATACAGAAGACCAAGCAGCTAACCCCACGGGAATTACAAGGTTATTGAAACATAAGCCAGAGACTATGATCAAAAGCAAAAGCTTTTATTTTCCTACTTTTATTATTGTTGTTATAAGAATTCCTTGCTGTATAAAGCTAAACTACAAGTGAATCTCTCTGTGCCTACTAGACTAAACCCATCTGCAGGGGCTGGCTCAATAGTGTATGGGATGTTTACCTACAGTTTAGAAAACATCAAGACTTCTTAAAAATAAAAAAATAAATTATGTCTGCAGAGGTAAAATCTGGTAGCTTGGGTAAAAGAAGACTGGAACTTATAACTGAGCATATAAATACTTCATAACTGCTTAATTTTGAGCATGTAAATGGCTTTTTTTTCCCTAAGGTTAATGGTGTTCATATATTTCTGTTGATCACTGGAAAAGAAAGAGGGAAGGAGATGCATTTTACTGTAGTGTTTTCAGTCTTCTTTCAATGTGCAGAAGGTATCCCTATTAAGGAAAACACCTAAGTTTCTTCTTTCTCCTAAATCTGGAAATGAAATTTAATTTGTGAGGTTCAGAACATTTGTACTCAAGCTGAGGCACCAAAAAATCTGTCTGTGATTTTGCTGCAGAAAAACCTTTACCTGAAAGTACCTCTGCAGTAAAGATTCAAAGGATATTGTTGATGTTTTGCTGAAGCAGGTTTTTTTTGGCATATTTCCTTTACCTTCAATGTGCTGGAGATTTTTTATTCTTGTTGAAGGCATATGGAAAAGGTGACTAGGTCTGTTTTCAAAGGAAGTAGGAGAGAATTTCCTGAGGAAGCCAAACAGATGGGTTTCTCCTGGGAAAACGTACATACAATTAATATCGTACTGTTCATAGATATCTCATAAACATAGGGTGAAAGCTGAGATGCTAGTTCTGCTGGAAACAAAAATTACAGGTACACGTAAGGCTGCAAGTTATTGCTGTGTCCCCACATAGTAATTTTCCTGCTTTTCAATAGTGCATGCTGTGATCAACATTTTACCAAATTCTGTTCTGTCAACACCTTGCAACATTTCTTTGCTTCTGCCATTCCCCAGTCAGCGAACTGCTGTCCTGAGGACAGGGCTTCGAAGTTGCAGAGCAGCCGTTCTCTGGTGTGGTGCAGGACAGGGGCAACACACCAGGAGATAGCACCTTCGCAGGGAGTTCAAGGACGGACTCTATTCCCGGCAGCCAGGGTACATCTGGGGGACCTGAGGAAGAGCAGAGCAACAGCAAACCCCCCCCCCCCCC
>Ga0065711_1004125_pt1 | contig 24905 bp, 18 predicted proteins | sample Hoacrofraction12_FD_59098 | JGI IMG/M metagenome (GOLD analysis project Ga0065711, IMG submission 59098) | Hoatzin crop microbial communities from Cojedes, Venezuela - Epithelial fraction 12 v2 (version 2) | ecosystem: Host-associated > Birds > Digestive system > Esophagus > Crop | place...
AGAAATTCTTTACAGTGAGGGTTGTGAAACACTGGAACGGGTTGCCCAGAGAGGTAGTGGAGGCCCCATCCCTGGAAACATTCAAGACCAGGTTGGACAGGGCTCTGAGCCACCTGATCTAGTTAGTAGTGTCGCTGCTCGCTGCGGGGGGTTGGACTAGATGACCTCTAGGGGTCCCTTCCGACCCAAAACTTTCTATGATTCTATGATTCTATGATTAATTGCACAAAATTCATTTTGATTGGGTCAGAAGTGGAAGGTAGAAAAGACATGTCAGTGGACTTTTTCCATTCGTTCTTCAAAAATAACACAGTCTCTGGATGCTTTTATTCTTCTCTAAATTTCCCAGAATATGTGAAGATAAAAATGATCTTGATGTTTTTTTGCAAAAGTCATGTTTTCTATGTTTAGGAAGTGATATGTTCTGGAAGAATGAGTCATACACCTTTTTATTTCTCCCTAGAGAAGGTGTTGTAAATCACTTGTTGTAAATCTGCACTTTGTTGGTGATTTAGGCAGAGCTTGAGTTGTAGAATTTTCACTGGTATGGTACCTGTTTCTTGTAAAGAGAAGTATGTATATGGAGCAATATTCTTTTTTGGTGCTGTTTTCCATCTTCCCAAAAGACTTATTTGCCTGAAACATTAAAAAATAATAAGCCTTAACCTGTCTAACTATACGTTTTGTAGCATTTCTTCTCCACAGGCTTTGAAATGCTTCACAGAAACGCCTCAGTAGTATAAGTAACACCATTTTGCAGGTGCAAAAATACAAGTCATTTCCTGCATGTCACCTCAAAATTAATGACAGAACAGAGTTCGATCCAAATTTCTTGATATTGTCTTTTCTGCTGCTTCTCTTTTCTCCAGTAATAGTGCTATTTAGAGTCAGTAATCACAGCATCAGAGTAATTTTGCATTTATGTATACATAATCTTAGTATTTAATATCTATATATTATAGAGATGCTTTGTTTAACTAACACCTGCATTCTGATTAGTACTTTCCAAAAAAGGGTCCTGCACCTGGGGAAGAACAACCCCATGCACCAGTACAGGCTCGGGGCTGACCTGCTGGGAAACAGCTCTGTGGAGAGGGACCTGGGTGCCCTGGTGGACGACAGGTTAACCATGAGCCAGCAGTGTGCCCTGGTTTCCAAGAAGGCCAGTGGGATCCTGGGGTGCATCAAGAAGGGTGTGGCCAGTAGGTCGAGGGAGGTTCTCCTCCCCCTTGACTCTGCCCTAGTGAGGCCCCATCTGGAGTACTGTGTCCATTTCTGGGCTCCCCACTTCAAGAAAGATGAGGAGCTACTGGAGAGAGTGCAGCGGAGGGCTACAAGGATGATGAGGGGACTGGAGCATCTCTCCTACGAGAAAGGCTGAGGGAGCTGGGCTTATTCAGCCTGAAGAAGAAAAGGCTGAGGGGGGACCTTATAAATGCTTAAAATATCTGAAGGGTGGTTGTCAGGAGGATGGGGCCAGACTCTTTTCAGTGGTGCCCAGTGACAGGACAAGCGGCAACAGACACAAATAGAAGCATAGGAAGTTCTATCTGAACATGAGGAAGAACTTCTTCACTCTGAGGGTGATGGAGTACAGTAACAGGTTGCCCAGGGAGGATGTGGATTCTCCTTCTCTGGAGATATTCAAAGCCCACCTGGACAAGGTCCTGTGCAGCCTGCTGTAGGTGAACCTGCTTCGGCATGGGGGTTGGACTAGATGACCCACAGAGGTCCCTTCTAACCCCTGACATTCTGTGATTCTGTGAAAAACTTTTAAAGGCTACTTAAGTTGATGGAAGAAGTTGGACTGATTTCAAAAAATTGAGTGAGGTCTGAAATAAACAACTGAAATAATTTTATCATTTTGGGGTTATGTGTCTCTGTCTATGAGACTGTTCCTTAGTGCCTCTAATTTGATAAAGCTACCATGTCATGCTGAAATTGAGAAGTGAAAGGCAGCTGTCTTAGATGGATTGAGCAATATTCTCAGCTGATCTGAGAATTAATATATTTAATTTCACAGAGGAATATGAATTGAAAAGATGTAAAAATCCTACTTACAGGGCAGCATTTAAATCAACTGGTCAATTCTACATTTTAATTACTTCATTTTTCATCTTAGGTTTTCTTCACTATCTGCTGTGTTCTTCACTATCTGTGTTCATTTCCTGAACAAGTGATTGGGTTAAGAGTAATATCTGAAACTTAAAGAAAGAAAGATCTAGAGAAATAGGTTATGTTAATAGGCTAGGAGCAATACTTTAAGGGACAGAAGGTTTGGTGTAGTTTCCTTTTATCAAAAAAACGCACTCACTGCTAGTCATGCCATACTCAGGATCATTAATGTCTTCCACACTGGTGTGAAGGCTCTGGCATAATGTCAGCTGTGAGAAGTAATTATTTTCTTTCTGAACGTGGCATTAGTTATATATGCTTCTGTCAATTCTTGTCTTGGGGAAAACCTGACTGCAAAGGGTTCGATCTTTGGCAGACATTAATGTTCTGTAATGTACAGAACATTACAAGGCACTTGCTTGCAGGCGGCAGGGCTGTGGACAAACTTATAGGTTAATTGTTCTCATTAGTGCCTACACATTGACTTCAAACCTGATAATCCTTAGCCTGCAGTTGTCTGGCTCAGGGGACCAATACCGAAAGTCAGTGCTTGTTTGTGTCTTCCTGTGGATAACACTGTCACTTCATCCTGTATCCAAACAAATAGGAATATGGATATCCTCCGTCCCTGAAAAGCTCCACCACAGGTTCAAATACTAAAGCCATTGAATATGTGGTATCAAGCCTTAAGGTCTTTAGCTTAACTTACTGCAGACAAGTTTGACTTTTTTATGGCTGCTTCCTTGACTTAAATGTTCACAGTCATTGGTTCAGAGTGATGCTTGCCTCAGGTGGTGGTCTTTTTTCTTTTAATCCATTCAACAATACACTTGATCGTAGGGACAATTAATAAGCATTGTTAGTGATCTCTTGTAACATTACTTTTGCTAACGTAATTTTAAGCAGCCAGTTGAGCCATTCATCTCAATTGACTAAAGGAATAGCGGAAATACAGGTTACCAACGCCAATGACAAATTTCCTTTTGTGTCACTCATCTGGGATAGATTCCATGGATGGGTTAAAAATTAATTTTAAAATCTTCGAAAATACCTTATTTATTGTAGGTGCCTTATAACACTCATCTCTTTAGTATTTGAGCACACACATTGTGCTGTTGATTTTTAAAGAAGCTGTAATTCAGTTTCCTATTTTCTGTCTATACAGAGTCTACAAGTAAACATGGATATAGTATGTACAGGAGCAGTTATCTTGTGTAAACACAGATGTGAACAGGTAGTAAAAAAATCCTTCTCTAATAGTTAGAAAAATTCAACTAGTTTCAAATCTGTATTCAGTGTCCCAAAAGCTTGAGCGTAAAAACTGCAGTTGCAGTAAGTCTCTTTAGGTTTCTTTTTTTTTTTTTTAATTATCTGTCTTACATAAACAATGTTTAGATAAAGATAGACATAGTTCATATCAGTAATTTAAGATGAAAGAAGTTGTCTAAAAAAAAACCCCATAAACTTATTTGATATAGTTAACAGACTTGAGGAAAAAAAAAATGTTGAGGGCGTACACATTAGTACTCCCTGTCAAACATAGCTCTAGTTTAGAATTTTTCAGATTTAGCTACTCTAATATTTAAAATAGCACTCTTTCCTCTTTTAGTGTCATTTGAATACCTAGCAGGTCCTATAACACTTGGCATGTTTTTAGAGTTAGGCATTAACTTAAATGCTTTGACAAATAGGAATTTTTGTCTGTGCATGGAGAATGCTCTGTCAATATAAAAACGTTCAGCTAAGGGAGAAACTTCTCCACAAGATAGCATTCTGGAATGGAGATAGTTGAATATATCTGATTCTTCTCACACATACACTTTCTCCACTATAATTTGTTCAATTCCAGTAAGTGGAATGAAGAGAATATTAGCAGGAGGAAATGTCTGTTACATACAGTAAAAGCTAACAATTTTTTTGTTTCTTACATTTGTATTTAAAGTGTTCAGTACTGCAATAATACAGTGTTCTTCATTCTTTTTCCATATAATGTAGTACTCAATTTATCCCTTGCTCATGTCACGCTTGCCAGTTGGCTGATTTTCTAGTGAGTGTAAGGGATGATTGTGAGATTGGAGCAGCAATTATTTCCTGGTGGATGTGACGAACTGTATACAACAAATATTTTGCTTGATCAGTCTTGACTTCAAGAGAGCTGTATAGTCAACTGCTCTGTTCATACTCTAAATTGCTCTTCTGTCATCATTTAATCTCTGAAGTCCTGATGGCCGAAGGCCTCTGTCCATAAAAGTTTATGTTTACAATGCTTATTCAAGTCATGGTTTAAAACTCTAATTCATTTTCTACTCAAATTAGATAATTTGTGCAAGATACACTGACTTCACTGAATCTGGAAACCATGAAAAGGTCTCAGGGTTAGCATTTTGGAGCAGGCTGTTTTGGCTTTGGTTTTAAGTTTGAAAGGGGACTGTTTGTACATTTCAACTGCTAGTGGACACTAGTCCAAAAACAGAGGAGAAGAATCTCAGTTGTGAGTTGTGCTGCTTGTAAAACTAGTTATAGATAAGACTTGGCTCAAGTTGATACAATGCAAGCATTCTTTATGATACGTTGGTCTTAAAGGTCTTTATCCGTCATTTGGGCCAGGGAGTATTTTCCTCATTTTTCTAATGGCAAGTCAGTAGTAAGTTTATGATTAAATACAAACAGAAGTCCTAAGGTAGTAGCATCTTCTCCAACACATCTATGGTGTCTTCTCAGCACCAGGTGTTGGAATTTCCCTCTTCCTTTACATCTGTAACTGTAAGTTACAGTTTACAGATAAAGGCCAGAGAATTAATGCAGTAAAAGTCAACATTTATGACATTTTCAAGCTTATTTTGCAAAAGCTACTGAGGTAGAAAAATTAACCTCAGGCAAATTCTGAATCCTGAACTTTGAACTTTCTCTGTTCTGTAGATTTAGTTGCCTCTGACAGATTCAGGCAGAAAATAAACCAAAATCATGGACAAATTGAAACTCAAAATTATAATTACCTGTTTACTGTAAGATAATGACAAGGTGACGACTGAGCTCTTTTCCTAACTACTAAAAATGTGTAAGCCATAGAATGTTTCTTCTGTATATGTTTTTTGAATGCAGACTTCAAAACAACTGCTAAAAATTAGTCACTGAAACAGCAGGCAGATATGAAAGAGCTCCAGAATATTCTTTACCCAAATCATTATTTCTTTCTCTATAAAGTCGATTAGTGGACTCTTGTCGGAGGACATCTTTCCACGTTTATTCACTAATGTTTATCTACTATTTACCTGAATGTCAGCAAAGTTAGTTTGCATATGTGAATCCTACCATGGTCAAAATGAAGTGGAACAGTAGCTGTTACAGGATATTTCTGAACTGATTATTACAATTAGCTTCCTGAAATTTGCCCCTTATGAAAATAGTTACATAGTTTTTCAGCATCACAGATAAAAATTAAAGTTGTGAGCCTCTGAGATGTCCATAGATAACTCCAGTTCCACAGAGAGTAAATAAAAGGAAACACATCTGACCTTTTTATTGGTGAAATTGATATTTTGCGTGTCTCCGTAACAGTTTATTCCAATGTATATTTTAGACTAACTGGACCACGTTTCCTTTTAGGATGAAAAAATTTAATTTGAAGGTGCCACAGTAGCCCACTGAGGAAATAATCTGAAATGTTCAATACAGTGAATAATAAAGCCAAATGTCTCAAAGTGGTGTAGTAGAGGACTTTTCCTCAAATGTGAGCCACAAGTGTCTTAATTTTTCAACACCATCTCTGTATGTAGAAAAAGAAGTTTATGATCTGTTGTGAGGAAAATCTTAACATAAATCTGAGGAAGAAATCAACATTCTGAATCCATGCACTTTCTTTACATGCTGATGTGTAATACACCCTGATATGGATTGGAAGTGATGGAACCCCTCTGCTGATCAGAACAGGAAGTCCCATGATTTAGGTTTTCATGTCAGGTGAGATATGATAGTGACAAAATAGACAAAAAAAAATGTTGAGTTACAGTCAAACAATATGTTATTTGTTGACTGGAATAAAAAAAATAAAGGCATAGAAAGCCAAAATAGAGAAATAAAACAGCATGGCAGATATAGAACAGTTTTCTATGCTTGCACTTCACACATGAAATTCCTCTGTGATGTTATCAGATTCTTCACTATGGCTATTACATTTGACGTTTCACATTTTATAATATTATTCTGTGGCTCTGAAGAACCTGTAGGTTATTTACATCTCTACAGATTCATTGAGGTGAAGGGAATGTGATTCTCACATTTGAATCACATCAGAGAGGAAATGAGATAGAAGTCTAACTAGAAAGCGCTGCTGTGGGCTAATGGCAAAAGGTGTAATCACATTTTGATACTTATTAATTACAATGGTTAGATTTCTCATCTTTACATCTCTTCTTGATTAGTTTCATGAATCTCTGTGGCTACCTCTACAGTACTTTTAAACACTGTCTATGATGAAAATGTTTTAAGAAAAAGCAGTTCATAAACTCACAGCTTGTCATAGTTTGTTCTAAATTCTGCAGCATCAAATTTCAGAAAATCTTAAAAAAGTACGACCTTTCTTACTGTGAGCCTCTAGTAAACAATTCTGCACTTTTCTATAGCACTCAGTATCTCAGAAATTCACAGCACATTAATTAAGCTTAACAACATTCCACTGAGTCAAATAATTTTACACGAGGCTATGATGTGGTCAGATTCCTCCAGTGGGTCAGTAATGAGACTGGATATAAACATGATGTAATTCAGATTCTTAGTGTCTTTGCATAATTTTCTCTCATTTTAATACTGTGGAAGCTTTTTTACATCATAGGAAAACAAAGGAAGTTTTATTCCATCCTAGAAATGCAAAAATGTCACTGTGAATTTGTACTGGGCTGCAGCTGCAGAGGCTCCTGCCAGCAATATATGGTAATACATAAATTGTCTCCAGCCTGGGAAATTTTAAGAGGCATTAATAGTCCAGTGACTGATTTTAGGTCAGTACCAAAGATGCAAAAGAAAATTTGATTCAGAAAAAAGAAGAGTAATTTTGGATAAAAAACATTCTGTGTTGAACCAGAAGGACTATGTAGATGTCCGAGGGTGAAAAAAAAACAACAAAAGATTAACAGATAAGACTATAAAAGGAAGCACGTTGATAAATTATTTTCAGAAATTCAAAAATGAAAATTAGGAAGTAACCTAAGTTAAAATTTCTATAGTTAATATTTTAATGGGATGCAATGCAATCTCTGCCCCTGTACTAAGTGTGCACAAGTGCCTACATATTTTTTAGGCAAAATCTTAAGCTTTTTAGTTATGTGCAAATGAAACTAGAAATAGAAGTGTATTTCCAAACTCTTCCTGCTGTAAACTGTGATTTTAAACAAGCTGTCCAGAATATGAAAAATATCCACTTGTATTAACACTTGTTACAAGATTAAGTTTACAGACATGTGATGTGCAGTGATCACTTAAAATCTTTATCATTAAAAATGTCAGTGGCTTTTACCAACTTCCTTGAAGGAGTGATGACCCTGGATTGAAATTCATGACTAAATGTTTTTTGCCAGTCTTGTGAGGTCTCACAGTAACTAGTGCCTAACAGAACATCCCTTCTCAGTAATAAAAAATTGCTACGTAAACTGAACTAATCCTTTTAAAGTTTATAAAATGAAGCACCACTGCAAATACAGTGGTTTTGATATTTCCTGATGATTTGCTCGAATTTATCCTGGGTGTGTATGCCATAGCTAGAAGGGGTTTGATTTTTTTTAAATTTCCTGCTGATTCCTAAGCTTGATTACTGAATAAATTAAGCACATTTAGGTTCTCTAGTAAGTGAACAGGCTTCCTGTTCCTATTGTTGCCGCCTAAATAGTCCTTTTTGATCACATTTTTCAACTCAAATAGAATTACATCCTTGCCTCTGAGAATCCAGTGCTGTTGCAGTCCATTTGCTTGGACTCAGGGAAAGGCTATTCAAGCAGCAGGAACTGGTAGCAATTCTGTTCTTTGCTTTTTTACTACCTGATAGGAACTAATTAGAAGTAGCATGGATAGTGCAAAACATACTGTATTGGGGTTTTGCTTTAGCGTTAGTTAAGAAACTACCAAGTAGATAGTAATGGCCATAAATGCTTTGATTGTAGCACTAGAAAGTATTCTACTGTAAAGATAGTAGGTTGGTTGACCTCCCCTGCTTCAGAAAAGAAAAAAAATGTCATTCTTGACTGATTCTGAACACTGACTGCAATGATTGTAGCAGTTCAGAAATGCTGTTCTGCCCAGAATGTCTCACTGTTTTGACTGCCCTAATTGAAGCAGCCACTTTTCAGAAAATTCAACCACTCTTCCTGTCTCTCACTATCATAGGAGCTTTATTTTGAAACATATTGTCTTCTGAGGTATGCATTTGTTGTTCATACTCTCAGTTCTCATGTCAAACATTTGAGGGAGTATGGTGTGTGGGAAAATTCACTGGGAAGTCATTCTTTAATTCCAATAATTTTGTCACTCCTGGGTAATGTGATCTACCTACACCTTCAGCTTACTGCTATTTTTTTTTGCTGGGGTCAGCCTTGGATGGCTACAGAGGAGAATGAGGCAAATTATATGTCAAAAAGCCAAAGATACAGACCAATCAAAACAAAAGAAAAAAAATAAAAGACGCTGTAATAGAGAAAAAAACACCCATAAATATTGAAGCCAAGGACATAATTTTCAAGGTCTAAGCATATGAGTGACATGGTGTGGGTGTCAAAATTGATCCACAGCCTAAGTTTGACTTTGTTATTAAATGGAAGCAGAAAATTTAATCCAATTTCATCCCTGAACTTTGTCTTCCTTTCTAACATTCGCTTTCCTTTAGTTTCCCAGTTTCATTTATTTCTCACTGAAAAGTAGTTCCTCCCTCAAAACAAATGTGATAAAACCTGTCCAGATTAGCTGATAGGTAACTAGTTAGTAGGTTAACACAACATGTTTCAACAGGCACGCTGACAGGAGCACTTTTGGCCAGGGAAATGATAAGAAGAGTTTTCTGTGACTCCCAAACAACAGGAGTTTCAGTGACAAGCCCAGCTGTAGGCAGAACGCATCAAACCTTATCGGAGGGAGAGGTGACACTGATGTGGGAAACATCTACAGACAGATTTGACAGCAGTTTCTTTGGAAAATTAACTACTATCTTGTGGGCCTCAGTCAAAAGCTCATCTCTTTTGTCTTGTAACAGGCAGAGGCATGATCTCTGCCTTGCTGTTTTTGTGTCTAAGGAAGAGTAGAGCGTGCTCTCAGAGTCACTGCAAGTACCAGCCGAAGCACTGCATCCTGAGGAGGAGTGAGCAGTGAGAACTATACCTCAAAATGGCCTGGCAAATGCTGCTACTGCTGTCAAAGTACTGAGATTCTTGGTAAGGAGATAGACCTTGAAGGAAGGGGATGAAAAATGACTTGTATTCATTGAGCGATCACGAACATGAACTTGTACTGTTGCTGAGATTCAAAGTGACATTCAGGAAACAGAAAATATTCTTGAAGAATGTCTTAGTATGACTGGGTATCGTGCTGTTACTCTATTAGAGGTTTAATGCTTCAAACTTGTACAGAGGCTTACCTGTTGAGGCCAAATTCATGAATCTGTTGCTTTTATTTTATTCTAGTGCTGTTTTCCATAAATCATATAACCTTCCATCTCTACACTTCTGTCTTTTCCTACTTCAGTCTCTCCATGTTTTTGTTCCTGCCACATTTTGGCAGTTGCCATTATGATTCCCTTTACCAGAATTTCAATGTTATGACCTAAATATGGAAAAATCAGTAACATTTTTCATTTTAGGAAAAGCCAAGAATGTTAGGATTCAATAATTAATAAGTTGGGGAATATTAAAAGAGCTCTGTGAATCTCTAATATGTGTTTACTGGAATCTGGAAATCTAGTGTGGAGCTTTTGGCAATTTTACCACATGCACATATGTATATGTACTAAAAATGGAGCAGAGCTAGAAAGATTTCAGACACATAGGCAAGAAAAATGATGAAGAGATTTATTTTAGAAAGGAAATTAACAATAGAAAGATATACAAAACAATGGTCTGAAATAGGACATCCTGACTCCTTTTCTCATTATGCCTTTCACATATAAGCAAACAGCACAGAGCAGATAGCATATATTAACTTTATATCTCATTTTCCCTCATAGAAACTTATGTACACAGATGCTAAAATTCCCTGAAAGTGAATCAGCAGCAAACCTGGTAAATGGGTTTCCTGTCATTCAGTCCTTTACACTGTCCACTGGACCATGCCTACTTCTTGATTTTTATTCAAGCAGCTAAGCACCTTTCTAGGATGATGAGGATGCTGTCTGCCATGAGCCCATTCCAGTAAATATGTAAGCTCTCTTCTAGTGGCAGAAAAGCCTAAAAAATCATTTTGTAAGATTAATAGCACTAGGACAAGTGACTTTCTGTTGACAGAAGATGACTAAATTCTTTTAGGTCATCGGAAAAAAATCAAAAGCCGTTTTCTTCCTGAAGGTATCGTAAGTGCTAATTGTATTCATGCTGCCACGCACATACAAACACATTTCTGCAGAGTTTATGGGCTCAACTGGTTAGGAAAAAGCATTCCTATCAGACAATGACATTTTAAAGCTGGCATAGCCTCCTTAATTCTTCACATGCAGCAGAGGTTGACACCACCTTTTGGAAGCAATGTATGACAGTTTAAAATGAAAGTAATCTTTCAACAGCTTGAAAGGTTTCTTTTTTTCCTGGAAACAGACTGTGTGCAAAGAGGTAATGACAAAAAGAATTAATTTAAAATGCTTTTAACATTTTGTCAGTTTAGCTATCCAAAATGTACAACTTTAGAAAACCTGAAAGGTAGTTATCTTGCAGCAAAAGCAATTTAAACAGCTTACTAGAAACAGCTCAAGTGTGGATATTTCTCTTGTTTATCAGTGCATTATGTATGTACAAGTAATTTATTTATTTACTGAGGAAAACGACAGTTGTTGCTAGCAACAAAAGTATCTGTTATGTAGTTCATATCTTTCAGAACTTGGATTTGTTTCCAGATGTTTTTAATGTTTTAATGACAAGAGTTGCCTTTAAAAAAAAAAAGATTTTTAAAAAAAAAAAGGGTAAGTTTTCAGTTGGTAGTCTCTTCCCGTCCCTCCTACCCCATCCTCTGTTTATTCAAAATTGCAGATGAAATCAGCTGTTCAGCTGACTGTTGTGGTCAGGGACTTTAAAGAAGATTAGCCTATTTATTTCTCATTAGTTAGAAATCATTATTCATTGATACGTTTCTTAAGCAATTTCAAATAGCAGTGTGGGTAGTCTCCCAACTAAATATTTGGTTTAGATCCAGTGAAAACAAAAAAAGTACAAAAATATTTTCTGTAAGTACATTATCCTTCTTGACTCAGACACAGGAGTAACTACCTGGGGAAACAAATAATATGGCAAGGAATGAGGTCTATCCTGAATTTTTATTTCATGGAAAGTAAAAAACAACTGTAAAAAACCTTGAAAAGAGAGCTAAATAAACAGATGCAGGTAAGTGTAATGATCTGTAACATGCCCTAGTGGGATTATGGTTTTGAAATATAGCCTCTGAGTGTTTCTAAACCTTATCTTAAAATCGTAGAAGAGAACTTCTACTGAGAGTTTTATCTGCAAGGAGTTGTTATTAAAAATGAGTAAGACTGTTCTGACTAGGGGAGTTACTAAGCAGGCACAGACAAAGAGGTATGTCTGCAAGTACAGTCTTATAAGGAGGAAAGTCTAACTAGGCAAGTTCAAAACATTAACTTTCCAAATACATAGAGTTTTTTTGTGGGTGAGGGGTTTCCTGCAATGCAGAAAAGAAAATTTTCTCAGTATAAGCTTTTGCCCTGCTGTCTTCAAATGAAATATAGTATGCAAGCTGCTTCTGTGGTTTGAAACAGGGTTTCAATCTATTTTTAATCTTGGTTTAAACAAATTCCTTTTATATAGGAGGTTTGTACAAACTGACCTCAAAGACCTGAAACTCTCTCAGCTGCTACGGAAGTTCTGAGGATAGTTCTCCAGCTGTTGTTACAGTGGTAACAGCAACGTGGCCTGGGCTAAATGAACCTAAAGGCATTGCCATATGGAGGAACCTAAAATTAATTCAGACATCATTCCCCAAACCCAAGTCTGGTGAGTCCAAAGCCCTGTTTCTGGAGAAATTCCACTCAGGAGAATCGCTCTCCCAAACATTGCCAGCCTCGTGCAGCTCTTCTTCACTGGTGCCATCAATGGCAATTTCCATCTTTGAGCTCAACTGTTTTCTTGTTTGCTTTTTCTCCACTGCAGATGACCCCTCCACCAGTCTGCCTCATGTCTCCATGGGGACCGCCAGTCTGGAAAGACCTCTTTTTAGGCCCTTTCACAAGCCCATAGTCAGCACATCCAGACCAAGAATCACAAAGCCACAGGCCCGATTTGTCTCTTTTTTAGAATCAGGCTTTGACCATTTTTAGCACAAGCTCTCTCTTCCCAGAACCAAGCTCCATTACCAAATCAAAGTCCATTTCTGTATTCTCAGGGTGACCCATCATCTCTGCGTTCATAAAACGTTTTAGGAGCTTAAGGTTTTAAAGGGGCTTTAGTACTTAAGCACCTTTTAATCCCTAAAGTAATTTATGCAAACATTTTTAAGGAGATAAAAATGGCTTTGTTTCTTAAATGCTGAACATTTAAGCTTTCTCACTCTTAAATCTTTTTAAAGTGGTTTATATTTAAAACCACTAATACCAGTATTGCTACTGATTCAGTCTGTGGCCTTGGACATACAACTTTCTCTGCCTATCTATTTCTCTACCTGTGAAACTGGAAGAAGATCATTGCAACTATTGTTTTGCATAACAGTTACTGCCTGAACAGGAATTTAAATATGAAAAAAAAATAATACTTAGTGTTTTTAAACACCAGAATATTAGTGGTGAGTAGATCAGTGCTAAATCGGTGCATACAAACAGCAGTAGAAACCATTTTCCAGCAACAATCAAACAAGTTCAATAATGTAAATAAAATATTTTCTGGCCTTGTAAAGGAATGATGGTCACTGGCAATACTGAGAAATGAAGTTGCCAAGATAAAGTATATATCTACAGTTCGAAAGACATGATTACAATTACATGCACTATCTTGAAAGATCTCTTCCAGCCCTAACCCTGTCTTTCATTTGCTCTTTTCCTGGAAGAAACTGTATGATTTTTTTTGGTATAGTTGTTCCTGTGAGATAGGATCATGACATGAGAATATTCTCCTTAACACAAGAACTTATCACTGGTATATGTAAAGGTCAATATCATTATTCTGGAAATAGATTAACATACATGTCTGAATGTTTTCGTAAGTTTTTTTTTCTGGAAAACTTTACTGGAATATGGGATGTAAAATAAAGGGACAAAGTGCTGATTTTTTGAGATTGTGCATACAGTTGGAGAAAGATTGGCGCTTCATTCAATAACCTTTTGAGAAAGAGCAAGACGATGTAATGCTGAGAGACAGATGAAGTGACTTTAGGTAATCAAAGTAAAAATTGCTGCCTGACAGAATCCCAGCAGCAAGGCCCTCTTTTTCTGAGATACCTGATGGGTTTTTACAGTGCTATAGCATTGGAGTTTTGTGTTGTATGATATTCACCAAGTGACAATGTGACCCTCTTCTCCCGTAAGATGTTGTCACCTCTCTGTGGCAAAGTAATTCTGTTGCTGTCTTACTAGAGATGAACTCATGAATCAGTGATGTGGGCAGGGGTAGCAGTCCAGATAGCACTCTGTGAAATCTATAAATCCTTTTAAAGAGACTGTTTTTCTGCTGCCAGCAGTTATTATAGTGTCGCAATCAAGTAATTTCATTCTGAAATGTTGGGTGGCATGGATATCAGTATTAAAAGGAGAGAAGCTACCAGGAGATTATGGAATGAGCACATTATATCATCTGAAATCTAGGCAGTGAAGTCCACCTATTTTTGTATGCTCTTTCTAGTTAGTAGTGAGCACTACTTCCATGAACAATGGAGTATATTTTCTTTAAATCATAACCTTTCATCATATTTGGTAGAAGTTATCATAAAGTTGTCAGAACAAAATCTGTATTTTGTTTTTTTCTCTCCGTGTCTTGCCCTAACCATGGATTCACTTGCAATTTGCTAACTTGCAATAGTTAAGCCGCACCATATCCATGACAGGTCATTTCAAACATAACTTTCAACTTTTTGCCTGCTTAAAACTCAGGTTGGTCAATAAGTCCTTACGGACTCCTCTGTGCAGTGAAAAAAATATGCAGTGAATTGTCCACGGTCATGGTCTGAATCAGGTTATACACACAGAATGAACAGGGAAAGATTATTAGGTATGGACAGATGCATTCTAGAAGTTGGTACAGCTACTGATGACATACAGATTGGAAACCCACATACAAATACGTTAAGTACTTTGTCTTACACCAAAGGTTAAGTCAAGAGTCTCTTTGAATGCACAGAAAGGTTTCCAGAATCCTAAGCCACTGTCATGCCAAACAGGCTACAGTCCATTTGACTGCTATTCTTCTGTATGGGTTTCACTGCTATTTCTCTCAGTTTGAATCTCTCAACCTAAAGCTTCTCACAACTTTCAAGACCATCTCACAGAGAGCTTTCTTGAACTTTTGTCGACTTTGGACTGTTTTTTATTAAAACTGAGTATATCATGAAGAGGCAGAAAAAAACCTGTCAGGTTTTTTTCATGGCAAAATCAAGCACATCTAAAAAATACCTTGAGAATCATAATATAATCTGACTTTGGTTTTAGCGCTTTAATTAGAACGGCTGACTAGCAACAGTAAAATAAGAATACTAAAAAAATCTTTGCAGCCTGATTTTGATTAGTAGTTATTCTCATTTAGCATTCAGAGAGTCACTGCTGGTGGAAAGAACCTGGAAGGAATAATCGCTTGTGTGGGGATGCAGGCCAGGGACTGTATTTACTCTTCGTGATAAAAAATTAAGTCACCAGAAAGCAGAGGACATACCATGGCTCCTTAGGAAAAAAAGACCTAATACATTAATTTTGTTGTGTAAGATTAGCTAATAGCAGCATTTATAAACTACTTGGCTAAAAAAATTTTGTAGCATTTAGTAGATTCAATGAGAAAATTCCATTTTTTAGAAACTGGGATTGGTAAGCGAACTACTCAATGACTTTAACACAGACTTCATTTGGCCAGATGTAAGTTAAATGTTTTGTTTTCAAAAACTTTGCAATAAGAATTTTTAAAGTGTATTTCTTTCAGAAAGGAAGTTAACTGTAAGTTCTGTGAATGATTAATACAGTCATCCATATGCTATTTGGCATCAGATACAAAAATCAAAAGAAGGGAAAGATCAAAAGTTGTGCCTAGGGATAGTAAATACTGAATCCAATAGTGCTGTGGTACCCTGCTGATGCATCAGCTCAGCGAAAACAGTCCCACGCCCTGACTCTTTTAGTGGTACTTCCTGGGATACAACCTTTTGGGGTGTGGTTTGGTTTGGTTTTTTGTTTGGTTTTTACCCTTTGGAAATTTTCATTTCTAAGTACCTGCAGTGTAAGGTCAGTGAAACCTGATGGAATCATGGAATTTGTTAACCAGTTTTAATTATGATTAACCATTCCTAAATTTTGTTAACCAATTTTATTTTACCTTTAATGTTTTTTAAAAATATTTAATAATAGACAGTCTAGTGTGTAATGTCTTTATTGAATTTAGTCTTGAGAAGTAGGGAGTGAGAGAGGAGGTTTTTCCTGCTAAAATAGCTTTACTTGACAGGATAATTTTTTAGATAAAGTATTACACATCAGGAGCTCCTTTTCAGTTACATAAACATTGTAAATAAGTAACAAAGCCATAGGATATAATTTCCTAGCATTTAACTACAAGTTTACTCATAAATTATTATAATACAGGATTACATAGTGCAACTTGCTATAGAAGTAAGAAGGGTATGATGTATCACTTCTGGTCACCATTGATATATTAGCTGGTGTTAGGCCTTGTTCAAAATCTAAACGTTGTAGAACAAGGGAGAACGGAAAGTTACTGGTGTGTAAATACAGTGGAAGTTTCTGCTTGTCTTCTGTGGAAGTCACCAGTAGCTGTGATGTAGAGTCAATGCAATGAAGCTGAGCAGGCTCTGAAGTTGTCAGACTTTATTCAGTGCTTCTGAAAGCATGCCACTGTGTACAAGAGTATTATTCCTAGCAGGGATCAAGGAATAATAAAATACAAGATTTAGCTTAGCTTCTGGTCTTTAGAGTGACGATGGTAGGGCAAATGTTGCAATCAAGTACAGTTCCATTAAAATCACTTACAAAATCAATTTCCTAGCTATTAAGCATAGGGCAAATTGCTAATATACCATGGATGACTAATGTTTATGAAAAAAATGATTATTAGGAGACGAGAAAAGACTGATGAACACTGCAAGTGGTACCTCCTGACACCTAAGGTAGTCTAATCAGCCAAATGATTAAATTCTGATTTTTGTAAATTTAAACAAAATTTTTTGGTGCTAGGATTGGACTGGACCCATTGGAAATTAAAATTTCTTTTGAGAAACAAAAATTCTCAGGAAAATCAGACAATTCTTTGTCTTTATGCACAGACTGTAATACTGTAGTTAAATACCATTATTAGCTAAGGGAGCAAATATAGTGATTGCTGCATGTCTACAAGTGCAGGTGCTTCTGTGCTTGCAGACACACACATACATAGGTATAAAGCTGGTTTGTACCTTTATAACTGATTCAACTTCTGTGATGATAATAATTTAAGTATTTTGAAAGAAGTATAGCTTTAATGAAGACTGCTAAACCTATAATAATCATCTGTATATAGATGAAAAAAACCCGCACTGATGCATGTGTTTTATCATCTGAGCCTTTTTTTTATTAAACGTAAGGGTAATGCATGAAAAAAACATATCCCAGCAACAGTTGGGTAATTCATGAAATGCTCTGTACCACAGGAAATCACTTACTGCCATCTCTCTCTCTTTCCCACACTTCAGTTGTCTTACAAAGTGGTGTCTTGGACCTTTGAATCTAATTAAGGGTGATACAGTTGACAACTAATAAAGCAGTGCTGTGGTGGTTATGTGTCAGAGTGAGGTGAAAGATTGCATTTCTCTCCCCCTACACACAAGAATCTTGCCACATAGAGACTTATTCATTGCTGATATAAAATAATAAGTATCAAAAGGCTAGAAAAGATCTTTGCAATAAGTTAGTCATTTCTCTACAGTGATTACAAACTAGGCTTTTTCCATGTTATAGGAAATGAAAAGAGAATAAGGGTTCACTACTTTTTTTAAAGTTTGGGGGGGGATAAAAAAATCCTACAACTGGTGCTGTGTAAGTTTTAAATATTTTATGAGCTACCTAGTAAAAATGGGAAAAATAACTTCTCTAGCATATGGGATATAAAGAGCACAGTAGCATCTGTCTTAAATGAGTCATTTGTTGGAAAATCTATGAAGGGGAGCTTTGAAAGACTGTTACATGGTTCTTTTAATACAAAAGGTTTGTTTAGAAGGATTCACCCTAGAAGGGCTTCTCACTCAGCACCCTTGAGTTCCATACAGGCTGTATTCATTCAAGAGTCAGTGTGGCCAATATTTTTCAAATATCATAATTTATGGACCTTGATTTTTAAAGGTTGTGTCAGGCTGTAGTGTGACAGCAAGGATACAAACTGCCCATGCACTGTTCTCTGCCAAGAGCTCATGAAAGAAGAAAGGGTGGACTTTGTCTCAAAAAATGAGTGATACGAGCTGAGGCCAGTTAGCAAACACAGTTCGCAACTGCAGTTAGAAGCAGTTAGAAGACTGAAATTCTACTATTTCCTCTGCCAGCAGTACCCTTCAGAAAGCCAGGCTTATAGCCACTTTCTCAGTCTGGCTTTCTGAAAGGAGTATTTCTCCAGGGTGAATAGCCTTTGCTACTGCAAAGAGATGCCTTGGGGGTTGACTCTGACCCTAAGGCTTTGTTCTGTTTTCATTCTAACACACCATCAAACCCCATGAAATATTCATAAATGCAGAAACTTCCAAATGATGTTCTATTTATAACAGTAATAAAATGATATCTCCCTAAGTACATTTCCTCTAAATTTTTAAGCTGTGTCATACAGCCTGGCTAAGATGATAGAGTACTCCACAACTTATGGGAAACAATGAATCTTCAGCTGAATAACAGTTCTGATTCCTTATCACTTCTTAAAATGTTTCTTTCCCCCTTCTATTATTTTAGTGCACTTCTCTGCAAATGGAAGCATATTTGGCTCATATTTTGATTTTTGCTGTTTCTCTGTGCTAGTTAAAACCTTCTCCTATTCAGCTTGTTGTCTTTCTGCTTTTCTTCAATGTACATACAATGACTCTATAAACATGATTCGGTTATTTCCTGTAAGAGTACAAAGAATAATACATGATCTTTGGGTTTTGGAACACTTCATAGCTTCCAAAAATCAGGATAGTGAAACTGTGGAAGTGGACCAGTTTTAGCAGTAGTCATCTACCAGTGGAAACCAAAATAAACCTCTAGACCAAGTCATCAGCATTTAAAAGTCACAATAGGAAAAAGTGGTGATGGAACATTTTATTTGTTGCTTGATTTACTCTAGATGTCAACGTATATAGTGTTCCAAGTCAACCCAAAGCAGGAGAGGATCTTGACAGAGCTTATATTGCTACAGTTCATCCACAATGAACAGCTTCTGCAGGGCAAGATGCTTATGACTTCTGCTTTTGAGATGAGTTTCTCTTTCACAGACTCTTGGGAACTTCTAGTCGTAGTGCTTATTCCACTTTTCTGAGGTCCCCTGGAGGCCAACTTACATTGCTGAAGCAGAGATGTACAATCTGTTAATAGTAAATCTCTTCTTCTTGGATTGCCAAAATACATGCCAATTTGGAATCACAAAATTGTAGAATTCTTTGGATTGGAAGAGACATTGAGAGGTCATCTAGTCCAACCCCTCTGCAGTAAGCAGGGACATCTTCAACTAGGTCAGGTCGCTCAGAGCCCTGTCCAACCTGGCCTTGAACGCTGCTAGGGAGGGGGCATCTACCACCTCTCTGGGCAGTATGTTCCAGTGTTTCACCACCCTCATTGTAAAATGTTTCTTTCCTTACATCTAGTCTGAATCTACCCTCTTTTAGTTTAAAGCCGTTACCCCTTGTCTATCACTAACAGGCCTTACTAAAAAGTTTGTCCCCATCTTGCTTATAAGCCCCATTAAAGTATTGGAAGGGCACAACAAGGTTTCCCCAGAGCCTTCTGTTCTCCAGGCTGAACAGCCCCAGCTCTCTCAGCCTTTCCTTATAGGAGAGGTGTTCCAACCCTCTGATCATTTTTGTGTCTCTCCTCTAGACCCGCTCCAACAGGTCCATGTCTTTCCCATGCTGAGGGCTTCAGAGCTGGATGTAGGATTCCAGCTGGGGTCTCACCAGAGCAGAGCAAGGGGCAGAATCCCCTGCCTTGACCTTCTGGCCATGCTGCTATTCATGCAGCACAGGGTACAGTTGGCCTTCTGGGCTGCAAGCACACATTGTTGGCTCGTGTCCAGAGCACCCCCAAGTCCTTCTCAATAGGGTGACTCTCAGTCCTTTCATCCCCCAGCCTGTATTGATACCGGGGATTACCCCAACCCAGGTGCAGGACTTTGCACTTGGTCTTGTTGAACCTCATGAGCTTGTAGAGGTCCCTCTGGATGGTATTCCATCCTTCTGGCGTGTCAACTGCACCACTCAACTTGATATAATCTGTGATATGAATTTGATTGTGTTGTTTGAGTTAGTGAACTGGAAAAACAAAATTGTTTCTGGTTACAAATCCCAAAGTCCAGGTGGGAGCAGTCACAATTTACCAACGAGGATACCAGAGGAAATAGAGAACATGCACTGTTAAATACAGTGTGCTTTTTATTTTACATGAGATGCAATCATAAATATATTAGCTTTAATCTACTTTCATTATCTGAGAGAAACAGCACGGTGACAAGCTCTCAACATAGCCTGGATCATTAAACTTTACAATATATTTACATATACCACTAAAAAGATGATTCTCAAGAACATCAAAACCAAAAATGAAAAGACTCTGTGACATACCTGTTTTGGTTAACACTTTGCACCACAACGTAGGTAACTGTAGTTTGATTTCTTCTCCTCATCCGAGTGAAGGAGACCCTGCTATCATAGGAGTAACATTTAAAATTGACTAAGGATTGTACCTATTTAACTCTACAGGGAATCTCATTTAGAAGTGTTGATATTCAAGCATCCATGTTGCTAAATGAGCAAAATGCGAAGCAACTGTCATTCTCCATGTAGTCATGCAGAATAAGAAAAAGCTGCAGGATTTTGCCCAGAACTACTCAACCCTTACTCCCAGTGCACGCAGAAACATATCACTAACTGACAAAAATCTTCAGTGTGGAAAGAGAGATGTGAATTAAATAGAGGATTACTTTTCATTTTCTGTTGGTACACAGGACATGCTGGCAGAAATAATTATCCAGATTCCTCAAGCCCCATCAGATAGCTGGGAAAGCTTTTTAGCCCCCTGTTTTTTGTAGAATGGCAGTAGGTTTTGTTTGAGAGCATTAATGTCAAGACTAGTATTGTGAAAACAAAAATAAAAGTTTGACATGCCATACACCTTTATGAATGCAGTTGAGTTCTCCCTAGTTTGTCTCAATTTCTTCTCACAAGGTGCCATAAACTGTATAGTCACTATCACATCTATTACAGGAATTTTATTCACAAGCAGAAGCAAACAGTAGTCAAACTGCCAAATAGTGTTTTTAGTTTGCTTCTGCTCTGCCAGCTTTCCATGCCAGGACAAACCCTTTTGAACTCAGTGACAGGAAAGTAAATATATGGAAATTGGTGCCTAACAAAGCCACTGTCATCCCTCCTAACAAACCATAGACCATTGTCCAAAGTTGTACACACAAGAGCTTTCTCTTGGCTTTTCAAGAGCTGAAAAAACACTGCGGATGTCCATGAGTTTCATGCCAGCCTGCATTCTAGTTTATGTGGCTTACTAACTATTGGACCTCACTGTAGTTTTAGCTCAAAGTCCTACATCAGCCCAGACTGTAATATTTTATGTGATTTTTCATTGTTGCTGGGCTTTTACAATCTGCCTCCAAACCTGAATTTTGCAATTAGCTTTTTATTTATAATGACAGAGTCTGTGATGAACATAGCCCTTCTGTTTCAGATATGCAAAATGCAGAGGTGGTGTTTGCCGACATCACTAAATGGCTCAAAATCTGCTAACCATGCTCTGTGTGGTCTGGAAGTTCAGGAATGAAACAACCAAAATTATCACTCAAAGTTGGCCATTCTTTCCACTGCATAAACACATTTCAACATGCATCCTACCTCTGAAGCATGTTCTTTGAAGATGGTTTTGGAGAAAGTGTGCTATTCCGTACTCATTACTCAAAAGGTTATTGAGATTGTTTCATTGACCTGGTAGAATATATCGACCTAGTGTGTGTTTCTAACATCAGTGAAGATTTTATTTGTGTATTACCTCCTCTTTGAGAGTGAGAGATACTGAAAACCTTTTGTAAACTCATGGTTAAGGAATTTCTTTTTCAAAATATTGATCAAACCTAATGTAGATGAAAGAATTCTTTAAAAAAATTTAAAAATCCGAGTGTTCTAACAAAGTACTTTCTCTAACCTTTGAGTCTGCTGTTGTGAGTCTTCCTATTTCAAGAGGTTTCTTTCAGCCAGAACTAAATTCAGCTCAATTCCAAGAATAATTGCAGAAAAACTAAAAAAAACCCTTCCAGGGAATTTACTATCCATTGATATTTGTCCAGTGCTACTTGCAAAAGGCCATTCACAGGTAAGTCTTAATGCTGAGAGCCTGCCAGATCTGGCTTAGTTTTTTCACTGCTGCTATTGACAGCTCCCACAGAAATCCAACAGGAATTGTTCAAATTTGGCAGTTCTGAAATCAGTGCTTTACTCAGAAAAAGCAAAGTACTACACCTACACACTTAATTTACCTAGTGATTGTTGCCTGTGTAACGTACACAGAATAGGCTTTCAGCAGCAGCTTTTTCCAGTGAATGATCATATTCATTTTATTAATGGCAAATTCTGTTAAAGAAACTCACTCTCTCTGACCTCCTACAGAGTGTAATGTGCTAGTCCTACTTGGGGTAATGGCAACTCTTAAGCTTTGTCCTGTATTTATTAATGCTAATGAAATTGAACAAATGGCTGGTTTCAGGGAAAGCAATGAAAGCAGAGGAGAGGGCAATGGCAGTAATGAGCCTGTAATTATTTGCAGAAATAAAGGAGAGAGAGTTTTACACAAGAAAGAAATCTCATGTAAAGACAATACTAATACAAATGGTAAGAATGCAAAGTTTTTTCAAAGTTGTGTAAGGAAGAAGGGGGATTAGAAGAGGAATTAGCAAGAGCTGAAACAGCTGCTATTCAGGAGTTAAGAGCATTAACAGAGTCAGTACATTATCTGTGCTACCCCTAATCTTTAATGCAATGAAATACAAACTTTGTCTCATTAAATATCAAACAAGAGGCTCTCTATCTCTAGTGTACTCTGTGTACTATAGTAATCCAGCTATTTCAACATGATGCATTTAAGAATGAATCCAGTAAAAAAAAAAAAAAAATTAAACTGCAAAGTTAAATACTGGCTGTGTTAAAACATAGTGCAAAATGGAAAGACAGAGTATAAACCAGCTAACATACAGATGTATGCCTATATTTTTCCTTAGAGAAATGCAAGGGTCCATGTAATAATTTGCAAGACCTTGTGGAATCAGATACTCAGTGAGGGCTTGAATCATTTTTAGCCGTCTCACCATCCCAGCTTTCTCTCAGAAAGTTTCTCGGCACATCTCGTGCTCTGCTGATTCTGTGATCCTTGATACCTACAGAGTTTGACTGAACAATATGAACAAGTAGAATAGTGCTATACCTCCACCTAATGTCTTGTATACCGGTGTACTACTTTTAAAGACACTAGCAAATGCATCATTATGCATATCACATACGTATTTGCAGTACTAATGCATGTCTGTGCACAGATATAATCTCACCACTGAAATTCATACAGAGTAGTCCTGTTTGGTCACTGCTTTGTGGTGTTTGTAGTGACATTGCCTAGTGCATCACTGTTCATCAAAGAGAATCCAATTCAGAATGGAAAGAGTGGTAGTTGTGTATTTTTTTTCTTAAGTCATAAAACTTTCAAAAATGTGGAATCAGCTATGGTGTTTTGTTCCAATATTTCATTTAAAATTTCACGCTCAAATATGTAGTTGTATATAAAATAAGTATATATTTCAAACTACAGTATTTTAAATTGTCTTGAGTACTTTTTTATAAAATTAATTATTTATAAGCTAGCAACTATATAAATGTTGGAGTATTCGTTCAGGGTGGATATTTAATTACACATACAACTATTGAACTCAAAAGATCAGAAAGACTGTAAAATTGAATGTGCTTGAAAAAAAACGTAAAATCAAAGTACTTTTCAATAGTACACCATTGGTGAAGAAAAAAAATTACTTCACATCTTACAAAAAATCCTACTGCCACATCAAAGTACCTCCTTTTTCTTTTGCCTAGACAGAAAAGCTTGAAATGTTTGGTTAAAACAATTCCTAGCTAAGGTATGATGTTGCTTGTTATTGTATTATGTTGAAATAAGCTATGATTTTTAATTACTTGTGGATCTATGGTGGTGTCTCTATACTACAATGTTAAGGTCTCAAGCTGCATCAGTTTGGATAAGAACTGGAGCTGGCAAACAATTTCCAGCCCTACACTTAATATTCCATCTATATATATTCTGACCTAAGCCTTCATGAAGGTCTAGCTTTTTTTTTTTCCTTTTCTTTTTCTTTAATGTAGTCTCCATTGTTGTACCATTCATAGGTGTCATGTCACTTTGACTCTTTTCTGGCTGAGAGTGCTAAAACGGGCTTCTACTAAAGTTAGGTTAATGCCACTCCTGATCAGCCGGTGCTGTGAAGTGGTGCAAGGCTGACACCTCCTCTTGGAAGCGGAGGTCACTGCCAAGAGCAATGAGATTTTTTTTTGTACCAAAAGCAAAACTGACACTTTTTTCCCACTTTTCAGCATTTCCAGCTGGGAGTGAAAAGGGGTTTTCACAAATGAGATAAAGCACCTGCTTTCTCCACTCATACACAAATAACCCTTTCACTCAACAGGGGCACCAGATATGTTCTGTGTGCTTTGAAGTGATCTGTACAGTAGAGCAAATGGGGAAAGCAGGTGAGTGGGACTGGTAACCATATGTCTTATCTTTCTTTTCACATAGGAGCCTGACTATCTTTAGACTCTATGGGTATTGTTTGTTTCATTCCGTCTATCTCTGTAAGAATATCAACAAGAGAGTATAATTTAAAGTAGGCAATGAATTTTCCAATTTTAAATATTTTTATGCATAGTAATACCTTCCATATCATCCTCTACCCAAGAGTCTTGGAGCACGTTTTAAAACCAGGCTGGGATTTTTCCCTAGCAGATGGCTGATTATCCCACAGAATCACAGAATCACAGAATGGTAGGGGTTGGAAGGGACCTCTGTGGGTTGTCTAGTCCAACCCTCCTGCCGAAGCAGGGTCACCTACAGCAGGCTGCACAGGACCTTGTCCAGGCGGGTCTTGAATGTCTCCAGAGAAGGAGACTCCACAACCCCCCTGGGCAGC
>Ga0065711_1033740_pt1 | contig 24904 bp, 18 predicted proteins | sample Hoacrofraction12_FD_59098 | JGI IMG/M metagenome (GOLD analysis project Ga0065711, IMG submission 59098) | Hoatzin crop microbial communities from Cojedes, Venezuela - Epithelial fraction 12 v2 (version 2) | ecosystem: Host-associated > Birds > Digestive system > Esophagus > Crop | place...
GCTGTGTGCTTTCACCTTTGGCTCAAAAATTCCTGAGTTGTCTGTGTTGGCTGAGTCCCAAACCATAGAACCAGTTTCAGCTAGAGAGTTGCTTCTTACAGACAACAAAGTTCTGGTTATCAGTCCTTGTTTCTCTTCGTCTGTCTTGCAAGCAGTCCTTGTTAGCTACATTTGAGCCACAATAGTCCTTGTTAGCAAGATTACAAGGAGCGGAACTAAATTAACAGTGTTTAACTCTTACCTTAACATAGATGCAAAGTTATATAACAAAATTAAACTAAAGCTATAGCAAAATCGAACTAATTGTCAATTTCCCACATCACCATGGAAGTGGTGGAGTCACTGTCCCTGGAGGTGTTTAAAAAACGTGTAGATATGGCACTTTGGGAGATGGTTTAGTAGGCATGTTGGTGTTGGGCGGATAGTTGGACTTGATGATCTTAGAGGTCTTTTCCAACCTATGATTCTATGATTCTATGAAGGCTCCAGAGCTGGATGCAGGACTCCAGGTGAGGTCTCACCAGAGTGGAGTAGACGGGCAGAATCCCCTCCCTCACCCTGCTGGCCACGCTGCTTTTGATGCAGCCGAGGATACGTCTGGTTTTCTGGGCCGCGAATGCACACTGACAGCTGATGTTGAGTTCCTCATCAAGCAACACTCCCAAGTCCTTCTTCTTAGGGCTGCTTTCAATCCTTTCTCTGCCCGGCCTATATTTGTGCTTGGGATTGCCCTGACCCGTGTGCAGGACCTGATACTTAGCCTTGGAAATTGTTGGAAGTAATCTACAGCACTTTTATAATTCAGTTTTTCTGAGTGAAATTTTTCAATCTCCTGTGTACATATGTTCTTTGCTCTGTGGGAATGAAATAGAACGCAGATTAAGGAAACACGTAGGTAACACTGGCAGTCCCTCTGCAGTAGACTCTTCATAGGGAAAAAAGTCCACTATCCTTTGGATGTCAGATCTTTAGCGTGGCCACTACACAATAGGTTGCCATGTTACAATGTGTGTCACAGGTGTGTGTTTCCTATAACTATTTTGGGATACAGACCTCACCAGCTACACAATAATGAAACTCCATTTACACCTGATGACATTGTTGTGTGTAAATCATCCATGGAATGCCACAGTGTAATGTAACAGAGTGGTAGGAAATATTATGTTCTACAGCTCTGTGTGCATCCTACTCTTTAATTTGATGACTTCAATTTTATTTTGCAATCTTATATTGGGATTTAAGAGGATTTGGACTTTACTAGCAGCATTGTCTTTCCATGTGACAGATTAGCAGAGCAGGGAGCAGAGAGACTCTTATCATGGCTGACATGGTTGTTTACTATGTAGGAACCCCTTTCTCCAACCTCACATAATAATATTTATTACCTCAGCTTCTACAAGGATAATACTGATATTGACAAGGCGTGGATTTTCCCTTGGAAGTTAATCTCAATCAGCACAGGAACATTTTCATAGAAAATCATTTAGTTCTCCTGCTAGCAAAACTGCATAGTGTCTCATGCTCATTGGCCTGACTTTCCAAAAGCATAAAACTTCTTCATATACCTTAAAGTAAATTTTTCACATTAATAAAACCCAAAAACCTCCACAATATTGAAGAATAATCAGTGCGGAAATTCTAACTGAAATAGAGGACATATCTAAAGCCTTTTTTGCTTTGACAGCCATTACATATTATAGGCCTTATAGATATTACATACGTAGTGCTAAAATCACTAGACTTTATTAAACTGCACAATGTCACTGGGAAATGGTGACTTCCCAAGTTGTGGCTGCATGCTAAGTGAATCCAGAGTATTTGACAAACTCATCCTCCTGTGGGCATGATTATGATAACAATGGTTTCAGAGGCTAAAAAATTGCAGCCTTTGTGGGACAAGCAGCTGTCCTCACAATGGCTGAACCAAATGTCCCTGGGTCCCGCTTTTCACCCTCCCTTTTTCTTTCCTTCTTTGCCCTTTCTCCTCCTCTTCTTCCAACCCCACCCCCCTTTCTTTTGGGGCTTTTTAATTAAATGTCTTGAGAGTCTTCTCATCCTTTGGGATAGTTTCCTAACACTCTCTTAGCTGCGCCCTCCCATCATGCCCTCTTATCTTTCTCATTCCCTCCCAATCTACAAATCCAGATTGAGAATCTAGCCCTGGGTTTCCAATACCCTTATTTTTCTGTTGTATCTGAAGCACTTGCTTTGCATAATAAATAATAAAAGATACTAAATAAAAAATAAAGCCTTATGCAGGTACTTTGTTATGCAACTAGCACAGCTATTGTCAAAACCCTATTGATCATCCTGCTTAAGGAAAGTATAATTTACATTTTAATCACACAAAATTAGTTGCTTTATCACTTCATAAGGCATTTAAAGCAAAGTAGGCATATGGACATTATGTCCGAACACGTACTGCCTCACTTCTTCCTCTAATACTGTGCATGTCTCCAGCTGACCCACAAGCATACTGGAGGTGAGGTAAATAGAAACACAAACAGAAGAGCTATTTAGACTGAAAGATAATGCTGCCAGGAAAACAAATGGCTCAGAATTGGCCATAAGTAAGCTTAAAGTGGAAGTTACAAAGTTTCCAGCCATCTACGCATTGAATTTCTAGAACAATATTCCAACAGAAATGGGGTGTGTGTGTGTAACTAGATATTATTAAATGAGCTTTGATCATTTTTGAAAGGGATTAGATGACGTGACTGTGTGTGATAGCGGATGACCAGATTTGGTGGTCGAAGATGTCACTTCTATAGCCCTATATTCCTATGTTTCAAACAAAAAGGAAGACTTTGTTCCAAGTAAAACAGTGGGAAATGCTGCTGGAGACCAATTTGTACACATAAAGCTGTTCTTGACTGACAGGATCAAAATATATTGGCAAGTGGTTACTTCTATGCCAATGGGATAGTTGCATAACCAAGACATGTATGCGTACCTGCTCTCCTTACGGGTAATGGCAATGCCTGTCCTTGATTGCTACTGACCAAGTGCTCCTTTTACCCATTGAACTTGCAGTGGAGCAGTTAAAGATTAGGTGTAAAAGGATGTAGGTGCAGGATTCCTTTCCAAATGGTACAAAAATCATGTTTTTCTGGAACACGCTTCCAGGGATGAAGGTCTTTTGCCATTGCATTGCAATATATGGCTTAGAACAGAGATGCCATCATGCCAGGAGGAAAGAAAAAGCACACTAAACACGGGCTGCAGGAAAATGAACATAGAAAATGACAGAGGAGGAAGGAGAGATGAAACACTGTTCTTCATGGAAAGGAAACAGGTGGTTACAAAATTTAACTGTTGCATGAAATCATACTTGAATTTAATTTCATAGATTTGCTTGAGCAATAATTGGAAAATCATTTGCTGGCAGCTCATGTGCTGGCGTTGTGTATCTACAGACAATGATTGCATTACGATGAGAAGTGGGATGCCTGTAATGAGAAATCCACCACCCCACTCTGTGCCAGCTCCTGTGTTGTTAAGCAGTACATGAAGCAAAGCAAAGCACTGGAGGGAGTGAGAACAAGTTCATAAACAGTGGTACATGAAACTCCAGCCTGCATCTCACATTTTGCCATGGCAGAGAAGGCTCCACTTCTCCAAGCTCGACTTCAGGCCATTCCCATCTGACAGAAATGAAGCTGTATAACATGACAAATATTAGAGAGGAATTTCAGCACTCCTCAAAAATAAAGGGAAAAGCAGACAGTTTGATTGTTCCATTTAACAGGACAAAGCCTGTAGACTGTGAAAATTACCAGAACTGACATTCAAAATGATGAGTCAGGTCCCAGAAAACATAATGAGACGGACTGAAAAATGAAAAGCCCTTTAAAAGAAGAATGTCGCTGGGAATTTCTTCTTTATTGACCTTCTGATATATGAACAGTGTGTGTGCGCTTCCTTCAGGCACAGATCACCCAGGAGAGGGGGCTGGGAGGAGTATAAGGAGATTTTAGATTGTCCTCCCTGTTTCAGTGCCACTAGCCTGAATGGCATTTGCTCCTGTGTCAAGTGATGCTGTCATGGTTGCTGTGCAACTCCATCTCTCCTGCCAGTTTAATGGGGAACTTTGTCTGCTTGTGCTTAGGTAATATTTTAACGTTATTTCAGCAGCTATAACGATCAGGAATTTAATCTTCCAAAGAAAAATGTGCTTCTAAAAATATTTCTACCTCTATTGTCAGCTTGGAGTTTTAACAAAAATACCAGAAATCTTGCAATTTATGATAGCATCTTTAGAATTGACAACACTGAAAAAAAGAATACAACTTGTCTCACTAAACCTAACACTGTGGGCTTTGCACAGGTGTAAGACTTTTCATAAAAATGACACATAGCCAATGTTAGCTGTGACCGTATATGTACTACTTGTGTTCTGGTATTTGCAGCGTAAAATCCCATATTATGAAGTCTCTTGTCCCAACAGCTGAGCTGCAGATGGGTGTAGCAAGAAAGAATGAAAGGATAAGAATAGAAACAAAAAATTATTTTTGATACCATGCCCACTCATGGTGAGGCACTTGCTGCTACTCCTGCTTCTGAGGAGATACTAATGCTCTTTTGGAGAGTGAAGGGACTTGTACCCTTATCTCCAGGACTATTTACATTTGCATCAGTACTTCTATACTTCATGAGACTGACCCTAGATTTTTCTCATCAGAAAAAAACTGTGTGAGGAGGCTGCTGTTCTATAGCCCACTCACAAATCGCCCCACCTGCAAGATTATTAATGAAAAATGTATTCCCTTTGTCGTCAGACACCTCGTGTTGTGGTCCACAGAGCCCCTCTCTTGTGGGATCAGTGCCTTTCTCTGGGGCGAGAGTTATCTCTGAGATCAAGGGAAGCTTTGGGTGAGTTGCAACACATCAGGCTGAGGTGTGATAGCTGCTTGTAAAGAAGTGGGTTAGAATACAGTTTAACAATTCCTGCAGATTAAGCAATACGTCAAATCCCAGTTAAAATTAGATGTTCTCTCAAAGCTGTAAAAAAAATTCTTGGATTATGTAATGTGTAAACCCAATTCCCTAAAGGTTTAATACAATACTAGCAGTTCCTCAGTTTTTTGTTGCCGACCATTCACAAGAAGTCTGTATGTGTAGTACACTGAAGAGTTTTTGTAGCGTTGTGAGATTATCAGAGAAGTGGCATGGTGGTGATGAGCATCAGCATTCAAAACCCCTAAAATAAAGAATGAGACTGGAGATAATCTTAAGAATAATCTGTTTACAAACACTTTATTCCAATTGATTATTTTTTTTGTATTAAAGGACCGTACCCTCCACTGATGGTGCTACTTTGGGGATTAGGTATCAAAGACCCAACTGGCCTCAAGGCTTAAAACCACAAAGAGAGGTGGGGGTGGGATTTGGCGGGAACTGGGCAACAGAGAAGGAAGGACGAATGAGCGCAAGGGCAGACTAGGATGCAGAGGAAAGAGGCTGGGGTCTGGTTAGGCAGGTGTCTCTGGGAGAGATGTAGCGTAGATGGGCAGATGTAGGAGGACACGGGGAAAGAACGCCCTGGGCCAGAGAAAGGTCAGGGTAAGGGCAGGAATGGGCAAAAGGTGAATAGGAACTACAGTGTCTCAGACCTGCTGCTGAGCAGGGGATTTGACCAGGTGACCGGCCTAGCAGGTGAGGGAAAGGCTGTGGATGTTGTCTACCTGGACTTTAGTAAGGCCTTTGACACTGCTCCCCACAGCATCCTCCTGGAGAAACTGGCTGCCCACGGTTTGGATGGGTGTACTCGCTGCTGGATAAAGAACTGGCTACATGGCCGAGCGCAGAGAGTGGTGGTGAATGGAGTTAAATCCAGCTGGTGGCCAGTCATGAGTGGTGTTCCCCAGGGCTCAGTTTTGGGGCCAGTCTTGTTTAACATTTTTATCAATAATCTGGATGAGGGGATTGAAAGCAACTTCAGTAAGTTTGCAGATGACACCAAGTTGGGTGGGAGTGTTGATCTGCTCAAGGGTAGGAAGGCTCTGCAGAGGGATCTGGACAGGCTGTATCAATGAGCTGAGGCCAACTGTATGAAGTTCAACAAGGCCAAGTTCTGGGTCCTGCACTTGGGTCACAACCACCCCATGCAATGCTAGAGGCTTGGGGAGGAGTGGCTGGAAAGCTACCCAGCAGAAAAGGACCTTGGGGTGTTGGTTGACAGCCAGCTGAACATGAGCCAGTAGAGTGCCCAGGTGGCCAAGAAGGCCAATGGCATCCTGGCTTGTATCAGGAATAGTGTGGCCAGCAGGAGTAAGGACGTGATCGTGCCCCTGTACTCAACACAGGTGAGGCCTCATCTCGAGTACTGTGCTCAGTTTTGGGCCCCTCACTACAAGAAGGACATTGAGGTGCTGGAGTGTGTCCAGAGAAGGGTAACAAGGCTGGTGAAGAGCCTGGAGAACAAGTCTTAGGAGGAGCAGCTGAGGGATCTGGGGCTGTTTAGTCTGGAGAAGAGGAGTCTGAGGGGGGACCTTATTTCTCTTTACAGCTACCTGAAAGGAGTTTGTAGTGAGGTGGGTGTTGGTCTCTTCTCCCAAGCAATTAGTGATAGGATGAGAGGCAATGGCCTCAAGGTGTGTCAGGGGAGAGTTAGATTGGATATTAGGAAAAAAATCTTTACTGAAAGAATAGTCAGACATTGGAATAGGCTGCCCAGGTAGGCGGTGGAGTCATCATCCCTGAAGGTGTTCAAAAAATGTGTAGATGTGGCACTTCAGGATATGTTTTAGTAGGCGTGGTGTTGTTGGGTTGATGGTTGGACTTGATGATCTTCGAAGTCTTTTCCAACCTATGATTCTATGATTTGATTGCACTGCACACAAACACCTCTGAGTTCCCTTGGCTGCACGTTTATGTCACCCTCCTCCACTGGCTTTTTCTCGGAGGATGATTCCTGGCTACAAACACTATGTTTAGGGCAGTGGTACTGCCTGTGCTGAGCTCTGCTGCTGGCCCATCTGCTTCCACCTGGAAAAAATGCTGAGGCTGCAAAACAAAGTGTTCTGGTGTTGAAGATCACCAGCATGAGGGTTTCTGGTTAATAACATGTTGTCAGGCTACTTTTTTTTTCCCCGCAGGATGCTTTATTCTGGCTTCTGTGACAAAGGAGGCCACAGCCTGCAGGACTTCTGCCTTCCCGCCTGCAGAAGTGGGAAATACAGTCCTCAGAATGGTGTTGTAAGGCGATTTCCAGGGTGACCAGAAATGAAAGATGTTGAGCTAGGGTGAGAAGAGGGACAGACCAACAGCCCAAGTCTAAGTGATTTCTCAGGATGTTCTGGTGAAACTAGGAGATGAAAGAGGGGGAGTTGAATGAAATGCTGGTTGAATAAATCCCAGCAGTGCTCATTGCACTGTGAAGACATTTAAAGTATCAGCAGATGCTGCTCAAAGGGACTTACCTAGTATATGAGGGAAACCTCAGGAAGAGGGTCCAAAGTTTAAGACAGGTAATGCTGTCCTGGAGTACTTGGATTACAGCCCCGCCTCTGCCACAGCGTTTCTTAGGAATATCATTGATTTATGTATTTATTATTTTTGTCACGTGCTGGTTAATTGTTCGTTCTTTGTTTTCTGGCTCTGATTCTGTATTTTGTTCCGTTCATACTCTATTTGCATTTTTCCAGGGCTCCATTCTTTCTTGACCGTGGGATGGGTGAGGGAGCAGGGGAAAGAGGAAAAGAAGAGAGCAACTTTGCCTTTCAGCTGGGGCGGTTTGCTGGTCCTGGCATTGTGCTTGAAATTCTGGGGTGCTGGAGATGTGACTTTCTCCCGCTTCCTCATGACCCCTCTCTGCTCAGCTGGAAAATATAACATGTCCAACCCCAGAGCTCTCCGTGAGCGAATTGTGTGATCTGAGCCTGGCTGACAGGGGATAAAGGGTGCTCAGGTGACTGAACACAAAATAAAGTCCCTGGTCAGCTTCTTATCCTTTCAGCTTTAAAGATTGTTCATGAAACTCTTCCCATCAGTGTTTTATGATGCTACGTCACCAAATCTGTTGTCTATGCATTTCAAAAGCCTTGGTGACGGAGTGCCTGAAAAATAAAATCATTGTTCTATAGCAGTTTATTCTGTTCTATTAGTGATTAAAGTATTCGTCAATGTAATTGCCAGTTAAACTTCCACTTTGCACCAAATCTCCAGGGGCCCTTCTTGAATTTGCCAAGTGTGAGACGTTCATTTTTCTGAAACATTTTCTGTCAATGACACTATAGGTAATGTGGGTAGCTACGTCCACCTAACACTTTCCATTTCGGATCCTGTTTCCATGTTAATATAAATATCCAAGTAGTGACATGGCACCTGGGTTTTGGAAACACTTGCAGGATCATACTTTTACTGAAAATGGGTCAACTGCTATAAATTGTCCCCCATCATGGACTTCAGTGAAGCTATTTCAGACTCCAGCAGCTGAACATTTAGCATATAGTAATCTTGTTGAAAATCTATGGATCTCTGGATAATCCCAGGCAATAAGCATTGGGTTCAACACTTGCATTAGTCCTAGAAAAAGGGATTGCAGAGGCAAAGTTTTTAACTTTGAATGACTACTCTACTGGCATGAACAACAAGTAGAGATAAAGCTAGAAGTGCATGATCTCTCAGGCTAGCCTCATCAATGCAGTGAACAGTAATTATTTTCCATTTGTCAGGTTAAGCAGAGAATAATTTAGTCTTCCTGAAAGACATGGTTGGTCAGGAAAAGAGAGAAGAGATGTCAACCTGTATGTTAACTAACACAACAAGCATTTTCTCAGCTCACCTCCAAAATAAAAGAAAAAGATATATATCTACCTAGCATCAGTGGAGCTAGATTAATTTTTTTCCTTGAAAGTTGCAACTGGATGTATTTGCTTTCTCACAAGTTTGATAGTAGACTAATAAAAGAGATCCCCCTGCCCATGTACGTAGTCAACTCCCCAGATTCTTTGAGAGTTTTGGGGAGCAGAAAGGGAAGAAGGTGGAAGGAAAAAAAAGTCAGCGTGCAAACCACACCTGACAGTTAGTAAAACCTGAGGGGTGGGTAGACTATGCCTACTTCAAAGAACACAAACAAATTACATGTTTAGAAAGGCCACATTTTCGTAAAGGCATGTTTGAAATGAACTTAAAATATCTAGGCCATATTTAGCAGATGACTGAAAAGAAGGAAGAGGGTTTGGTATATCAGCATTTCAGAAATAAAGGCAGAAGCCGTCTTTTGTTAATACTCGGGATTAGCAATTTAATTAGCTTAATCTTTAATGCGGGAAATTACCTGGTAAAAATGAAACTAGTCAGCATTTGCAGGACACTTAAAATATTTAAATGAGTAAAGGGCAGATTTTCAATGACATTTATATGTCTACAAGATACATTTTTTTCTCTAGACAACTAATTTTTTTTTTTTTAATGCTTATACTATTTGCTCCCAAAGGTTAAATGGGAGTTTATTTACTATGGTGGTGTTGAGAGGACTACTGCGGGCTTTTCTTCATCTCATTGCACTTCCTTGCCACAGACAAATGATCTCTAATTGCCTGATATTATCATGTTGTACACTGAAGACTGTGTCAAGACGAAAATAACATGACTTTTTCTAAGTAGCCCACAAAAAGTAGGCAAAAGCAGTGATACTGAATGTGATTTTTTATCAGACTGAGACATTTTTGATCGCAGTTACCTAAATATCATCCTGTTGTCACAGTAATTTGATGGCAGGACATCACATTTGTCTGTGGAACATGTTTTCAAGGCTAGCAGCTGGCCTGTGAGTTCCCTGGCAAAATTAAAAAAATATTCTCATTATACTGTGTTAATGTTTCACTGTACCTTCAAATCAGACAATCTAGTTCTCGTCATTTATGGCAAATAGGTGCAGAGGTATTTATTTATTTGCTTTCTTTATGTGAAAGTGCTTTTTGTGCTGAAGGTAAACTGAAATGAAAATGTACTCTTTCTATATTATTTAAATCAAAATCTTAACAAATCTATTTTTCAAAGCAGACAGATTTTTGTAATTATGCCATCCTGGTATCTTGGTTTGTTAAAAATTCTTTCTTGTCCCCGCACAAACAAGAAAAGAAACAAAGCCAAGGAGAACTCTTGAAACAGATGTCAATCAAATGTGAAAAAGTAAATGGAACTTAAAAAAAAAAAAGACAGAAAGTAATATTAAGAATATTCCCATCCAAATAAAATTATGCTTTATCTGGGACAATAACAACTGAAAAATTAATAAAGAAATTTAGTTCGTATGATGAAGTTCCTTCACGCTTACTTTATTCTGTCTGTACTCTTTATCTTTTAATGCTATGTGATTATAGCTTTTACTTTATGGCATTTTTTTTTCTTTCTTTTAATGGCTAAGCAGTGAGAACGAAAGGTTGGAAATGGGCATCACATACAACAAAATCACTCTCTGTTGAAAAAATCTGGTGGTTGTTTTTCCTTCCTTTGCTTTTCCAAAACAAAGCTCAAAAATTTGTGCCTCGTGATCAACCATTTCAGCTTTTCAATTATTTGGGTTCAATATTATACATAAAACATTCACTGGTACATTAGCGGAGAGCATTTCTTGTGATCTTGTCGTCTTCTCTGTCGTGTTCTGCTCAGACAATGCAGCCAGCGAGCGCCTGGTTTGCTTACCCGCTCTGTCTTCACAGCTCTTATGCCCTTAAAAGCTCTGAAGGGAGAGTGAGTCCAACTTCTGAGGTGTTAAGATTTGGTCTTGATCCTTCAAACTCTAAACATGCGGCTTGGGGTAAAATCTGTATATTTCTAACAATAGCTTCTTTTTTTTTCTTCCTCCTCTGGTTTTAGGCTTACTTTAACCTTATCCTGTCCCATGGACTTGAAGAATTTTCCTATGGATGTACAGACATGTACAATGCAGCTAGAGAGCTGTGAGTGTCTAAATGCTTTATCTATCGAAGAACAAGTGGGTGGTTAGATAGTATCTACATTTTTGTATTTTTGTGGTGGGACTCAACATTCCCAATTTGTAAGGGAAAATCAAGGAGGAACAGACCTTTAACTGTCCATCACCGTACTGTGTGGGTCCCCTGTCTCTGTGCTGTTCCTGCTCCCTTCCCTTTTCCGCTCCTGGGGCGCATCACCTCACACTTTAGATGTGGGCTGCATCGCTTCCAGGGATCACAACAGCAAAGCTGTGCAGGAGAAATTAAATCTCAGGAAAGTAAGAGCAATTAGTACGCAGCCAGGTATTAGGTATGCTTGATTAAGACATGCTATGGTCTTTTGAAAAATGGTAGCAACATGTCTGATGAAGGTACTATAGATACACTTATAAATAAATTTAAGATAAACACGGCCAAGGCGTGGACTTGGGTACCGACACACACTCATCCCTACTGTGTCGCTGTCAGCACGCACCTTGTTTAAGTGTTTCAGCACACAGCTTATTTACCCATAAACATGTAGCCATTGCAGTCAAAAAGAGAATTCAGTGAGTCAAAGCCTCCCTCTTTCCCCTCCACACTTTTCAGTGGTAAGTTCACAGGCTACAAAAGCTGAAGTTTTCTTTTTTGCAAGGGCCCAGCATCCTACAGTCTAGAAATGCTTGTTTAGTTGGTGCCCACCCACTGCGTTGTCAAAGAATGATGAAAATAAAGCAAAATGCAGGCTGATACATAGGGACAGAGAGATGTCCTTACAGTTGTAAACAGTACCTTTGATGGGCCAGGAAAATAATTTTTTAGTGGCAAACCAGGACAGTATTTCAGAACACAATGGTGTTACTTGCTGCTCTTAATAGAGTAATAGTGCAGTAATAGTAACTGTTAACTAACGGCAATAGTGCCATTATTAATTAGAGAGTTTAAAATTATAACTGAGATAACATGTGTTACAATAACAGACAAGTTTCTCAGACATAATAATATTTGCTTTTGGTGTTATCCAGTTAGCTACCATCTAATGAACTCTGATTTCTTCATTTTAGTTGGCTACACTATGAATGATCTGATATTTGAGTGGTTAAGTGATGGACCTGTGCAAGTTGCAGAGGGTTTAACCTTGCCACAGTTTATTTTGAAAGAAGATAAAGAACTTGGTTATTGCACAAAACATTACAACACTGGTGAGCATTATTCTATTTTTTCCTATTAATTTCTCTAATGGTATCTATCATCATTTGTAAAGGGAAAAATGGGTAAAATAAAAAAAATAAAAATTAGAATTTGATTCAGTCACACTTATTTTTAAATCTGAAAAATGAAATGTTCTCCCTTTTATTTTTGTTTGTCTGAAAGATTTTGTTTCCAAATTTCCTTTAATTTCATTAAAGCTAATCGAATATACATATTCTAATAGCCTTAAAATCATTAAGGAATTTAAAATCTTAAAAAAATAATTAAAAAATCCAGTTGTTTTGATTTTGTTAAAATTAAACTTTTTTAACAAACAGAATCTTTTCTTAAATATTGATTCAGCACTTTTAAAATACTGATTTTTTTGAAATGGATTTATTTCTCCAGCATATCAATGTGCCAGTGAGGAAAAATATGACATTTTCACCAGCTTTTATGGGTGGTCTCATTTATGAAATGTGGTATGTGAAAAGACAATGCTTTCATTTTTGATCTGAATAGTATACAGAAGTGAAATGTTGGGAAATTAAACATCAGTTTAGTACTGTAATCTTTTTCCTATATTTGCGTTTTTGAAGTTTCAAGTGCTGTGTTTTCTATCTTTAGCTTTGCAGAGCAGAAAGAATGCTGTCAAAATTTGGATTTAGCTGCTTGGAGTTTATTTAACAGGGACAGCATTTAGAGAAAGGTTTGCTGGGTGCTTGCTGAGATTAGATATAATCCCTCATCTAAAATAGCTTTTTCATCATTTCAGTGTAAGAGCCAGTCTGGTTGCATCAAATACATTTGTTTCACTATGTGAAATAACACTATGTGAGAGGTTCTACCTCTGCCAAAAACGTGACATTCATTTCTTATGAAAACTATTGGGTTTATTTTTTACAAATTCAACCTCTCATTTTGGAGCCTAAAGTGCCGAGGAAGGAAAACTTTGTGATTCCACAGTCCAAGACCCGAAAGGTGGACTGTTGTGACTTCTCATCTTTTCTCACACTTCAAGGGGATAATAGTAAATTCCGATAGACAGAGCTTACCCATTTGTAATTTGGATGATATAAAGTTTAGCCATTTCCCAGCACGTAACTCAAACTCTGAGTAAGGAATGCGTCTGTGTTTCTAATTACTGTCTAATAACCGTTTTGCAGGGTCAAACACTGAAAATAAGAGGGGGGGGGGGGAGAGCATGAGCAATAGCTTCCTTGTATACCCATGAAGACTCCCCACAAAGGATAAAACTTCCAATTAGTAACTCCCACTACACGTAGTTAAACAAAATTTATGTCTAATTACCAAAAGTTAAAAGTGTGTGGCCTGGCCAGGGAAACTGAAAAGCAGTGTTCAAGCAAAAGAAAATTTTGCCCACAGGCACCCACATTCCTGTCTTCCCTATAGCATGCTCCTTCAGGTTTGCTGTAAAGTGAGAACGTGGATAAAAGCTGTGTTATCCAGCCTCCTCCTCCTCCCCACACTGCAAGAGTCTCTGTCCCGGTGGCATGGCAGGAATATGGAGAGCATGTGACAGATTGGGCTATTCTAAAGCCGTTGCTGCTGCTCGTGGCCACCCCACACCTTTTGAGTCCCCTCCTGTATGGGCAGACCAGTCAGGATCAGTTGCTATACAGGTCTCAGAGTCTGTCATCAGGGTCACAGGTCAGGCTACTCAACTGGTCAGGCCACTCATATATGAACTTCTGTCCTGCCAAAAGATGTTATTCAGTTCTTCTCCCCTCCTCTCTTTGCCAAACAACCTCTGCACTGTCCTGTATGCAAGCTCTCGCATCCTGCCATTCAGCTTTCTAGACTAGCAAAAAAACACGTCTGCATCACAACAAGGAGAAAAAAAATTACTTTCACCTGAAAGGATGAACAAGGAACAATGCATCTTCATGTGTTTGACCAACCAACACAAATGAGACCCCATTTTTGCACTTGGATTAGTCTACCACAAGTGAGAGCCTTCACAGCACCCAAACCACAGTCATGGTACACAGCCATTTGAGAGAGCAGCACAGAGTGATGGGGTTAGTAGCTGATGAACTGTTGCAACTCAGGACTCTGCATTCTCAGTTGCATGACCAGCCCCACTGTCAGGGGGGTGCAATCCTAAACTTCTGTCCTCTACCCTTGTGGAGCAGCTGTCTGCTGTTTGAAGGATCACTCACCTCCCACAGGAGGCGGTTGTGGGTTTCCTGAAGTTAGACTTTTGGCAAAATTCAAAGCAGGCTTTGAGCTGATTCTGCTGTGAGAAACAATCCATAGACAAAGGCAAATTACATGACCAGAATAAGAAGGAGTGTGATCTACCATAGGACTGTAAGACTGATTTTTTACAATTTGTCTCTTTAAGTATGTTTGCTAATCTCATGTAACTAAAAGAGAAAAATGTTGTTACCTTTAAATACTAAACCTTACATAGTGACTAAAGTGAAATCTTATGAAAATTTGCAAGAAGAAGCATCACGTTATACTTTTCAGAGGTGAAACAACTGTGCTACTCTTCATTTTCTCATTTATTGTGAAGAACTGGGCACAGTCTGCTTCAGGAGTCCCATGCGTCTCCCAAGCTAGTGTACAACAAGTGGCTGACTTGCATTTGTGTATCAGGACCTGCTTATAGTGTTAGGTTAGGCAAAGCATCTAACTTCTGTTCAGAAAACAAGATAAAAATGTGCAAAAAGCATTTATGAAAGTAATTTCATGTTCTAGGAAAGTTTACATGCATTGAAGTCAAGTTTCATTTGGAGCGTCAGATGGGATACTATTTAATCCAGATGTACATTCCTAGCCTGCTGATTGTCATTTTGTCCTGGGTTTCTTTCTGGATCAACATGGATGCTGCTCCAGCTAGAGTTGCTCTGGGTATCACTACAGTTTTGACAATGACTACGCAAAGTTCAGGATCGAGAGCTTCCCTCCCAAAAGTAAGGAAATCATTATGTACCACCTATTTGTTATTAAGTAGAAATATTTGTACTAATTTTGAAGTTTCTGTAAGTTCTGTGTAAATATACATCTGATAAGAATACAGGAGAAAGTGGTAGCAGTGTGATGTTAAAATGTTGTAATGCCCTTGCATTTGGATTAAGGAAGTTTTCTGCTGTTTTGCGGGATGGCTAGAGGGTTCAAATTTCATATGCATGCTCAGGCTTTGTACAGTTTTCTGGAAGAAAGCTCAGAGGTAGATCAGTTTACAATAGTCTAAGGAAGTCACAAGATGTACTCCCTGAAGAGTCCTCTTTACAGCAGTCCAGCATCACAGGGACTGGGATCATAAAATTGCTCTAGCAGCAATAAAAGCACAAATTCTGACTGTTTGTACAAATCACGATGCATTCCAAAAAGCATGTTGTATTTTGCTCCACTTTACCCTCAGTATCACATTTAGTCTCACTACTCATACTCTCGTACTGTAATTTGTCCAAATGGAACATATATAGAGCAACTTAAAACACTGCACAGATTGTGTTACTCTTCTGTTGGTAATGAGGAGGCATCACTTAAAAATCTGGTGACTACAACAGTTGGTTCAGCTTCACTTTTTCACTTGGAGATATGTATAATTTTCCATGCAAACTGAAAGCCTTTCATATATTAACCCAGAATTTCAAATCAATTTTTTGTTAACATTTAAGACATATCAGTCAATATTACTAAGTGAACACTCTGAAAAGAAAGTCAACAAAGAGATAGTCTTGGCAAGGAGCATGCAGGCTCTGCAGACTGCAAATTTGGAATCACTGAAAAATGTGTCTGGATGGTACAACACGATTCCATGCTGATACACTCCCAGTTTCCTTCAGATTATCTGACTTGAGAATTAGAGGTGGTACAATCACTGCAGTGGTGATTTCCACCCAGATTTCCAACTGGGCAAACATACCCTGCCAAGAAGATCTGCAGCGTTAGCACTCCCCAAGTGCTAAAGCTTTAGAAAGACTTTTTGTCATACACTTTTCATCCAGCTGAAATGTTTCTCCCTTTTGTATTCTGCCTTGTTTGAGTAGAAAAGTATTTGCTGGACAATTTTCTGGGCTTCTGCTGAGTAGAAGAAATGGGAAGATTCAGACCATGTTGACTGTGGCAATATGACTATAGGAGAGATTCTTCTCCAGCCTCACGATTAAATACTTTTATCTCAGTAGCTGTCAGAGAATGGTGATGCTCTGGCCCTACACCATCCTCTCCTAGCGTCTTCTGCTCTGCTGCTTTGCCAGAAGATAGGTGCTAAGGAAAAGTACCTCACTAAAGAGCCCAGCACACTTATTTCAATCGGGCTACACCCATTTGTGCAATTCCACTGTATAATTCAGCTGAGCTGTACTTTACAGCTTTGGTCTCTATATACGTGAGTTAATCCCTGTGGGGTCTTGTGAAGGTGCTTCAGTTGACCTAAAAACATGATTCTAAGTAAATGCTAGCATACCTGCCAGCTGACTCCCACCTCAGGTGACTCAGGTGCCTGAAGAAATATGGGACTGACCACAACCGAAGTGCTTCAAAACAGGCTTTGTGTGCACAGGTAGTGGCATGGCCATGTATAGACATACATGTCTCATATCACTAGTATCTGATTCCTTGCATAATGCAGCAGCAAGCTTTTTCTGCTGTTGCTGGCACCTAGCTTTTTTAAAACCTCATCTGTAACTTAATAACAAAATTGTATTTCTCAATAAAATATGTTCAGCTGAAACGTGTTTACAAATAAAAATATGAAAAGAATTGGATTAAATCAGTGTTAAAGCTGAAGTCCCAAAACCGGTCTTTAAAAGGAACATTTTTCTGAGTCCTGTCTACATATTGCCAAGACACAGGAAGTTAGGCTGTCGATAAAACATCCATTTAAAAACTGCTCCAAGCATGAATATCTAACAGAATAAGACATGACAGGAGGGTTATTTTTGCAAGAGTACTGAAAAAACAGAAGCAACTTTGCTTTGTGAAAGCAACCTAGATTCGAATAAAAGACTTATATTTTTTCCCCCATCCTTCTTTGTGTCCTGTTCTTATTACCACACATACATACGAATTAACTTTAACTTAAATTTACCTCCTGTCTCAAGCCAAGTGTTTATTCTTTTTCTTCTTTATTTTACTAGAGCTTTACCACAAAAAGACAACAAAGCATCAAACCTCACCAACTTTGAAGGAACTAATTCCTTTACCTAAAAAAGACAAGAATTGTCATGAGAAAATTCCTGCTGAGGTTTTTTTGTCAGTTTCCAAGTTACTATCTAAATGATGAAAGTGGTATTGTTTAGAATTACCTACACATTGTTCCAACCCTGGTATAACATTACATGACAGAGTTCTGTTTGCTTAAAACTGCTCTTTTCCATATTAATAACTAATACTCATTTTGATACACAGAATTCGTAATGGTAGGTCATGACAACACAGATATTAGGCTTTCAGTTTTTGAAAATTAAGCATAAACTTGAGACTGCTGAAAAGACAAGGCAAGAAGGAGTGTAAAGGAAATGAAACAATGAAATTAATTCCGGCTGATGCTCATATTTGCTGCGAGACAAACGTCTAGAAAGCCTCTTCCAAATGAAATGTAATTATATTTCTATGTTAAATTTTTGTAGTATTTCTTTAGAGTTATTCTCTTCACAGTATTTTGAAATTCTGGCTGGGAATATAGGGTAAAATTTCAGTATCAACAACATACTAATTAAGAAATCAATATGCATTTTTCCCCTTATTCTTCCACTAAGTTGATTGCTTTGTTACAAAAGGTACGAATAAATCACAAAAGAATTTACAGCCCAACAAATCTACCGTTCTAGGAAGGCAAACTTGCAGTGCCTGTTTCAGAAAACAGGAAGGTGTTCTTCCTCTACAGTTTAAGTATAAACTGAGCAATACCGCATCCCACTTCCTTCATGAAATAATGAATTTCTGTATAGAATCTGCAGATATTCACCAGATTCTCAACCTCCTTTTTAGTGATGAAATTTTTTGTGTTTGTTACAGAAGACTAGTGAGGGGTCCTGTGACCACAGTTACCCTTACCGGATGTGTTAGAGGGTGTTAAGGAACTCATCCAGAAAGCTGCGGTTGAAGACCCTCCCTCCAGTTTGGCTAATCCATTGCTGAGACAGCAAGGAATGGTGGTCTGAAGTAGCAGAGTTCCTATGATCAGTTCCCTTTCCCACACATCCATGTGTATAAGTCTTACCCACATCTGATATTCTACATCCATATTCCTCTGGTTGTGTCATCGTTTTCCACTTGCAGACTTTGGCTAGATAAATGTTTGTGCACCCAGCTACAACAGCAGTTCTTGCCAGTCAGCCAGTTGAGCAGAAATCCCAGTTGCCAGCTGGGTGATCAGCGTGACCACACATCCACAGTGAAACTTCCAGGAAACTGAGCTTTCTATGCGAGTCTTGTGTGTGAGCCTGAGAGCTCTCTTGCACCTAGGGGTTGCTGGACTGCTTCTATGCAGAGAAACTCTATGGCACACAAATCAGGAATCTGACATAACCTACCATTCATCCATGCAATACTTGGCACATGACTAGATCCAAAGCTTTCTGGAATTATCTGACCCACGCCACAAAGAAGGCAGCATGTGCTCATCCAAATAAGGCCTGAGGGATGTCTGGGCATCATAAGGGACACAGAGACATAGAATATGCCACTACATGTTTTACAGTCCCAGCTGTGTATATGCATGGGGACTAAAGGGGGGGAGATCAAGGTACAATAGCATGGAATTGTTGAGAAGTGTTAGAAAACAGCTATTTTCTTCCAAGCATTGATTGACCGTTCACCTGCCATTCTGTTTATTTTTAAACAGCTTCCTTTTTGTTGAATCAACAGAATAAAATATTTTAAAGCATTTTCAAAAATACGTTTGAAGGAATAATGAGTTCTCTGCTGTGATAGTAATTGGGTATTTTTCAGATTGCTTTCTTCTTAAACCACTCATATAAATCAAACCTTAGCAATAACAGTTCAAGAAAATGAATTACTTTTAATGCTGTAAAGCAAAACATTTAGGATACTTTAAGTCAAATAAGTGATAGCAACTGTATTTTACACAGTTGCATAAAATTCATATTGTGTTACTTCAATGCTCAGTGCTTAATGAATGCCTGTTCCTTCCCCAGGGAGCAATCTGTGTGGAAAAAAAGTCTCATTCAAAGCTCACTGAAACCTCTGGGAGTTCTTCCATTCGCTTCATTTTGCTTTGGATCACTAAATGCATTACCAAATGCAATAAAAGCATTATACTCTAATAGGTGCAGAGACTTGCAAAACCAAAGTCGATGAAGTCTATCCCCTTTGGCAGTAAATGGCTGCTTTTATGTGATGCCCACTATCCCCAGCATTTTTGGAGATATTTCAAGATTCTTGGGCTTTTAGCAGATCAGTCTGAGGAAATAATCTCTCCTTTTTTGAATGCCAAAAGTTATCAAGTATAGAAGCTCCAAGAATACAGCATGTTTTTTATTTTGAATTAAGCTTAAAATAATGCCATAACAAAAGTTAAAACAAGTGAAGAAGCGAGGAGAAATAATAATAAACAAAAAGGAATAGGTGCTCTAATCAGAGGTGATATTATTCTGTGCTCATTGGTTTTCGTAGGAAGCAGAGCACCTAAGGCGATAGCTTCCTCTTTCTTGTAACAAAACAGAGATGACAAGTTTTGGTGCTGCATTATGGCAAAAAACCCCAAATAATATGATAACTTGGAATGGAAGCAGTTTTTTAGCAAATTTACCGTTACTCTAGTCTCAGGGTCTGAAGATGAAATATAGAAGTAATTCAGTGATCATGAGATATGTTAATTGGCACTTTGTTTAAATGGGTGTTTGAGCACTTCACACTGCTTTAAAAATTATGCCAACCCTATTTTTTTAGAAGTTTACAATTTGCTGTTGGAGACCTACTGCTCCTAAAACATTACCTTGATATATAATATGCCTGCCCTATGTCACATATTTACGTATTCTGATAGAGGAATCGCAAATTTCCACTCTTAAAAAAGTTGTCCAGAGGCCTTGAGCAGGCTTAAAAAGAAACATCCTAGTGGTTGTCATTTTTCTTGACCACAACAAAAGTGGACATGCTGTCTGAAGTCTTGGGAAGTCAGGCTGTGCTGTCAGGTAACCGTAAAGATCTACTCTTCAGTCGTCTGTCTATATAGAAACATTTTAGCACTCACTTGTTTTGTTGATTTCCATAGTTCTTATATGACTTTCTTTTTCCTCTCCATTATAGTTTTAACAGATTACATATATTCCTTTTTTTACTTATATTGAGAGAATCATGAAACCCACTTTAGGTCTTTTTTTTGAGCTTGGCAAAGCTAGGTGCAAGTAAATGTTGTATTCAACATTTCCAATATCCATTGCTATATTCCATACACTATTGGAATCTGGATATAGAGACCTCTTCTAAACTATGTAACAAAGGAAATCATATTTTTCAACAAAAATTTCCAAAATAAAACAAGGGTCTTAAAGAAGTGAGCCTGTGTTTACTTGCTGTAAAATCTTGAAGCAATCACTTGAGTACAAACTGATTATCACTAAATATAAATTTGGTGTGTGAAATAAGCAGTCCTACAAAGTACTATAAAATAAATCCTGTGAAGTTGTTTATAAACACTTGCTCATAACTTTTAGTTCAAAAAAGGTGTTTTCTGATTCTGGTCTACTGCTTTTTCATACTCTGTTTCTTTATTCTTACTTCTTCCTCCTTTACTTACATCTTCTCATGAAAGATTTTGAGGCAAGATATTAATGCGTTAGTGCATGAGGTTGAGAGAGTGTTTGAACTGCAGTGGAAGATGTGGTACATGTACCGGAGGATATGTGATGTACCAGAGATAACTTTTCTAGCCACTTCAGGTATCAGTCGCACTGTGGCCATGTTAAACCAGCTTGAAAACACGTGCTTGGCCCTGATGAAAAGATTGTGTGGTGCCCAGGAACTTCCCTGCTGCTTCCACCTACATCAGCTGGTCTTGCAAAAGACACTTTCCCTTTGCAGATCTTGCCCCTGTGGGATCTATGTAGATACTTACAGAGCTAGCCTATGCAGTTACAACTTCACTGGGAGAAGTATTCTAATTAAAGTGATGTTGGACGAGCTTTGGCACAGTTATACGTGCTATGATTCTGCATGCATTATAGGAAGGAATTTTTTTCTTCCATTCCACTACCATTTCCAGTTCTTCAAAACTGAAGATTTGGATCTACTGCAAGGGTAAGAAGAAAAAAACGAGCAGTATCCATACTTTTTGTAAGTAGAGCAGGAGGAAGAAGAATGTAGATCTTAAACTGAGCACCTAAATCTGTTGCTACAAACAGCCACGTTATTCTGTTCAGCCTGGCCGCAGAGATGAGTTGTCCTGGTCAATCTTTGGGTCTTAAAGTGGTTACGCAGTGAAATTCTTGCTCCCTTCATTCTGTGCAAAGCTGACTAACAATATACTGACTGGATAAAGACTAATACAATTCTGTTCTATAGCAGGTTCTACTCTATGAAAGTAAAAAAAACCAACATTGAGTAAATCAGTCACTTTTTCCACTGTACTAAATCTAAACTTTAAAGTTTGCTTTTCTGTGTAGTGAAGACAGTGGTATTTACTGTACTACAAAAACAGTAGTTGCTGTCATGCGTGACAGCTAAAAATACGTGATAAGATGTGTCTGAATACCTCTGGGATGTAGTTTGAGTACTCCTGGCACTTCCTCAGCAGGTTTTATAATGCAGTCATCTGTGAGGAGTGGCATTCGGAAGAGCCTATTTCAAGCACCAGACAAGAGTTGAAGTTATTGTGCACCCCAGTCTGCTGGTAGTTTCATAACATTGGCACGGTGCTGGGGCTCTCCAGCTTTGTTGTCGCACCCTCCAGGACCTTCTGGTGGCTTTTAGCAGTTCTCTGAGGAGCGCTCTGTGCTGCTCTTTCACACACATATGCACTGCAAACCCACTCTGAAGCAATGACATGTGCTGTTGTGGCTCATTCATTTCAAATGATTGCAATCCTTGACTGTGTTTGATAATCTTGGAGTATTACTTATGAATATGTCCTGTTCATATTTCATTTGAATTAATGTTGATGGGACGCCCTGGAGTCTGGCAAAAACATTTTCATTGGCAGTGTACCTTCAGGCTACTGCCTTCCAGTCCGAGCGTCAGTGCACACTGCATGTGGCTGTTGCGGCAGCTGGGCCGTTGACATCTCACTCCCCCAAAGTTGTCTATGAGATACAGTGCGACCATATGAACTCTGTTGCTGAAATGGCAGGTCTTTTTTCCTTTGGGAAATGTTTCTCTGGAAAAAAAAAAGTCGATATTGATGCCTAGCAGTATTAACCCCTTCCTCTCGTCCCCCTCTCCCCACCCCCAGCGAGAAAACAGAGAGGCAATTTACTTTTTTTCATGGATACGTCAAACGAACTTCTTCAGGAGAAGGAACTAAATGACTCACTGGCTTGTTTTTATTATAGTGTCTGTGATATGGCATGACTATGACTTTAATTTGCCAGTAGTGGGGGACACTATTCTCTGTTGTAGTAGCATCAGCTTTGGAAATGAAAACAATTCTAAACTAGGCAATGGCAAGAAAACAATATAATTTGAATATAGTCATGCACTCTAGAATGCATCATTATTCACAGATCTTTAGTAATAAAATTAAAAACTCAGATGAAATAATCTTGTCTCTTGTCCTCCATATTTCATCTTCCTAGGAGCTTGGAGTTAATTGAGATGTCTTGCCTCATAGAGAAGGGAGCATGAGAGCGAAGAGCTTTGATCCTCAGTAGCTTGTATCTGGTGTTAGGCCTCCCTGCCTGTGAGACATAGACATAGCGTGCTGTCTTTCCTTATTCTAACAAAGGTTAAGGCTCTGGAGAATTGAGCCCTGACTCTCAGTATGTCTGCAGGGAAACTTACGTGACTAAATCACAGCAGAAAATATAAGTTACCAAAAAGGGAGAACACATAACAAATGTTCCTTAGTACACGTATTCATAGAAAAGATAGTACAGTTATGTTATAAATAATTATCAGTAATGACACTGTTATAATGAGGACATGTCAATATCAGTCATATATGGGAGAAACTACATCTGTTAGAAGCTGGTCTACTAAGAAACCAACAATTCCTTTCATTGATATAAATGATTGCATTTTTTGTCTCTTTTCTGCAGAAGGGCATTTTCCTTTGTGTGCGTAATGGCAACTAAAACACTTCATTATAAATTTACACTGAAAGAAGATGAACAGCGCTACTTTTAAAATTCATCTGTGGTCAGGAAGCACTGATGCCCGTCTCTTTATAGGGCATGATCAACTTAAAAACACCTCTTAATTTTCTGGGTAACCATGTATATATATTCACAGACGTCTGCTGTTACTTCTTACTAGGGCTCTCCAAATCAAGGATGACAGTGTTACCCCATGAAGATAACAGCGCAGAACAACTCAGTTATGCATATATATGTGCCTGGATATGAAAACTAAAATAACCTTCCTTTTATGTTTCTCACAATGGCTAAAATACTACTCTAGGAAGCAATGCATTCTTTTTTTATGTTTTGTTTTCTCTATCTGTCCGATCTAGCGAGTGGGAAGAAGAAGACATAATTATTCTCTTAATTGGTTAATTATTCTCTCTCAAGTTGGTTCATTTGTCATTCTTTAGTAATGGTGTAGTGTTGATTTTAACTGGGTAATGTTGTCTTTTTGGTAAATAAAAAATGAGAACATATTTTTTAACAGTTTTCCAATGCTTTAGTAGAATGGGGATAAACACCTCACTGCTCAAATTAGAGGTGCCATGTGGCAATGACACCACTGCATGTAGAGGTGACTTCTTATCTTTTTCTACATTGACTGGAACAGGAGACAGATGTTTTGCAGCAAGTCAAAAAGAAGTGTATACTACATGTGGTTCCAGGCAAGGCTTGTAGTTTGGCAAATGATTTCATGGTGAATTGTTTAAAAGTAAAACTCTCTCAGTGAGTGCAGCTATAACAGTTGATTAGCTTCTTACTTTAGTGAGGTTTCAGTAAAAGCTTCTAGGAAATTAAAAGGCATAACTAATTTTATGACTGTGGGATGCCTGAGTACGGGAACTGCACTTCATGGCAAGTTCATCTGGCCAGTTTTATTCACGATTTCCATGATTAGTCTGACTTCCTCCAGAAGTACTTCCCTCCAGAAGTACTTCCCTCTTAGTTAAGGAAAGGCAGCCTCAATAGCAGCTGTTGACCGCTGAAGAGTTAAAAAGCATCTTACCCAGCTCCTCTGCCTGCCATCTGTGAAACAGACTTTTAAAACAAATCATAGAATCATAGAATCATAGAGTCATAGAAAGTTTTGGGTTGGAAGGGACCCCTAGAGGTCATCTAGTCCAACCCCCCCGCAGCGAGCAGGGACACCACTGACTAGATCAGGTTGCTCAGAGTCCTGTCCAACCTGGCCTTGAATGTTTCCAGGGATGGGGCCTCCACTACCTCTCTGGGCAACCCGTTCCAGTGTTTCACAACCCTCATTGTAAAGAATTTCTTCCTTATATTTAGCCTAAATCTACCCTGTTTTAGTTTAAAACCATTACCCCTCGTCCTGTCACTGCTGTCTCTACTAAAAAGATTGTCCCCATCTTTCCTATAGGCTCCCTTTAAGTACTGAAAGGCTGCAACCAGGTCTCCCTGCAGCCTTCTCTTCTCCAGGCTGAACAAGCCCAACTCTCTCAGCCTGTCCTCAGAGGAGAGGTGCTCCAGCCCTCGGATCATTTTTGTAGCCCTCCTTTGGACCCGCTC
>Ga0065711_1033741_pt1 | contig 24902 bp, 16 predicted proteins | sample Hoacrofraction12_FD_59098 | JGI IMG/M metagenome (GOLD analysis project Ga0065711, IMG submission 59098) | Hoatzin crop microbial communities from Cojedes, Venezuela - Epithelial fraction 12 v2 (version 2) | ecosystem: Host-associated > Birds > Digestive system > Esophagus > Crop | place...
TGGAGTCTCCTTCTCTGGAGATATTCAAGCCCTGCCTGGACAAGGTCCTGTGCAGCCTGCTGTAGGTGACCCTGTTTCGGCAGGGGGCTTGGACTAGATGACCCATAGAGGTCCCTTCCAACCCCTACCATTCTGTGATTCTGTGATTCTGTGAATGGCTGAGCCCAGAAAGTTTTGGTGAATGGAATTAAATCCAGCTGGTGGTCTGTCACAAGCAGTGTTCCCCAGGGCTCAGTTTTGGGTAGGTCTTGTTTAACATCTTTATTACTGATATGGATGAGGAGATTGAGTGTTCCCTCAGTAAGTTTGCGGATGACACCATGTAGGGTGGCAGTGTCGGTCTGCTTGAAGGTAGGAAGGCTCTGCAGAGTGATCCAGACAGGCTGGATCAATGGGCCGAGGCCAAGTGTACAAGGTTTAACAAGGCCAAGTGCCGCGTCCTGCACATCATTCACAACATCCTCATCCAACTTTACAGGCTTGGGGAAGAGTGACTGGAAATTTGCCTGGCAGAACAGCACCTAGGGGTACTGGTCAATAGCCGCCTGAATATGAGCCAGCAGTGCGCCCAGGTGGCCAAGAAGGCCAATGGCATCTGGCTTGTATCAGGAATAGTGTGGAGAGGTGATTGTGCCCCTGTTCTCAGCACTGGTGAGGCCACTCCTTGAATACTGTATTCAACTTTGGGCCCCTCACTACAAGAAAGACATTGAGCTGCTGGAGCGTGTCCAGAGAAGGACAACAAGGCTGGTGAAAGGTCTAGAGAACAAGTGTTACAAGGAGAGGCTGATGGAGCTGGGGTTGTTTAGAGATGAGGGGGCTGAGGGGAGACTTCTCTACAGCTACCTGAAAGGAGGTTGTAGTGAGGCAAGTGTTGGTCTGTTCTCCCAAATAACTATCGATAGGACGGGAGGAAAAGGCGTCAAGTTGCATCAGGGGCGATTTAGATTGGGTATTAGGAAAAATTAAATTTCTCTACTAAGAGAGTTGTGAACCATTCGAAATGGCTGCCCAGGGAGGTGGTGAAGTCACCATCCCTGGAGGTGTTCGAAAAACAGGTATATGTGGTACTTTGAGATATGGTTTAATAGGCATGGTGGTGTGGGGTCCATGGTTGGACTCGATGATCTTAGAGGTTTTTCCAACCCATGATTCTCTGATTCTATAATATGTTAAAATTAGCATTAATTATTTTCAGCAAAAATATCCAATCATACAATGTATTTTCACCAATGTAAAAAGGACGAATATGATTAGGTTGTAAATAATTTCAAGAACATAGTAGAAGAAACACATTGGAAAAAATTATTTCAGAACAGTACATTGTTTGACTTTGATGGAAAATAATTTAGTTTGTTTTGTTTATGTCAGTATTTCCATTTTAATTTGTTTTATATTTTTTCTTCCACTAAATTTTTAGATAATTCAAATTTAAAATAGAAACTCAAATTTAAATGTAGAAATATCTCATTAAATTATATTTCTATTTTATGAATGAGTATACAAAAAGTTCATTAAAGTCAATGAAATACAAAAATTTACACCTGAGGAACAGAAATATCTTTTTAATGTATTGTGTGACTTCCACTTATGCAGACGAATTTCACATGGGAAAATTTTTCCAGTAGCTGCTAGATGAAAGCAGCAACATAGAACTAGCTACAAAGGAACCAAAGGACTGAAGTAGTTTATTTGTGTTATGATTTCAGCTTCTTCAACGCTATTGCTGTTATCATTATCAACGGTATTCATCAAAAAGGAACTGATGATTTTGGCTAAAAACTATTTAAAAAGCTGTGAATAGCTTTTTAATTTATTGTCTGGAAGAATCTGCTCTCTTCCCCTTTCCCGTAACAGAAATTTTGTTGGTCACTCTTTATGCCACTTATGACCTTAGTGTTTCTATCTGTAAATTAAATCACCACAGAATTGTATACCTAAAACTGTAAGACTTCTTTGCTGCAATTTCCAGCATACATCTGTTTCTCCTACCATATCTATGATTATTATGTAGTCCTCTGCCAAGAAGTGGGCCTTTCTAATTTCTTTTTGTACTGTCTTAAGTACACACTTTGATTCTGTAACTATTAGATAAAATAATAATTAGAACTATAAACTTTTATCTTCTCCATGGGATTAGTCATGTTATTCTTAAAAAAGGTCAAAAAGTAAAATGAACAAAACTTGGTTCTTTTCAAATTCATTGTCATGCAATTTTCATGTTGGTGCTCTTATTTCAGCACTATTATCCTTCAGGTTATAGAACTAATTTAATCTAATTTAATTGCGTTTAAGTCCAAAACTCAAAAAACAGAGTCCGCAGGTCAGTTAAGGTGAGTAAAAGAAGGGAAAGTGTAGAGCACAGATCCATCACTTTCTTTATTTTCCCTAGATAAAACTGTTACATCACAGAGTGATATTACCACAGGACAAAAAAGGCAAGAGTTAAAAAAGTATTCAGTTGTAGGAGGTGATTAAAGGAATCAAAGATTCCTGAGAGATTAGTATTAAATGACCAGTTTACCCCTAGCAGTAGTCATAGGGGTATTTTGAGTGTTATAAGTGAACATCAGATATAGAAATACAGTTCAGTTATTAGATGATAACTGGGGACGTAGGCACGTGATTTTAATTCCATTATCCTACCTAGACTGTCTTTCTCATTTCAAGAAATTCACTAATTCAGCACACTTAATTGTAGGGTATCATTCATTAGTCCAAACATAGGCTTCTTATGCTATTTATGATACTTCCAGAGGTAACTGACACATTCACAGGGATCTGGCAGACATGGCAGGGGATATCCTTGTTGTTCTGGAGAGGCAGCTTAAGACTGGAGAGGTTTCTCAAAGACCTTCAAAACAACAGCAGACATATTCATGCTCAGAGACTAAATGGCTTCTTCAAGCTAGTAATCTAGGGTTCAGTCCAGTTGCTCACACACTATTATCCCGTGCCACCTGAGATGCCTTGCAGTCTGGCTCCCTTCAAAGCCAATGCTGAGATGATTTCAGGAGGTAGTACCCACTCTTCACCATAAGAGCCTACACTGGAAGGCTGAGCCACTGTGTAGCAGTGCCTCTCGGTTTCCCCGGCCATGCATGAAGCCTAAATTACTAGCTGAAACTGAAGACTGAACTTCCTATATGAATAAAGGTGTAGGAGATGAATGCTGTCATCCTTTTTCTTTCTTGATGTTTCTGTTGACTGTCTTACCATAGGGTGGTATAAGGATAAATTCCCTAAAAATCTTGGAGTTGTGGCAGTGATGAGTGCAGCATAAACACTCTTGTGAAGCTGTGCTCCTAAGTGAGAATGGGTGACAGATGGCAGATTAAAATGTCTTTCCAAAAGAGGAAAAAGGAACACTTAAACTCAGATACATGGATTTATTAAGTTTAGTGCTGAAGATGACTGGCTAAGCTAAAAAAGGAAAAAGAAAGTTCTTTTCTGTTCTGTTATTGTTTTTCACACCTAGATTTTGTCCTGGAACATGGCTAAGAGGATCACTTAAATAATGTAGATATGTGAAACCATGCAGATTGCTCAAAGAAACTAGGACACTTTCTTGAGCAAATGGCATCTGATTATAACATTTGCACATGTAAATGAGGCTGTGGTTGTATTTGCAGTGCAAATGCGTGTTTTTTCTCCGTCTTTTTATGACCGACTCATTCCAACACATCTGTTAAGTAAGACCCAAAGTTTAGCTGACCATACCATTTTTTTTTTTAATCATAATTTCCCTTTTCCTAAAGTTTTATGCATCAAAAGAAGAAAAGCACTCTAACTTTCAATTAACATAAAAACATAAATATTTTTTAACAACACTTGTGGCAGGAAAGACAACTACTGGTAATGCTGAGGCATAAATAAGCCGAAGGTGTGAACTCACTATTAAAGATATGTAAGGAAAACAGCTTAGAAGAATAGAGTGCAAAAATAACTATGCAGTTGTTGAGAACTAGTACATCTGACAATTTTATTAGTTGGTGAGGATGCCACCTCCTGTGTGATGTTCAATAGCAGAAGACTGCTACATACAAACAATGCAACTGAAATCAGTATTCTGTAACAGTAAAAGTTATTTATGAAACCACAGCACATGCCTAGCATGAAATGCAGACTTGGTTAGCTACCTAGAAACATTGGCCTACTCTGCAAACAAGGATATAATGATGAGATTTTTATAGATTTTAGGTGGGTTTCTTCTCCTGTAACTTTGAATATTTACAGTATATGTAGCTACATGTGAGCCTATGATCAGTGATGTCATTGATAATCTTGGGGAGTACTGGGCTATTCCGGAGAGTGATTAATATCACTGTATTATAGACACTAAAATTAAGCAAAATGAGTCACATCTTTCAATAGTTTCTTCCAGATGTCTGAAAACGGGCGTCTGACTAGGTAAAAAAAAATATGCAAAAGGATGTTGTTAGTAATTACCCTTTTAATTTGAGAAATTATTCATTTTCTTGTTATGCTACCCTGACTTTGCCAAAGTTTGGTTATTTTGGATATTCTTGGGACTATCAAACCGTGTTTCTATTTTTGGATGAATGTTTTTTGGTATTGTGTAAGATTAAACCTTGGTGCATTAGTAAGTGCCATGGAATCATTTTAGCTTTTTCAAGGTATCATAATGCAAGGTGTGCCAATGCAACCTCTTCCCCAAACGCAGATACTGCAGCCTCCATAACCAGCGCTGAAACAACCGCTGCTCCTGCTACAGCCCCTGCAGCCACTCCACTTCTAATAGAATCACAGAATCATAGAATCATTAAGGTTGCAAAAGACCTCTAACATCATCAAGTCAAACAGTCAACCCATCACCACAATGCCTACTAAAGCCCTAGGTGCTGTTCTGCCAGGCAAACTTCCAGCCACTTCTCCCCAAGCCTGTAGCATTTCATGGGGTTGTTGTGACTGACTTGCAGGACCCAGCACTTGGCCTTGTTGAACCTCATACAGTCGGCCTCGGCCCATCAATCTAACCTGTCCAGATCCATCTGCACAGCTTTCCTACCCTTGAGCAGATGGTCATGCCCGCCCAGCTTGGTCTCATCTGCAAATTTACTGAGGTAGCACTCAATCCCTTCATCCAGATCAGTGATAAAGATGTTAAACAAGACTGGCCCCAAAACTGAGCCCTGGGGAACACTGCTTGTGACCGACCACCAGCTGGATTTAACTCCATTCACCACCACTCTCTGCGCTCAGCCATTCAGCCAGTTTTTTGTCCGACAAAGTGTACAGCCCTTGCAGCCACTCTGCCTCCAATAACAGGCTCTGCAGCCACTCTGACTACCGGCACTGCAGCTACGTCAACCTTGGTGATTACCCCTGCAGACATTCAAACCCCCATGGCAGGTGCTGTGATTAATCAGGTGCCAGCAGTATCAGTCACCACCGCGGCCAAGAGGAAATACAAAGGAAATCAGATCAGGGAGGCAGCACATTATCATCATTAGAACCATGTATAATTATCCACTCCTTATCCCTGGAGGAGTCGTGGCAGCGACAGGAGATGGCAGCGAAGCCATGCAGTTAGAATCCGTGGCCAGAGATGGTGGCATTGATAAGGCAACTGGGGGAAGGGCAGAAAATGAAAACCCCTGGAGGCGAATTTATCAGCAGTGAAGAGCAGGTATACCTATAAGAGTGATATTGTATGCTGCCTAGCTAAATGGACCACCATGGGAAATGATATTCAGTATCTGAGAGAATCACATGTGTGAGAGATAATTCCCAGCGAGCCACAGACAATTATAAATCCTGATAAATGATGACAGAGTACCTAATGAAACAAAGACAGAACAACTCAAAATTCTCCCAAAACACAGAACTCCAGTGGACAAGAGAAGAGAAGTTCTGCTACACAAGAAACTGGGTGTTAGAGGGCAGAGAGGGGGAAAGGTTTTGTTCATGTCAACAAAAATAAGGATCAGGAGTTTTATGAAATCAGTATATAAAAAAGATAACAGAAATATTAAAAGATACGAAAAATGTCAATACAGTGTGATTATATTTTAGAACATTTAAAGACAAAGGTCAAAGTCCTACATAGATTAATACTGTGGAGACCCATAGTAACAGTCTGAAAAGCAAAGAAATACCTAAATATGCAAGAAAGGCAAACACAAAGAAGTATTAAGGAAAGACAGATGAAAGTCTGAGGCTTAAGACCCTAATTGCCTCACTCAGTAAAATATTCTGCCTCTTTCCAAGGCTAAAAATTCTTGAACAAATAAAAACCAAGAATCAATATTTGAGGAGGAGAAGAGGAAAAAACCCCTAACAACCCATAACTACCAATGTAGACTACAAATTGTTGTTTTTACCGAAGATGAAGAATAATAGGAGAAACTTGCCAATGCCAATGTTTTTTCAAAAAGCATTTTAGCCAAATTGAGGGGAGAAGAATTTATTTTTAAGGATCAAAATACAGTAGCTTTTCAGTAAAAAAAAATATTCTCAAAGAATTTTTTGGCACTCATTTTTTGAGATTAGGCAAAACAGCCCAAAGCAATATCTCAGGAACATGAGTGGAAGCTCCATTATTACGTGGGAAAAGATCTGTAAGAAGTTGTACTTTTGTACTCAGTAGATTTTTATACCTATTTTCTGTTATTTCCCACAGCTTTGGGTACTGATAAGATGTGGGGTTTTTTTCCTCAATACAAAGAAACCTGTTCCCTACTATATAGGGATATTTTTCCCTCAAAAAATGACACTGATGTAGCCGTCAGGATTATTTTTTTTCTTTCAGTGATATATGCATTTTAGACAGTGTAATATTTAATTTCTGATTTGAGATACAAATAAGGGATTTTGACAATACTTATTCTTCCCTTTCAAACCCTCAGTCTGTCAGGAGAAAGATAACATAATTAAATATGAAGTCTTTTTTTCTAATAGTAATGATAACCATCATGACTTCGATGCCTGTGGGTCTCCAGGCGTCTAAACAAACATAACTAAAATAACTACAAGACAAATGATAATATGGCTCAGTAAATTTCAGAACCCTTAAGAAAAATAAAGGAAAAAAAGAAAAACCACCACTCTGGAATGACACTAATTATTCAGTGAGGAAAATTGTTATTTTTTAATCGTTAGCAGTGTGTTGTGACCAATTTACCTGCTGTGCTCACAGTCCTTTTAGACATTGAAACTACACCATATGATTACCTAAGATGGGGATATGATTTCATAGTTCCTTTCTGGTAATCGGTGACTAAGATGAATCTTTGTGTAATCTGGACAGTGTCATAGTGTTATAATAATGAAACAGATTGCTTCACCTTTGACAATTTTTCAGCATGTATTTTGCACCGAAGTGGATTGGTTGTGAAATGTCTCTTTTTTTTAATCTTTTTTTTTCACTTAATCACAGTGTTTGTCACTGTATCTGGGGTAAACTCAACTTTTGATAACTACATGGTGCTTACAGAAATTACCAGTAGATTTAAGTTGGATAAAGTATAATTTTTGTATTATTCTGCCTTAATTCAAGACACACAATCTGCTGCTAACCATCTGATATGTTCCACTAAAGAACTGGCTGGAATGCTTTGACAAATCAGACAAACATTAACTACATGAAGGGAGATCTGTGGAGCTTGACATGGCTCTTGTAACGTGTTTCAAAATGGGCAGGAAAAAAATTGTTCTTGCAACTCTAGCATTTATGGTATATACTTATTTAATAATTTCGAAGTACTGTACAAACATTGAATTAACAGTGGAGCATTACTTCACTAGTAAATGAACACTACTATTAGACTAACTACTAGATAATCATCTTTGAGGTCAGAAAATTGCATAATGATGATGACAATTCCCTTCTCCTACAGCTTGTTGTCATTTTTAAACATTAATCTTGGACATATTCTCTTCTAAACCTGAAGAACTGCACTTCTCTAAAAGAATATATGCAAATAAATAGAACAAGAGAACCAGTTACAGTTTATGTTATAAAATATTAGCTTTAAAACATACTAATCCACAAAAAAAAGCAGCCAGCAGCATTAACTATACAGTAGTTTATAACCATTTTTTTGCATCAGGTGTTTGGGCTATGATGTGTTTTCTGACATGTTTGGTTTTCCATATAAATGTTAAAGTATAAATATTTTATTTCTAATTGGGTTGGAAAGAACTCCCATAGGAGCTGGGAATATTGTGCCGCTTATTTGTTTTCCTTTCAAGGAGAACATAAATAATTCATCCAGAATCTGGATTTCTTCTGTACAACTTAGCTCATGATTTTGTGCCTTAAGCTTCCATTTATGACCACTTTATGCACATGATACTATTCCTAAAACATACAGCAAGTTTTCTGTATGTTCCTATTGTCTTTGGATGTCCTTTCTTCCCTTTTGAATGACTGGGAGTGTGGTGCTTGCAATATCTCAGGGAATCGAGCCCAGGGTTTTTAGGAGATACAAAGGAAGCTGCTGTCTTCCGCTCTGACCTGAACACATTTTATTGTAGGGCAAACCCTGAGCTCCCACTAAAATAGATATGGATGCAGTGTAAATCCACAAAAAAACTCTGCTGATTTGTTTTGGTTTTTTTTCCTTTGTTTTTCTTTCTCCCCCCCCCCTCCCCGCCCCCCCTCGATTTTAAATATACAATCAGTCCTTTCTAATTTACTGACATGTGCAGAGCAGATTATAGTTAATAGTAACAACCTAGCATTTTGAGATTAATGTTGCTATTCTTGTGACATAGGGACATCAAAAGCAGTAGAAAAACATTCAGAGTGACAGGTGGTATTCACTTTGTTACTCTGCTTTTGCACTTGTCTGTGACATCTCTTCATAGACACAGTAGGGCTTTGATTCCTTGGTGTTTTGTATTCATGTACTTTCCACAGTGCTGCTGTGGATCTACAGTATGCTAGGAATTGCAGAAATTCAAAGCATGCATGTAAAGGGATAAATGATAAATTGTTGATGGGAAAAAAATGGCTATACTCAAGCATGGGAAATAATCTCTGGGAGATTTGTATTCCATAAAGACTATAAAGTCCCATGGGAAAGTAAATAATCACTATTGTTTGTCCTACAATTTTCAACCATTCCAGGGAGGTTTCCTACTAATACTAATATTAAAAATAGACGGTAGTTAGCAGAGGCCACAAATGCACTGTCTTATAGCTGGGTAGTATATTTTAATACTTTAAGTGTCATTGTGCCACTTTCGGTTCAACTTTGGTTTCCCAGTTTAGTATTCAGAGAGCTAATTCATTTTGTTGCTGGCAGCAGTGCATTAATGATCAAGCTACGACAATGAACACTGTCTGCATAACAAATGTGTCTTTCTCAAGCTGCAGTAAATACAAAGTGATTAACATGAAATAACTGCTCCAGCAAACTGCTTCTCTGCTTTTCAATAGATACTAGTGTTTTTATTTAACCCTGCACTTGTCAGATATGTCTTGAATGGACTTGTTTGCATTTATTTTTGACTGAGTTAAAAGTAAGGGGGGGATTGCTACCTTGGAGCTTTATTTTGCAGAGTGCATTCTCTTGGAGATCTGCCGTTAGCGTACTGGATGCAAATGATTATTAATACCCTGTTCCCTGCTTCTGACATTTACTAAGGCAGAAGCATCAAACAGAACTAAATCACATCATGCTCCTTCCAGCAAGCTTAATCCTGCCATCCTATCTAAGCTAACGAAAATAAGGTCTGAGCAGGTTAATGTTGCCGTTGTTAATAACCTTTAAATGTAACAGAGCACAAGGCGGAGTTGGTTTGTCTCCCGAGACAGATGAGAAAGTACAAAGAGGGAAGGTGGTGCAATGAGAAGAATCAAACTGAGGTTGCTCTCCTCTCACAGCTCCACTCCCATTTTTTTCTCTGAATCCTGGCATAATGAAAGAACTGAGCAATGTCACTGTATTGTGAAAATATGGGATTATTCTATTCTTAGAAGGAGTAAGACAGAGACAGAGAGAGATAGAGACAGCTGATTTGACAGTCAGTGTCCCTTATCCTCTTTGCCACTCAATCTCTGTTGGGGGAGCCCCTACTTGAAAGGTAACAGAGAAAAACAAAAACTATAACACCCTCCACGAAACACTGTGAAATAGTTCTCTTGTCTTAGTGATAGTCCTCTAAAGCCATGTTGCTCACCTTCCTACTGTCATCGCACTTATTATAATGTGCCAGTAGCGTAGGCTTTCTACTCCACAACAGTCTTTTAGAGACAGAGTTTTATTGGAAGATGTCGTATAAAATAACTCAGGTATTCTCTTTTTTTTTTTTTTTTCTGGTAAGGCATTGCTGTAAGAATTTATTGTTTGCATGTGTTTTTAAAGGACTAGACATTTTCCTCATTTAGATCATATGTGAGGCACTTCTATGACCAGGCTGTAGAAACTGAACAGTTATGTCTGTTGTGGAAATGTATGTTTTTACTGTTGTCTGAAGCTTATTTAAACATGTACCTCAGTGAACAATAAACAGCATCATGCCAATGTGAAACATAATCAACAGGAAGAGAAAAAGAAAATCAGAAGAGAAAATTTTGCTTGCTTCAAGGAGAATCAAGAAAAGTATTAACAATGGTTTTGGTTTTTTTTAAAGACATACTGATTCATTCACCATGAGTACTGAGTAAAATTTAGCAAGGGGGAAATCAAAGAAGTGTCTTCAGTCTCTGCTTAAAAATTTGGAACCGGTTTCTTCTTCATTCATTAATCAAAAATCAGGTTCACAGGAGCCTTAAACTAAAGGAAAAAAAATCCCCTCTGTTCCTAAGAATAAAAACTATGCATGCATTCTTAAGAAAGAAAGATTTGGGAAACATCTTTTCTTGGAGCAGGATGAGTATGAACCTGTAACTATAATATAACCTATCAAAGACCACGAGTATGAGGAATGGCTGGTAAACAGACAAAACAAATTACCTGAAGTATTCCCTTGACAATCAGAACCTCAAACGTAATTGTGTTTAAATACAATGAGATCAATAAAGCTGTGCTGATTCAGAGGCATAGAGATCCCCATAACTACTGGCCTCATGTTCCATTTCTATAAGCTACGAGTGTTCGAAGAAAGTGGCATCCAGATAATGCAGGATGAGTTGCACCTGCTGTGCTCAAAAAAAGAAGATCTGGAATACCCACAACCAAAAAGACCCACCGGCGTTTAAGTAATCATAAAAGAGGTAACACCTTTCATCTCCTGCTTTTGCAGTGCTTTAGGTGTGCAACGAACCGGTATAAGTACTTCTTCCCTGCTACTTAGATCCATTTTTTCTCTACTTCTGTTAAAGCTTGTGCTATGGGACTATAGACAGACTCTCCAATGTAGGAAAGCTAGATGCAGGAAGCCTGAGAACACACATGCATCTGGCTCATGGGCAAGTTTTACAGGTCCTGATAATCTCTGTCCCTCCTCTTTGAAAATTATGACTATCAATGTTTTAAAAAGGTACTCAAGTTTGTTAAATCAGATTCACATTAGGGCCATTTAACTAAGATTTTTTTTTCCCATGGTTCTTTTCTTGAACTAGGGGTTATATGCCAGGCTTTAAGTGCAGACCACTAATGAAAAGTCTATAATCAATGAAAAAATAAGCTTTTGATGAAAATGATGAAAAATAACAACATAACACAAAAGCAAAGCAAGAACACTGGCTCAAACTCACAGCTCTCAAGTCACTTAAACCAATTTCAATTGATTTCTCAATTAAATAAAATAACTGTCTCCCTGACAGACTGAATTAATGAACGAATGAACATTAGAAAAATCATAAAAGATGTTATGATTGTCATGCACTGATGGTAAGATGAAGGCTTCAAGCCAACATCAAATTTTAGGGAAACTTGTTTAATTAACAATAAATTGCTGTGGGGCCAACAATCACTCTTTCTGATGCTTTTTATTGCAGATGGTCCAGAAATTCCCATCAAATCACAATACACCTCTTGAACATAATGTATGAAGGCATATATGAAAGAAAATCTCTATTGCTTTACACAGTCCTGTTAAATTTTACATTGATAAGGTAGCCCTTATTCTTTGCCTGAAGTATTTGGACAGTTAGGCATGTGATGAGAAAATCAATAGCATATGATGTCTCTCGCAATGAGAAATAGCTTTGAAAGCATATGTAAACGTACTTCATAAGGGTTCTTAAAAAGTGTGTTGAAGCCTTATTTATGATAAGATCATGAAAAATGACGATGATAGTAATGGGATTTTTTTAAGAGGACTTTTCTGTTAAGTATTCTATTTGAATCTTGTTTTCTCTGCTCTGGCTGTTCACTGGATCAATGTTAAATCATAAAAGCTTTGCTTGTTATATGCTTTACGACTACACAAGCAGGAAAAACAGCTGTGTAGTGGAGCTGAGGTAAAGACTTTTTAACGCTAATGAATTTTACTTCTAGACCCTGGTCTCTTTTTCTTTCTTACTTGCTTCATTCAGGTAGCTCTTTCTTTTCTCATTTTTTTCCTTCTTTTTTACTTATTCACAGGAGAATTTCAGTGCAAAGAAAAAACATCAAATAGATCAGAATTTAATAAATAGTTTTGGCCTCTTTTTTGTGGTATTAGCATACTCCCTCCAGCCACTTAATCTTATACTCTTTAATACAAGCACCTTTTGAATCCAGGTTCTGCCTTCTGCAGCAACCATCCTACATAATTTACTTTTTTGACTCCGTTTTTCACAATTTCAGTACAAAAATACAGGTTATGTAGTTTCTTCTTTCACCTTTATTGTCTGCCTGTTATTAGTTGACCCAACATTTGCATTATTTATCACTGAAAAACATTTTAAGTTAAAACTTAAATTGCGTGCCTCTATACAATTGCATTATTTCCTCCTAAAGAATTGTGGTGACTAAATGCCAAATTGTGTTGTGCTTGTACAGTCTCCACTGGAGTTCTGCAGTGTATGGTAAGCTACATAACATTTGGGGATAGCAGATTTTTGAACAGCTTTTGGCAACCACTCTGAAACATTGATAAGAAGCATTAAGGAAGAAAAGAGGAATAGAACACCACATGGAGTTTGCATTAGTAGAGTTGTGATAAATTGACAGTTTACTGCTTGCTCTTTTATTCATGCGCTATCACTGGGGAGCATCAGGCTGCTGAAGCAAACATCACGGATGGGAGAAACACACAGTGTACACTGCACTGTTACAAAGAGGGAATGATTTGGGAATTTATCAGCACATTCGCAGTGATTTTGTGTTCCCTGGTGCCAGGCAACAATTTCTGCCCAAATACTGTTGCAAATTCTTATTACCTTGCTTATATTTCTTCATAGTTGCTACAGTAAAAATAGGGAAATCTGCAATAGCAGTATGTCTTTATTAGTATGAAATTACAGTGTTAAGAATGTTTATCATACTGTGTGATGTACAAAACCAGGAATATGAATCTCTATGGAACATCTTGTGCCAAAAGGCTAATTTAAGCTATTGGTTCACGGAAATTTTAAGAGACAGAAGCTCTTCTACATGTAAGAATGTATTATGACGATTGTGTTCTAAATGGTCCTCATTTTACCGTATTCTTCTTATAAAAAGAGATGCCTATTTACTTGAGTAGCCAGAGAAACATTTACATTGAATTCTGAGCAGAAAATAGTCTACATTAGTTCTATAAAGGAGGTCTTTGAGCAGAAAAAAAATGCTGAAATTATTGTATGGTTTTCCAGTTTTCTCCTAGGTAGAGTACAAATGGAGATCATATTACCAACAATCAGAATAAAAAAGAAAGAAAATTTAAAAGGTAACACTTCCCCTCTCCCAGTAAAATCTCCACTGACTTTTTCTTGGTTTACTTTGTTGATTTTTTGCTATTCTTACTTATTCACGTAGGGTGGAAGGAAATGAGGCTCCTGACAACCTGTTTTGATGCCATTTGATACTGAAGTGGTGAAGTGCTGTTGGATTCCTACTGGTTACCCCTGTGGATTAATGAAGGGTAAGACAGAAATTGCAGAGCTGCCATGCAGAATGACCTTACCTGATAAGAGTGTTCTGTCTTCGCTGCAGTAGGTGAGAAGGGCAGGCTGTATGTAACAGGCTGTTTTTTCTGTATCTTAATGAGAAAAATTGACCTGTTTATCCACCAGCTGTCTTCTTTGGTTTGGATTCAAGTAATTTTTGGAAAACCTATTCTGTTCTTAAATGTTGAATTCAAGCAGAATCCTCCAAAGCATGACTTATTGTCAGCAAAATGTAGTGGAGTGCCACAAACTATGAAAAAACATCTGCCAACAGATGCAGTTGTAAGACAGAGACATTCACATTCTACTTCATGAAACATAGTACTACTGACTGAATTTATATAAACTACAAAGTAGTATATGAGTGAACATGGGTTCCTTTTTCCCTTCTACTAAACTGTTTTCATTGTCTTCTATGCACCTTTTCTGTAGCTTAGCTTTGCTTTTTATTTTTGTATTGTATCTCTAAGAAATCTTTTGGTGAAAAATTAAATTAGGAAAAATCTCTGAATTACAGCTTTTTTCCTGTAGAAAGTGAGTGCTTTGACAACATCATTTTCCTTGGCTTTAATTTCATGATAAACGATAAGTAAACATGCAATAGAAATGCAACCTGTGTATGTCAGACTGTATAAGCAAAAGATCTTTTAAGGTTGCTGAATCAAACATTCAAAATATAGGAAATGCAAAAATAAAGACGGAATGAACAATTAAGTTAGTTAAGGTAGACTGAACAATTATCTGTTCTACAGCTCTTTTTCCCTTTTTCACAGTTCTTGAATCTAACATCCTTGTGCAGTTCAAAATTCTCCCCAGGTGCTCATCTCAGCATCTGATTCCTCATTCAGCTATTAGACTCCTGCTGCTCCTTGATTTTCCTTACTTGTTTCCAAATCACAGAAACATAGCTACCCCCAATTTGGTATCATACTGAAACTTTCACTGTGCCTATCATCCAGGTTGTCAATAAATACATCAAAGAACTGTTACACCAGTATTCATCCACGAGGGATGTTACTGCTAGCTATCCACCAGTAGGACTTCACACTGCTGATCACAATCCTTTGCTCCTGATTATCCAGCCAACTTTCAATCCACCTTTTGGCTGACTTATCCAGTTCATATCTCAGAAGTTTGGATGTTAAAATACTGTGGGACACCATATCGAAGGCTTTACTAAAGTCAAGGTAGAAAACATCCACAGCTCTCCCTTTGTCCACAGGACCAGTCATCTAACCACGAAAGGTAATCAGTTTTGTCAGGTACTACTTGACAATTTCTATAAAAAATCCATTCTTTTTGCCCTTCACATGTCTTAATGTTTTAAACTACAGCTTAATTTTGGCTTTCCTGACTCCTGCCTTTTTGTAGAGATCACTTAAAATTGCCAGGTAACTTACAGCTGCATGTCAGACTTTTTCCAGCACCCTACATTCTCAGACAAAAATCAGTTTATTAAAGCCTTAATTTGCAGATGGCTGATTCAGCCCTCAACCTCTGCAGACCAACTATTTTTTACAGTATATACCAGCAGAAAATAAACTGAGTTATTTGCTGTAGGCCATTTCCACAGCAAACTTAGCCTCTCCCCTATTCTAACACAAAGGTTTCAGTTTGTACAAATTGTCTGAGATGTTTTTTCACTGAATGTTTTAAGCAACTATATTTCAGTCCATACATCGCTTATTAATTGTGTGCTGAGGGTTTTACTTTTAGTAGTTGCTTACGATTCACTGATTTTCACATACCACCACATAATTCCCATCTAGTATAATGTTTCAGACATCCTAGTGCTTGGCACAAATCAGTCTTGACAGTTCCTTCAGACTCTGGGACTGTGTGTAGCAACAGCACTCACAAGGCAGTTAAGTTCAGTTAGCAGATAGTGATATATGTTAGTATTACCATACTTGCACCACACAAACAAGGACAGTCAAAGTCCCTTAGACAGATTTACTTACCACTTTGTGATATCTACAGTATACTTTTGCCACTTTTGTAGCTGTTGTTATTTTAAATTGTGGTGGATCCATGAGGACCCCTGTCCCCAAACATTTCTGGACTGTAGTCCACAGGACAGCAATAAACTTTTAACAAAAATCCAAAACCACCACTGCCAAAAACATTAGGCTAGTAAATAGGTTTAGCAAAGCTCCATCAGACAAGAGCAAGGTGGGTAGTCAAAGACAGCTTTTCGTGAAAATTTTGCAAAGCATTAGCATATCACACAGTAAAGTCTGAAGAGATAAGGACTGATGGAATATAATGTGCATTCGATGTAGGTGTCCAGGAGTTGATAGCAGGGGGCTGCAGCGTGGCCTTTCTGAGTAGAGGTCGGGGATTGCCCTGTGCAAGACACAGCAGGTTCTAGCCCTCTTGAACAGACCAAAGATGTTGGTGCCTCTATGAAAATAGATTAAAGAAAGAGCAAAATAACACACAGTAGTAATAAATGCGGGGAAAATAATGTGAAACAACCCTGCGAACACCAAGGAGAGAGAAGAAGGAAGAGAGGAAGTGCTCCAAGGGCTGGAGCAGATATTCCTCTGCAGGCCATAGAGAGGACTGCCCTGGAACAGACACTCTCGCTACAGCCCAAGGAGGACCCCATGCTGGCACAGGTGAACTTTCCCTGAAGGAACTGCAGTCCATGGGAAGGGCTGCATACATTAGTGTCAAGTTCCTGAGGTTCATCAGGCAGTATTGGCTTAACAGCCCTAACTGGACCTTATCTAACTCTGAAGCTGTTGGCTTCCCAGTAAGAATGCCCTATATACTTTGCTGGTGAGAATAGTACATGCCCATCCTGGTAAATCTCAGAAAACAAGATGGGCCTCTACAGATGACGTACACGACACATACAATTTGATCTATGTTGCTTATAGGCATGAGACACTCTTCCCAAACCCTTCTTTTATCACCTTTCCACAAAAAAACACATTCTTCTTTCCACAAAAGACCACATCCTTTGTCTCCAAACTCAATCTTGCCCCGACTCCTTCACAGGCATATGCCAATGGATCTGGTCCATTAGAGAACAGGCCTTCATTATCCTGACAATCAGTGACATTGCCTCCAGAAATTTGGGGCAGGCATGCAGCATCTCTGAAGACATTTAACATAATTTTTAGAGCAAGCTGTCTTCTGTATGTGAAGGGAAGTACAGAAAGCTGCAGTAGCTTGTTGGAGATAAGTCCCAGTGCTGGCCCTAAATTATTGACTAGGAAGACATTTCTAGCTATGCCAAGACGTAGACTTATGACTAGAAATCTATCCTAGGACAGGAACTCTTGCCGGACTGTTAATTCTGAGTGAGCCCTGTAGGGACACATTAGTTTCTTGGCAGCATTACAGACGCAGTCCGGACATGTTCTGTGAGAGATAGAAAGATAGATAAGGCAGAAAAATGGAATAGTTACTGCCCTACATTTTCAATAACATTTCTGGCCTGAACCAAAAGCCCACAATACTCAAGTTCATTGAGCTGCAGTCTGACCAAACGGAACAGTCACTGGCCCCCCCAAGAGCTCAACATCACCAATCACATCACAGCATTTTTCTCCTGCACAGACATGTTAGCAGCAAAAGTGGAGTTAAGCTGAATCACTAAATGATATCTTGAGACAACTGTCCAGCTCCATCTTTTTGGTTACTGTGCATTTCCACCTTTTTCCAAAGCCTGGGATATTTTATGTGATATAGGAGCTGGAGTGGCCAGCATTGGCTAATGTTAACATGGGAAACCCAAGGACTCATGTTCCAAAAAAAGACTTACAATCATGAGATTTCAGGTTAGAAATTGTTGAGAGTACGTAGAGACAAGCAGAGTGGTAGATAGTTACTTGGAGCAGTTCTTGAACAGTCATGCTCACTGACTTCTTACACTGATTTCTGATCAGACATGAGACTGTAGCACATCTTCTCATCCCCCTCTTCTGTCCTCTTGTTTCCCTCCACTCTGGGGTAAATAGCTCTTAAGAAACGGGCATGTGGTTGTGATCATAGCAAGATTATTTGCAATAGCTTCATACACAATTTTTCCCTACCTCTTCTCATATTGCATAGTTGAAATCTCTATCTTCAGTTTTTCTGTAGATAACTCTTCTGTTTGTACTATAGCTTGTTAACAAGTAGGAGGTTTTGTCTTATTTGGCAGATACTATAATAAATTGCTGTTCTTTTCCTCATCTTATTGGTGTGAACCCTAGAAATGTGTGGCTCATTTTTGCAGAAACTAATGTAGAGATAATTACATCTAAATTTCCTACTATCAGTCGGGTATTAGGTAGAGGATCTGGCTGAAATCTGTAGGGACTTTACATATAAGTTGTTTTGCCATATCCTTTTATTATTGAAGTAGGGAAAACTTTTTTTTTTCTTTTCTGCTCTATTATTAGTATATATTATGGTTCCAATTAATTTTTTTCAAAGACTGGAATTACTGTTACAGAATTAAATATGAAAATTTTTTTGTTATCTAAAATAATTTATATTAGTTAAATCTTCCATAACACGTTTGTAGGGTATTGAAATGTGGTTAAATGTAAGACAGTCATGTATTCTCTTACTGTGGCTTAACACAGAGATGGTGTCATGCAAACATCTACTACAACAAAAAGTACCAGCTTCCAGAGCTAATTTAATATTGTCCTGTGGCTTCATTAGGACGAAGGTATGTATACAGAAGTGTTCTGCTTTTCCAGCTGGCTTTATATGCAATATTCTTAGTGTTGCTAATGAAGTAAATAAAAGGAAAACAAATCCCTGCTGTATCCTAGTTTGTTCACTGATATGAAAGGTCTCATTAAATGAATGGCTATTGTGTACAGGTATTGCACAATATTTTGGATATTAACATTGATATAAGGGGTGCAGTTGGGAGCACATAACATTTTCTAGCCTTAGCCTACTAACAGAATTATCTTGCTCTGAAATAAGACTGGAAACATTTAATTATTAAATAAAAAATCAACATTTCTGGCTTTCCATAGCAGATTTGTATTTAATAATTAAAGATTTATTTCAAGTAAACAATGCAAACATTGTTATTTAATATCTGATTGGCAATATTGCTGTGGCATTATTTTGTGAGCCATTTCATTTGTTTCTCTGCAATTATGTACGCTGTGCCACTTACATATCATCTAAAACCTTCTGCAAATATTTTTTGTATCTTAAAACCAAGAGGAACATAGATAACAGCTTCTCCTACAAAGTGTAAATATATTGCATAAATGCCCGTGTTAATAGATGGCTAAAAATATTTCTAAAATATTTTTGATAGGTGTTCATCAGCATAGAAGGAAAGCATTCTAACTTTTCTAGATTGCTTTGTTCAAGAAACTGTATAATGATTAGGAAGCAATTATAATACAGTAGTCACTGACCTTATTAACTCTTTAATTTCATTTTGAGAGGGAGAGAGAGAGGAAAAGACAGTTAATATTTTGCTTTTCAGTAATAATAGCCGTTGGGCCTAGAGGTAGAGTCTTCATCCATAAAAAAATGATTCAGAAAGTTCTAAAATGACGAGGAAATTGTATAAGGAGAGAGATGCAATGCAAGTCATTATCCCCAAGAAGCACTGTAAGTGCAGCAGATCATTGTCATTCCTAAAGCTATTGTCCTTCCTAAAGCTAACATTCCCTCTATTAGTGCACTCTACAGGAGTAAGTATTTTCCTGGAAAAACAGGACTGATAAATCTTGAAGAAAAAATATGGATCTACACTTATAAATGTACTAAATGCACCTCTACTGGGTGAGAGGGAATGAAATAGAGAGGGTCAAAGAACCTTTGATTTGTCTTTACTATCAGCCTATGGAGCAAGCGTTGCCACATCTCACCACGTGGTCATTCAGTCCTGCTCCCTTGTACAGAATGGGATTTCTTCCTTCTCTGCAGAAACAACCTTTAATCCAGCAGCCAATATTCTATGCAGAACAACTACATCCTCATTGTCAGAAAAAAAGACTTCAAACTGAGAAGTAAAAATTGCCCCTTCCCTTACTGTACTGCTTTGAGAAGCCGACAACACTCGAGCTGACAGATTTTTCCAATCTTGTGCTGTGCCGAGACCATAAAATATCCCAACTTTCCTACCCGTAACTTATATAGTGTAAACCAGATTAATTACAGGATATGCAGGGACAAGTATGGTTCATTTATTTATGCTACTTCTGATCATGACCCTGTGACTTTTCTTTTTATTTCTTTGTAGGCATGGATTTACTTAAATATTTTCAGCTTTTGAAATGAAACTGTAGTGGGTGTTTGGATTTGCATAGATTAATCCTCAAGGGATTGCTTCAGTTTAGCATGAATTTAAAATTTTTCAGGGAATTTTAATCAACTAGGTAGATAGGACATACTGGCATTCTCATGCAAATTGCTTGTATTAGCAACAAAGTTAAATACTGAGTATTGTGGAAACACAAAGCAGCCACTTGCACGTTACATTATTGTGGGAAAAAAGTCAGGTATCTGACTCATCAAAGAATAATAAATGTTGATTAGACTGTGCAACCGATCCCTTAGGCAAAAAGGTGCAAAATACTTTATGTCTACTAACTTGTGTTTACTTGCTTGCATAATGTGTGTACCGGTTAACTTGTGATATTCTTTTTGATGACATGTATGTGATATGAGACGAAGGAAGAGGAAGGGAGGAAAAGTTTTACTCTTTGGGCATGTTCTGCTAAAGACTTTTGTTTTCATTATCCTTCCAAAATGACACAATACTTTCTATACATATTACAGAAAAAAAAGCTTATCAAGACTTCATGGAATTTTTGCCACATGTTCTCCTCTATTTAAAGATACTTCAGTCTTTTTTTGTCACTAAACTACTGATGAGTAGGCTGTTTTCTAAATAAATTCATAACTAATAGAAGAAAAACCTTGAGAAGTTAATTACAAAAACATGACTAAGGACAGAATTTTTCTCAGTCTCTTACTACAATTATTCCTTTACTGGAAACCAGAGGCTTTGCAGAGGATTTTACCAAGTGAATTTTGCAGAAGAAGAAATGAGAAAGACCTTAAAAAGTGAGAAGGAATACAAAGACTTTCTGGTGACATTTGGGTTTTGGATGAATCAGTCTAGTTATGGTTGTGTTTATAGCTAAGAAAGGTTGAAGGATGATTATCCAAGAAATGCAGAATAAACCACCAAACCAGATATTGCAGTTCAGAAGCAGGGAATGTGCACTTTCAACAAGAATTGCAGTACATACTGCAATACTTCAAAATCCTATGATGGTATCCATAAAACAGTAAAATCCTCTAACAGTCAAGAATTTAAGCCTCAGGCAGTTCATGAACAGTAAACATTTAATAAAAAACCTCCCATCTCATTTATTCTCCTCTTGCTATGTGCAGTTTCATTCATTTTATTGTTTCATATTTCAGTTGATCTCACCTCCCCACAAAAGTAGTCAAGAAAGTGTATGGTAATTAGATGGCATGCCTGTGGCACAAGTTGCTTACTGCAGTGGAGTCATAAGGAATTTCTTCCAGTGCACACTTTGGAGTTGCATTATGGGACAATTTAATTTCAAACTCCTATGTCTTTTCTATGGCAGAAAAAAACATTCAAGGAAAAAATATGAGGCAGGGTAAAAGAAAGAATTCAAGGACTTTCCCTTAAAACAACCAGAATTTGGTATAGTTGAAGGCATAGATAACCAAATAAGATTTCCTCCTGCCTTTGCTGATGGATTTAGAGTGAACCCTCCAATTTGGTTTCCAGTGCATACACATTTTTTTCTGCCCACTTATGTTCTTTGCAGCTCTAGTACTTTTCCCAGATGAAAAAATCTTTTTTCCAAGGAAACTCACACAACTAATCTTCAGAGATTCTTCCCATTGGAGTGAACAGTTGGATTTTCTCCTACATATCTTTTAAAACAAGCAGCAGACACAGCTCAGGAGCCTTTGGTTGACAATGTTAACTGTTCAGGACAAAGGTCTAACAATACTTGTCTTGAAGAAAGCTTTTTTTTGAAAACTTCTAAATGTCTCCATATAGGAAAAAGGCAGCAGGTATAAAATAGAAGGGCGGGTAAATACCATCTGTGTGTCTGTATAAGACAATCCCCTTCCATAAAGAATATTAAGTTCTATTCTACCTTCCTTAGGCCCCCAATGTCAGTACATCAAAATCTTTGCTTTTGCCTCACAAACTACAGCTGGCTTCCAAGCATGTTTTCAGTGCTCGAATTTCTGATTTCTCAAGGTCTTTGCTGGAGTGGATGTTGGTGACGGACTATAGAAAACTGATAAGATTCATTTTATCAGAGACAACCATGATGCGTAAAATAAATAGTAATTTTCGTGCACAGATATACCTAAACTGAGCTAACTACAGGGCAAAATGTGTCTTGGGCTATATTTTCCCTTAACTAATTTTTAGAAATGTCAACAAAGTTTTGCTTTCCTCAGAACATCCAAGTGAGGCTGGCAAGGCATTTGAGTATTTTGCAGATATCTTCCACACAGATGAAAAGAAGATGAGGCAGGAAGTGGACACCTGTCTTAATAGCATTATTCTGCCAGAACATCACTGAGGGAGCCAGCACAATTTTCCAGCTGGCCCAAAACCTGACTTTCATAAATGATTATACAGTGGCAAAAGAGATACTCCTGGCACGCAGATAATGCCAGATCTGCTCCTGGTTTGGCCACATCCCTGAAAAAGGGACTCATCCCAGGAATCATAAAGAGAATGATACCACTGTTTTCAGTCTTCCTTGATGGTAGATTTTATATGTAAGCCAGGCTGCATGTGACTTGGCAGGACTGTGACAGAGATAGGGGAACTGAGTTGGCACATGGGCAACCCCTGGCTAGGAATGAGTGAATTGACCTACAAGTGTTGTGTGCTATCCACAACATGTGCATGACATGTCCAGATTAGCTTTCTTATGTGTACCCATAAATTTGCTAGTACCTGGCTTGGATATGAGACAGTTCCATGTGGGTTGCATCAATCTGTTCCTATCATTTTGCCATGCTCCAAGATCATGCAACTATTTAAATCAGAAGGGACCTCTGGAAGTCAGTTAGGCAAACCAGGGCTAAATTCAAAGTTAAATCAGGTTGCTCAGAGCCATATTGAGTAAAGTTGTAAATATCTCTGAGGATGGAGATTCCACAACCTCTTGGGGCAACCTGTTCCAGTATTTAACAACTTTTTTGTTGATGTCCCCATGGCCACTGTATTTCAAGTCACAATTTCCATTTTTGCAACTTGTCACCATTGCCCCCACTTTTTTTATTTCTATCTGAATGAAGCTCAGCTCTGTCTTCTCTGTAATCACCCATTAGATACTGGAAAAGAGCAAATAGATTCCTCTTTAACCTTTTATTCCTCAAGGCTGATCTCTTCACCAGTTCTCTACAGTTTATCAATATCTCTCTTGCATCAGGGAGCCCATAAAGTGGCACAATATTCAAGACAAGGACTCACAAATGGTAAGTAGGAAAGAAAAATCATTTCCTGCAACCTGCTGGCTGTAATCCAAATAATGCAGTCCAGTATCAATCAGCCTTCATCTCTGACAGATGTACTGCTGATTCAGTCAGCAGAGTCTTTTTCACAGAGCTTCTTAGCTAGCCAGTCCCCAGCCTGCATGCATGCGTGGAGTTATGCTGTAAGTAAACCTGTATCCAGCTGTGTCCAGCTGTTTCTGAACTGTCATTTTGCTTTCCTAGCGTGACCGTAGACCTGACTCACTACCTCAACTTCTCTGATGATCACTGCATCATTGAAAGACCCTGCTGGTATTATGCCCCCTGTTCTGCTCACCCCGCTCAGACTGTTGCAACTGCATAGCACCATGTCTGGCCCAGTGCTGGGTCACACGTGGCTTGTGACTCACCTTCCCTGGGAGGACCCCTGCTCTAGCTGCTCCCTGAAAAGGGCCTTGGCACAGGAATTCCTGTGACTCGAGCAAGTCAAACTCTGTTCTGCTGAAATATGGGATCTTTGATCTGCTATCAGTCTTATTCATTTTTCTCAGGATCTTAAATTTTGCCATCTCATTGTCACTTCAGTCAAGGCTGCCATCAGCTGATCAGTTCTTCCATATCGATGTGTGCACAGCAGAGCCTCCAATGCACTTCCTGTTATTGGCCTTTCCAGCACAAACAGTTACAAATTGTAGCCAGCACTCTCCAGAAATTTCTGTGTCAGCATGGGGTGAAATTTCAAAGTCTCCTACGGAAAAAGCCCATGTGATCATGAGGCTTTCCTTAACATATCAGCCTGGCGACAGACAGGGCATGCAGGAGATAAGAAGCATGGGACAACTGTGCGAGAAGACAGTAGTGTCATAACATGTGCGGCAGAGGGAATATGCATAGCCAGCTAAAGATGGTTAGACTTCTCCATTTTGTGTCTGTACTGCACAGGGTCTACAGTCACACTTTGAAATAGCAGCTACCAAGGATTTCAGATATACATGTAAGTTTGGCACTACATTACCCTTCAAAGTGTAATGTGATAGTGATATTCTGATATAACTACTGGCTAGGAAAATCTGCATCACTGGGCAGCCCAGGTCTTTACACAATACTGGCTCAAGTAGTGGGCATCGCCCATCTAGGAGATATTCTAGCCATGGTTACCACTCACTGTAAAGCTGTTGCTAGAAGGAGTGTAGGGACCCAGACGGAGGCCCCATGCAAGAACGCAGGTGTCCAGGTCTCTGGCTGCAGGGGGTGCCTGAGCCTGGCGCTCGTACCAGAAGACAGCAGAGACAGCGGCTGTGTTCGGTGCGAGCAGGTGAATGATCTGCTCAGCTTGGTGGCAGAGCTGAAGGAGGAAGTGGAGAGGCTGAGGAGCATCCGGGAGTGTGAGAGGGAGATCGACTGGTGGAGCCGCACCCTGCCCTCCCTGAGGCAGCGGCAGCAG
>Ga0065711_1033742_pt1 | contig 24902 bp, 16 predicted proteins | sample Hoacrofraction12_FD_59098 | JGI IMG/M metagenome (GOLD analysis project Ga0065711, IMG submission 59098) | Hoatzin crop microbial communities from Cojedes, Venezuela - Epithelial fraction 12 v2 (version 2) | ecosystem: Host-associated > Birds > Digestive system > Esophagus > Crop | place...
CACAAACTGAGGCACAGGAAGTTCCGTCTGAACATGAGGAAGAACTTCTTCCCTCTGAGGGTGACGGAGCACTGGAACAGGCTGCCCAGGGAGGTTGTGGAGTCTCCTTCTCTGGAGATATTCAAGACCTACCTGGACAAGGTCCTCTGCAGCCTGCTGTAGGTGACCCTGCTTCGGCAGGAAGATTGGACTAGATGACCCACAGAGGTCCCTTCCAACCCCTACCATTCTGTGATTCTGTGATTCTGTGAACAGACCCTGCACAATGTACTACAGCTTTGTACTCCTTTTCCCCTGGAGGAACAGGCTGATGTGCCAATGCCTCCAGGCGAAGCAGCTGGAGCAGTGTTTATCTGACCACGGAGGGATGTGCCATGCAGTAAGATAGTATATTTACAGCTTATTTGTGCTTCTTTGAGCAATGAAGTCTCTTCTTCTCCCTCCACTGCTGCCAGGACCAGAAGTCTCGCTTGCACACCTGACTCGTGCTTCCTTGCAAATATGGGTTTGCTCCAAGTACAGCATGTTCTGTTTTACCGCTTGAGAACATCATATAGACAAACTATGTGTGTGTCAGGCACCAGAGTTCCTTCACAGAGACATATACAGTTGTTCAGCCAGCAGCCTGCTCCGTATTCAGGTAAGAACAGCCTGAGGAAAACGGGTGCTGGCAGTATGAGGCAGGTATTTTGACTCTAGGCTGTGCAAAGTCCTGTGCAAGGCAGAGACAGTGCATGTCCAGGGGCATACCTACAACTATCCCAGTTTAATTTGCTTCGCAGTAGATGGTATGTGCTCAGTATCTTCTTCCAGTGCCTGCAGGATGGCAGCTTCTTACAGTACACTTGTGATAGTGTGCGTGCACATCTTGATCAGACTTTTAGTGTGCAAGAGGTAAACTGCATTAAAATCCTGCCTAAAAAAAGAGGAAGGGTTACTAAATCAAAGCAGAATTGCTTTTATTCTGAAAACATGTTCTGAATGGAGGTTTTCCACAGATTAAATAACCAGCTTGAAATCTTTGTAATTGTCTTTAGCTCTCCCAGGTGTCTTTGTGTGCACAAGCCCCTGGTTTACCTAGAAGGCAGTCCTGGTCAGTTTAAGGTACAGATACATTTAAAAGCTTCCTTGAGCAGCCTAGGGCATGAGTTTACAATGCCCTAGTCGTCATACATTATCTGCCCATGTTTCCTCTCTTATCCTGTGGCCAATGCAATGTAGCTAATGACTCTGATGCTGCAGGCTAAGCTAACTCACACTTACTGCAGAGCAAGGATTTGCCCATGGCAGTCTTTGTGGATTGTCTGAAGTGCTGTAAATTCACATCTTGTCTTATCTTAAGGTAAATCATGCAAGATTGAACTAAAATGCATCTGGCATAGATCGACATAAACATGTCATGTTTCTGTGCCAGTTTGATTAAACCAATTTATTACCACAATTTAAGTGCACCTATCCCCTTTGTTCAAGCTAGTAAACAGGAGTTCCAATTTTACAATTATGGGCATAATTTCCTGAGAAACATAAATCAAAACAAACCAAATAAAGTAACACTTATACTACAACAAGTTAAATCACAAAGATTTTGGTCACATCAGATAAACTTCCTAGTGCAGACAAGGCTTTTACAGTGCATATGTTTTTACATTAATGTAAACCTGGTTTGTGTCTGTTTAGCTTTTGTCTTTGAAAGAGATTGTAATGGGTAAAAGTGTCCGAAGAGAACTCTACAGTGATTCAAATGGATAGGTATTTCAAAAAATGTGATTCAATTCCAATGTCATACCTGGCTTACATTAAATTTCTGGAACATATCTGTGGTAAGAACTACATGGATACCCCTTCTAGGTGGTTTTGTTTGAACTTTCTTTTGGCTGGAATCAAGCACCACAAATTTTGCACCCGAATATTTTATCTCCTTACATGACATGCTCAGCCAGAAGGCAAGTCAGAGCATTAACTATCCACTTCCCCTCCTCCTCCTGCCTCCAGGAAAAGCTGCCAGCAAGTCTCCTTGGTGGTCGTTTTAAAGAATTATCAAGTATACATAGAGCTGTTCATAAAAATAACAAGGAAGAAGAATCTCGGTCTGCAGCATTGCTGCAGTGTGCAGGTTCAACCTGTGAAATTGTCCTATCCATCAGGATTTTGGCTCATTATGAGAAATGGACTATCACAGTCCTAGGATCTAGGAAGCAGGATAGTTATATATAGCTATAGATATAGACATAGAGACAGATGAGTGTATATGGACCCTTATATGGTGGAGAACTGGGGAAAGAAGTGCTATGTGAAAGCTGTTGAGCTGGTGGCTGGGAGAAACAGCATGGCAGCAGCTACAACTCGTGCAAGGATTCTTGCCCCAACACCAGGGTGTTTGTCCTCCACTGCCTAAGTGCAGGGTGTATGCATGGGATGTTGGGCTCACCCATTGGAACAAACTGGTGTTCCTTGCCTGGAGACTGCTGAAGTAGGACTCATCTGACCAAGTGTGAGCATCTGTAAAAGTCAGCATTTAGGAAAGGCTGTGCTTATACTGTGATTTTCTCTGCTTTCAAGTTGTATTTACTTCATAGCTGTCTCTGTTTTGAGCAGGAGGTTGGAGTAGATGATCTCCTGAGGTCCCTGTAATCTGAATGACACTACATGCTGATGATCTGAGCTGATCACTGAGCCTCCTTCCACAGTCAATGAAGAGAAACAGGCACTTGTAGAGAAGGAAGTCCACCACTCTACAGTGTTAGTGTGAAACAGCTGTAGTCAGGCGAGCTGTCCCCAGTCAGGGCTCTTCCTCTCCACTGGCTGCAAAAGAAGCTCACTAACATCTATAGAGGTAGCAGAATCTGCTGTAGGTATCTATAGCCACTGAAATTAATCCCAGTCTGTGTTTGAGGATGTCCTTTGAAATCTGAATGCAAATTAAGCTTCCACATAGATAAGCTTTCCCTGTAAATAAAACCAGTTTACCTTTTTTCTATATCTTGATTTTCCTAGATTTACTGTTTCTTCTTTTCTCTTCTTTGAGTAGCCTCATGGGTCATGTCGTCTCTCACAACATATCTGTCAAGAGAGAACTTTGTGTGCTGTGAAATGCTGCTTTTTTATCTGTTATTTTTCTTGGAGGACTCCTCTCCTATGGTCTTCACAGAATTTCTCTTGCAATACAGAGATATCTTCTAATACATCTCACAGTGCTGTCGTGGTTATCCAGGTATCATGGATGTTGGCAGAAACCAGGCTGGCACCAACTCATGCTGGTAAGATGCTGTGCAATTTCTGTAGCAGGCAATGAATAATGAGAGCAAACAGAACTCATCTGTGGTCCTTAGCATCAACTCACTGGATGGATTCAGTCCATAAGCTACATTTATTGAAAAGGATCAGTATGGAAAACTTAAGAACACGTCTGAGGAGCAGATACAGGCCACAATCTTGTAGTTAATTTAGAAAAAGCTGCCCATTTAATCTATTTTTAGTGACATTCACCTCAGTTCTTCATGGTTACAGTGTTTTATGTGTCCCCAAAGTGCTGTAGGGTCAAGACATAGCTAAAAGTGATGACTTCCCCCCCTGGAAACTGCAAAATAAATAACTATATGGGCAGAGGAACTTACAAAATCTAATGTCCTATGATTCACTTGCTAGCTGTCACTCTTGTGCTTGCTCTTTGTGTGGGTTCTCTAATGCCTAATGATGTGACTGATAATGTAATATTCAAAACATCACTGTCTTGAGTAGTATAAAGCAGCACTGATGACATGCAAACCCTTCATGCTCCCTGTTCTTAGTGAACTGTATGAGAAGCAGCCAAAAAAGGTTGTCTCATAACCATTTCATTTCTGCAGTGTAAGTCATACCTGGAGCAAATGGAAGTAGATTACTATTAGGAGAAAGACATCCCAGCAGGGATGCTGTAAAAGAAGAAATGGAAGTACTAATGAGGTGGGTCCCAGACCCTGGGTGCTGTGACTACAGTAGTGTTTGGCTCCTGGGTGGTGCTGGTTCTTTCTTCCTGGACATGATCAAAGGAATTAGAAAACACATGGGGTTTCTTAACTGAAAAATAAAGAAAGAAAGAAAGAAGGTGTTTTAAAGAGCTGCAGAACTAATCATGTGTACTGATCTCTTGAGAGTAAGAACCCGTGTGCGTGATGTTCCATAAGGAGTGAGCAGACCATGCATTGTTCTCCTCAGTGGGATGTTGATATCTTATATTTAATCTAGTAAAAAAAAAAAACAAAACAAACAAAACCCAAAACAGGGACTGTTCTTGGACCTTGAGACCAGCTGATGACAGAGATCACACCTAAGCTCTACAATCCCCCAAACCAGTCTGGCATGCTCCACGGACCATGGTTATGCCTGAACAACACAGACTATTATCACGTACCAAAGCTCAGACACATGGCCTGGGTCTCTCATTTATTCAGTGTAAATGTAACTACAGGACCATTTTCTTCTGTGCAACCATGGTAACGTGTAGAAACTTTAGGGCTATTCTAGAAGAAAACTCAAGTTGGTTTGCTCTAGGAGAGATAGAATCCTTTATTATCCAAAATACTGTTGCTGGAAGAAGGAGCAAGCGTTTGGGGCACTCATCCATCCATCAGATTTGAACCTGAAGCAGCAAACTTAGCCCAAGGGAAAGCTGGGAAAAAAACTGCGCTATGCTTAAGTTAATCGTGTTAGCTACTGAGAAAAGCAACTTTTCCAACAAAGCCTCAGTAATACCAAACCTCATCAACATCTTTCAGTATATTTTGTCTCCTCTTTACCATTTTATCGCTTGCTAAGAATAAAATTCAGACAGATTCACAACAGCTTGTGCATTGGGACATGTTTGGCAGTACATGTCTGACAGGATTTTTTCCACCTCCTAGAAAAGTTCTGCTAAATATTCATGTATTTCCTATTGAAAGAAACCTGATTCTTGGCCAAACCGAAGCTTGTTAGCAGACAAAACAGGAGGGCTCCTTCCTCTCTGCTGCACCTCTGATTCATGCAGGTTTTGTTTCACACCTGGGTTCTGTAAACAGACGCTCTCAAACCCAAGTGACTCCACTCTAGAAATGGGTTATGACCTGAGATATTGCCAATTCATTGCATTTTTTTTCAAAGATGGTCTTTTAACTTTTCTGTAGAATTTATAGTTTGTGGGAGATTCTTATAGTGTTCAGCACCATCTGTCTATCAGAGACAGCTGAAAAATATCTGTGTTTTCAAAAAAGTTCAAAACAAAGCATGAATTTTCCTTTTAACATATTTTGTTCTTTTGACAGAGATCTCACAATTGTATTTGTTATTAATGAAAAACTTTTTATTTTTTTCACAGAACCAAAATTTGTTGGAAACACAAAGAAATAATGTGGAGATGAAAACAAGCGGAAGAAATGTTATTGCATTATTTAATATGCCTAGGAACATTTTCATTAAGAACTGTTTTGTAGTCTTGTTTTCTGCTGAAAGGTTTTTTTTTACACAGCCGTAAACACAGTGGGGACACAGAGTCACAGGAAGGCATCTGATTTTTCTGGGTACAAAGCACCAGCGCTGACAAGCTATTTGTGCCCAGGATCAGGGTGGTTGTGTGGGGAACAGAGCCCTGACTGAGCTTCTGTGTGGGTGGGAGCTGTCGTTAGGAATCAGACTGTCAGCACCTGCTTCAGAAAGGGTGACAGAAGAATTTGTGTTGGAAGGGGCCTTGGAGGTCTCTAGCCCAACCTCCTGCTGAAAGCAGAGGCAGCTCTGAGGTCAGACCAGGCATTTCAGGACTTACCTAGAATAATCTTGAAACCCTCCCAGGATGGAGGCTGCACTGTCTGTCCTGGTGCTACCTGGTGGAAAGATGAAAAACTCCAGGTTTTAATTAAAGGGGACGATATTTGGACTGGGTATAAACAGGGACTTCTTCCCCATAAGGACAGTCAGGCTTTTAAGCAGGTTGCCAGGAGAGACAGTGCAGCCTCCATCCTGAGATGCCTGACTGTTGTCACCAGGTAGCACTGTGAAGAGTCTAGCTCCATCTTCTAGATGACCTCCTATAGGTACTGGAGGTGACCTTAGGTGTCCTCCCCTCGAAGGCATCCCTTGTCCAGCTGAACCAGCCCTGCTCTCTCAGCCCCTCCATTCCAGCCCAAACCATGACACTGGCCCTGTGCTGAACTTGCTCCAGTTTCTTGTACTGGGGGACCCAAAACTGGGCATAGTATCCAGATATAGGGTAACAGGTGCTGAGAAGTAATTGAGCTGTGATGAGCTTGTCATGGTCAGAGAGATGTGTGAGATGTCACTGCTCCCTGCTTACTCTGCCCCTCTACCAGTGGCTCCTGCCCATAACACTCAGTGATAGAAAATACATATATGCACTTCAGCTGCGCTAGGATGAAGTGGGCTCTAGAAATCGCAGTAACGAGGAGCAGTAGAAGGCCATGTATATGCTCTGCTCTGCTTCCCCAGCTATGAAGGGCAGTAATTTCCCATGAACAGGAGGGTTGGAAAATATCAACTCTCATGCAAAGTAGTTTGGCCTTAAACTTCAAAGCACTTCCCAAAAGGAGGCTGGATCGTTATTCCTGTTTTACAAATCAGGAAGATGAGGAAAAAGCGAAGGAAGTGTTTTGTCCAAAATTATCTGGCAGCTGCTAGCAGAGTCAGGTGAAGACTCTGAGCGCTACCCATATACTGTGGTGCCTCTCAGAGCAGGGATCAGTCCCTGCCTCCTCCAGGCACAAAATCCCCAGGTGCTCTGCTACGCAATGGCAAATTCCTACTTGGAAATCAGGCTGGTGGGTCTATAACAACATCCTTCAAACCATGCGGATCTATGGCTTCAAAGCAGCAGTTCTGATCAGAAATACCATGAATTAGTCATAATCTTATCAAAAATATTTTATTTATGAAAGTAACAATTATACTATACAACCTATATTGGAAGTACATTGAATAATTGCTAGAATAAATACAGGCAATTAATTCAATCTTTTTATAGAAAGAGAGGATTTATTTGACATTTGAATGTTAACCCAAGCTTTAACTTACATCATAAATAGTTAAAAGGCATAGTCAAGTTTTTTTTTTTATTTTTACTGTTTCTTTTGCTCTTTTTTTAATACTGTTCTATTTTGTAATCAACATGAATCAACTCTCCAATCATTAACATATTAGTATGACTTTCAAGCAATCATGTACCTCAAGATAATCAGACAAATAAGGTAGTGTGTGTGCAGTTCATTCTACAGCAGAATCTATTCATGTCTGCATAAAAAAGAGAAGCTGAAAATGCTTCTAAGTTCTTTAAGCATCATATGCTGATTTCTGCTTTACCACAGTGCTTTTAATACCAGAATCAAAGAAGGGCACGTATCTGTATGCAGCTGGCTTTCTGTTGCTCTTTATAAGCTATATTAGGGCTCAATACCACATTCCTTTGGCTGGTGAAGAATTGCAAAATTTAGTCCTGAATATTATTTCTCAAAACCGTGGTCCAAAATAAATGTCCAAGACTGATAAATAGGCACCAAGGAAGTGAAGGATTTGCTAATACTTGATGTTTTCTGATAAAAAATTGGCTTATTTTCTGGTAGATATTCTTTAGTCAAACACAAGTTACTGGGCTCAGTACTGGGGTCTGTATCACACTGAATATCAGAGAAGCTAATGTTTGTTCTTTCTGTAAACTCTGTGAAGGGCACTGCAGAAGTCTTACAGTAAGAGACCCACATTTTGAAAGTGTTGATAAGTTTTCCTTCCATGTATTTTTTTTAAACTCAAAAATCTGAACTATCTGCTTGCTACTAGCAGATTATGAACAACTCCAACCACCAGAGAAGACAATAGCAGTTTTGGGTGTCCAATATTTCTCCAGATCAGAAGCTTTTGACCCTTCAGATCCCATGGAAAACCAGTGGGAGCTTTCCTATAGCAATGTCTTCTCCAATGGCATCGAGGACTGCCTTGCCTCACGGCTATTGCGCATGCCAGGGATATGATGCTCTCAGCAGAGAAGCAAATTTCCCTTTTACAATGTCATCCAAAACAAAATCCCAAATTGCACATATCTACCCCTTTGGCCTTTTTCATGCACAAATATGCTTGTATTCAAAAACTGACAGTTTTGGGCCTTTCCTAATAAACATCTTCAAAGAGCACATTTAAATGATTTTTCACAGAAATAACCATTCATCAGTTGCACAAATGCAGAGAGACTTTTTATTCTTTCTGTTGTGAACAAAATCAACTCAGCACAAATTCTGGGGGAGGAAGTAAGATTTTTTTTCCCAAATGTATTTAAAAAGGCTAAAGAACAAAATGCTGGGGAGGCAGCTTTTTTTGGCAGATAGTAAAATATAAAATATGTGATTTAAAAAAAAAGTTGGCTTAAAAATACACACACACAAATAATACAATAATATAAAAATACAGCTCAGCCAATGGCCTCTTAAAATTTACCTTTGGCATTACATTTGGCAGCCTAACACAAAAGACCCTTCCTATAAACAGAATTATAAAAAAGAGAAGTTCATAAATTAGGTTGCAAGGGGTTGTAAGATCCTTTTATCGATTCTCCAAACTCCTTTCCTTCCTGTCCACACACATGAGCATGACCAGTGAGGTATATAAAACGTAACACTGTCAGGCATATGCACAATAAAAAAGTGCATAAACATAGAACTTCTCCCGTTTTCTTGCGAACAGGTCAAAAATGTGTGGTCTGTGTTTTCTCCCCCTTGGAAAAAAAAATTGTTTTTTATTGTTTTTGTTTTCTTACTTTGGCAGGATGAAAATGAACCCAGAGGAATATAAATGTCTTATTCCCAGCAGCAGTGATCCATTTCCCTTGGCAACATTCGTCTGATGCCACAGATACTACAAGGTCGTTGGGTTGCTTTACAACTCTCTGGGTAACTTCCCATGGAAACATCATACGTCTAGCACCATGTCACAGTGTTGCTCTTTCTTCCGCCTGCCACATTTGTGGATAAGAACTGAGTACAAAGTAAAAAGCATAACCCAGTAACATGCATAGAGTACTGTCCCAATGATGAGAACTGCCTGTTTTGACTCAGAGAATGGCTTTTTTGATTCCTTGTAGATCGTGAATATTACGCCACCTAGGAGGATTGTAAACCAAATAGAGACTGGAATGAGTCCTATAAAATTAACTACAATGGTTTTTCTTCCTGATGTGCCCCACCCTGCTTTGTTTATCGTGGCAATTGCAAACATCTTTGCTGGCAGTAAACTTGACATGTACAACACTGAGTAGAGTGACATGAAAACCATGACAATGTTGCCCCTAAGGAAGCTGGCAAAGAAGGACTTTATCAGGCCCACTAACTGAACTGTCAACAAGAAGAGGAGGATGTTCCAGATTTTTCCCCTGTAGAAGAGCTGAATGACTGTGGCGATAAGGAAGAAAGGGAAGAATCCAGTGATTACAGCTTCATACGTCATCCACAAATGGTGCTTGTGGAACCACATCGCATTATAAAGCCACTCTCTAAAGTACGATTTACTCCAGCGGGTCTGCTGATTCAGCCACCTGAGATACTCTATCGGTGTTTCGGTAAGGCACTTGGATCTAGCTGTGTATTTTGTTGCATAGCCCAGACTCAGCACTCTGTTAGTTAGATGCCTGTCATCGCCGAAGCTGCACTGGGAGCCCATAAATTCTTGATTGTACCAATCTTCCACGAATTCATGGAGTAAAGAGTTTCTGTACATTCCCAGAGGTCCACTGATGCACTGTACACAGCCGAAATAGGACTGACATGCTCTTTCTATGTTAAATGCCATCCAATATCTCACGCTGCTCAGAAAGGATATCCAGGAATCGTATTTGTTCAAAATCTGCAAAATACAAAAAGTTTTAATTTTAGATGAGCTCTTGAGAAAGAAAATACACACGTTGGATTAATCAGGAATTTGCAGAGACTAGAGCACCTTTAGCCGAAATATAGGGGGAACTTCGCTCCTGTGTTCAACTCATGACAAAGCCAGGAGTTACCTGCACAGTCCAGGACATTGACAGGAAGCGCAAGATGAAGCCTTCAAAAGTCCATCCCGTGAAAATATTCTCTTTTTCCTTGCAACCTTTCTCTTCTCCAACAAGAAACTTGTTTTCTGTTTCGTTCTTCCTTTCCCTTCACCCCCAGTTAAAGACCTGCCACAAAGATATTCAGGCTTCTGTGGGAATCTTAATTTCTGGAGTTAAGAGCCACACGCCTGAAATACTTCTGACTAGTGAGGTGTTCGTTAGTAAGTGCTTGCCCATATAGATGGCCCTTTCTCTTCCGCCTCACATAAAAACCCAGCTGACTATGGGGGACCAATCCCAAGGCCATTCGAAATACTCAGATGCATTTTTCTTTATAAATTGCAGCAAAAGCAATTGTATCAAAAGGAATGAACAGCCTTTTGTTGTAGTTGTCAGCCATACTTGGCAATGCTGAGAATCCTAACAAAAGTGGATCTGGGCTGACCTGGGGACTTTCCACTGTCCTGTCTGACAGAGATGCAGCAGAAACCCAACAACGCACAGAGTGCATACTGCACTGCATTTCAAAAAGGCTTTTATTCCTAACAATCTTGGCTGCCAGTGGTGACATAATTGAAGTGCTTGGGGTACTGGACTTGGCTTTGGGAGACCTGTTCTCAGTTCCCTGCTCCCCTACAGCTTTTCTTTGTCGCCCTGAGCAAACAGTTATACCCAGAGACTCAAAGATGCTACAACAGTCCTGACAATGCCAGTGCCCCACTTTTCACGTATATGGGGGAGAATAATATTTGTTTGCTTTCTGTGGGTGTTAAAATCGTGAAGTGCTCATATGTCAGAATAAGGATTTCTGTTCAACAGACAGAAAGGTTAAGGTCTCATAAGAGTGTCTATAATGGTATCACAGCATATTCAAAGCTAGTTCAGTCAGGGAAATCTGTTTCAGTGCCAATAGTTGCTGAAACCCCTCTGTTAAGCTGAAAATCATCATACTCACCTGCACATCACCTCCAACTCCTCCAACCATTGGATCTTCTTCTAAAACCTTGACCATCTCCACAGATGAGGCTGGATCAAGCATTGTATCTGAATCACAGACCTACAAGTAAAACAAAACAAGAACAAAAATGGGTTAAGGAATACACTAGAGAAGAAAATAAAAATCATGCGAGTGATTGTAGTAACTCTATATGCATATTCTCCTGAATGCAATTAAATCTCACTTTGAAGTCTGCATTGATAAAGGCCATCTGTATCAGGCAGCAGAGTGGTGCTGAACAAAAAGGAGCGCTTGTTAGTGCTGTGCACACTCTCTCTGCTGTATCGTCTCTATTTGTTTTACTGGCACACTGGGCTGGCTTCTTTGAAAAAGAGATACCCTCTCAGAGATGGGGCACTGCAGAGTGAGACAATGTTTGTGGGTGTGCAGCAGATTCCTGCTGAGCCCTGACACAGGGTTTCCCAGTATTGGCTGTATGGTTGGAGCACCCTGGTCAAATGTTTTCCACTGCCATATGAGGGAAGGAGTGAGGAGTTAAATTCCAGACACTTGCTGTGAAAAAAAAAAAAAAATGTCAGCTACGAGTCTGGGAACAAACCTAATAGTTCTTTCACTCACAGAAGGCTTTAGCAGTTCATATACGATATGTATTTTGGATCCCAGAACAAACTAATTTTTAATTTTAGATGCATGGTGTTTTATTAGTAGTGCAGGGATTTGACATTTGATATATAGAAATTATTTGCTATTTTCTCTCTGGAATTCTTATAAAGAATACGCAAGGCCAGAAGGAGGGAGTCGTGAAGTGCAGTACTCCATGAGACCGGGGTGGAAATAGATGACACACACAAGGCATTTCAGCCACACAAACACTCCTAGTCAACTAAACCCTGTGTACATTAGGAACTGGCTTTGCCCGGGAGAGTAGGAGGAGGGCTCAGACAGGCTGGCTGGTCTGTGAGGCAGCTGGCATCGCTTTCGTTTGCTCAGAGGCGAATGACATGTGCTGCAGCCTGTTTAAAACAAGCGGGTGTCTCCCCGTTGCAGCTGCTGTTGTCAGCGGTTCCCCCATCATGCGTAAACTCATTTCGCAGACGCCCAGGAATTGGAGTAGAGGAGGCTGTCCCAGAAACACCCTTCTGGTCGGCTGGATCCTGCCCTACAAATTCTCAGACTGCTTCCAGTTTATCGTCTCATTGCATTCCTGTGATTTCAGATGGGGACGGCAAGGGCAGAAGTCAGTAGCTCTGCATGAATAACCTATTAAGTTAGATTCTGATGAGGCTTCGTATCAGGTATCTTGATTCTGGTGTCCTTTCATCCAAACTTTCAATTCAGCCTAAGCCCTCTTGCTCCAGGGGGGTGGAAATCTTCTTGTCTGGTCTGAAGGGGGAGGAGAGCATTTTGGGGCTCTGCTACAGACCAGACTTGAGCAGTGAGGTAACCTGGGATAGCTGGGCTGCATAACTTGGGATGCAGCTGAAAGTCTGCCAACATGCTCCTCTCCACATTCACTTGGAGGGGCTGAGAGGAGAAAGCTGATGAAAGGTCTCGTATTTCCATGAGGAGAAAAGCCACAAGAACCTCCAGCTCCTGCTAACCTAATGCATCCAGCTGCTCTCCTCAGGGGACTCATCCCGTGGAACACCTTTGTAACCTGGCCAAGGTGTGCCTCCAGCTTTGGTAGAAAGCTGTCATCAGTGACAGCACTCAGTGATAGAAAGGCAGCAAAACAATTCTGCTGAAGAGGGGAAAGGATGCCTATATTTCTGTCTGGGGCTTCCTGGACAGACCTGTTGCTGAGTGTTTTGCACAGGGAATCTGTAGTTTGCTGAGTACCCAGGGCTCAGCCAGTGATACTCCATCCATTTCTTGTGACCATGAGTGGTGGACTGGGATCAGCCCCCTCCCCAGCCCCTCTTCTTTCCCTCTGGTCCCCATCAGCTGATGAGGTTGAGCAGCACCCACCACATGACATGTATTTATCTATAACAGAAAGACCTGCCCACTAGCGATGCTGCTAATATGAGATAAGGAATCCTGAAAACACTGGATTTATTTACAAACTACCACCACGTATCCTGGGCATGTCAGCACAGGTGACGTCTGGGTTTCTGGGGCAAACCTGACAAGCCATTATTTTGCTTCTGGATGAGGTTTTTGCAGAGGAAAAGAGGACACACCCAGAGCAAGGCAGACACTTGGGAACCCAAATAAAACACACCGAGGTCTGCCCAGTAAGGGGTGGCCCAGCACAGCCCGATAGCCAATTTGTCATCTTTCCACAACAGGGCTGAATGACCTAGAAATCACTGCCTTGGGTCACAGAGTTGCATGAAAGGGACAGTCAGCCTTAAGTGAGCTGTTCAGATACTCGTTATAACCAGTGGCAGTTTATCCAAGCTGCTCTGAGAAGTTCAGGCTGCACTGGACTGTCCACACAGGTACCTCCATCAAGCCAAGATGAATTGTACCCTGGCTGCCCTGACTAGCTCTGCACTGATAATACCTACCAGTTTAACTCCTCTACCTGATTGCTTGCACCCTCCTAACCTCCTCCAGGATGGAAATAAGCCTTTACAACAGCTTCAGGTATTTAATGAGATGCCACTAATGAGCAACAGCTTGTTAACTGCATTGGTCTGACTGCTTATGATTCCCTGTGCATAACCCCGTGGTGCCTTTAAAGAACCATAAAGACCACAGTGTCAGTGGTGGGCAACAGTGCTGACTGGTCCACTTTTTTTAAGTGCTTGATCATCAGTGCAGATAGCTCAGCCCTTAAAATGTCTGTCCTGTTTAAAGTAATTTACCCTGGGTAACCCCAAAGAACCGTTCGGAAAATCTTGCCCTTCATTCATTCATAAAACAGAGCCATATTTTAGATGCATTGCATCATGACTGTGTAGTAGCCAGGGCCACCAAGGTACTGCATTTCTAACAAAGATGTGACTGTAGGTGTGACTGTGGCATCAATCATTACTGCCGTTTTGGTGGCAGCTTAGAGCAGCATTACAGTCCCTGACACATTCATCAGGACTTCTGAGCCAGGTCAGGAGTGTTAATTGACTGAAAAGATGAGAAATATCTCTCCCATTTTCTCAGTTTGTGCTATGACTGTTGAAATAAATAAAAACACTTTTTCCAGGTTCCCTGAACAAATACAAGAGCTGGACTAAGGGAGGAAAGTTACAACGAATCTGTTTCCTCTCTGCCCTTTCTTTCTGCAATCTGATGCTTCTGTGAGAAGTGATTATAAAACCATGCTAATAAAGAAAACCAGCATTTTTATCCCATCATAGTCCTTCGTTGCACAGAACCAAAGTGCAGACAATGGAGAGCTCAAGCCCATTGTTTTCAGAGAATAAATCAGTTTCAGTTTTGGAAGTGGTAGGGGATGGTTTTTAAATCTTTGCCTTACTCTCCCAGCTCCAAGAACAGAGCAGTTCCCAGCATTCTTCAGTTTCTGCCCCTCCTGTGTGGGGAGGACTCTGCTCTCACCCCAGCTATCGGCAGCCTCTCTGCATCCCTCGAACACTGTGCCTGTGGACGCTGTGCCACGTGGAGGGTGCACACACACTCCAGCACAAGGCTGGGTATGGACCCCAGAAACACACATGGCTCAGCCACACAGCTGGCCTGAGCCAGCAGAGAGGATCTCACGGGGAGCTGCTGCTCCACCTGAGGAGACCGCTGGGTGCTCTGAGGTCGGGAGAAGGTGGAAAGGGCTGAGGGTGGTTTATTGGGAAGATCACCTCATATTCAGTGTAACTAGTCAAATGAGCCTTGCTGGTCTTGACCAATAAGGAACTCTCCTCAGTGTCCAGCCAGAGACCCTAATCCCACCCTCCTTCCTCCACACACGACCTCTTCCCCTTCCCGCAGTCAGCAGGGCTGTTTGCAGGAGTGAGGAGTGCTTCCACGTGTAAGGCAAAAACATAGAAAATCTTTCACGGGATCCAAGGCAGCTGGAAAGAAATGTGTCTCTGCTGCTTTGGAAACAGGGAGAGAGGACCCAGCCTAACTCATTTTTAAGTGAATAGTGTCATAAGGGCTCTAAAGGCCAAGTCATGGTGAGTGAGGTAATGCAGCTGTAAGTGATGAAGCAAAAGCTCCTTCAGGCTTTAGCTGAAGAAATCTTTCTTTCAAGGCTGCACATTTACCCTTTTATTGAATACTCTGCATAGCCTTCAAAGCTTTTAAAATATCTCTGTCTTTTTTACAGACTCCACCACTGCTCTGGGGTATTCCCTAGTGCCACCAATTGCCTGTCTGTCTTCTTGCATATGGAGCTGCTAACAACCTTACAAAACAAAGCCTTACTGAGATCTTGACCTACAGGAGCAGAGAAGGGGTCTTCAGGAGGCCACTGGCTTTGTCTGCAGCAAAACCATTTGGATGAGGGTGGAGTACTGAAGTCTGAGGAAGGATTTCAGATTTCTCCAGTAGCTGGTGCACAGATTTAACATATTCACAGATAGGCAGACCATTTTAAAAGTTAGCAAAATACACCTTTAACGGTCAAGCTGTTTCCAAACAGGCTGAAAGGAGCACTGTGTTCATCAGGGACTAGGATGGCCTCTAACATGCTGCACAAAATATACAAAAGCTGCTTTCTTTCAAAGTGTGTTTGAATTGGCACTGACCTGGCACTCTAATACGTACCTGCACATAATCCACGCTTCTCCCCAGTGCTTTGAATGCTGTGTACATTACTTCTCTTTTTCCACCCCATTTCTGCATGATGCAAACACTTTTGTTGGACAGGACCAGCTGAGATACGTGTTGCATGCTTTCTCTGTGAGACTCGTCCGTCTCACCCGGCCCTTTGTCATGGAAGTTACTACTCCAGATATAAGTGGCAGATTTGTCCCTACCCATGATTTCAGTAAAAATGTCCATCATGTAAACGTCATCTTCCGAGTTCCCATCAATGACCATCACAACTTTAATTCCAGGGTAGGTCAATCTTTTCACAGAAAGTAAACATTTTCTTAAGTAGTCAGGATCCTCTTGATAGGCAGCAATACAAAGGGCAACTGTTTTGTTCAGCTTGATTGGAGTCTCTAGTGACCGCTTCATCTTCCTGTGCTCTAGGAAGGCAAACAGGCTTTGGATGATGAGATGTGATGCCAGGATAGCACCATAGAGTCCAAAGGAGAAGTAGTAGTTGTCTGTTTGGATGAACTGGTAGCCCACAATGTAAGCAGCGGTGATTCCCAGCAGGAGGGACACCCCGAAGAGTGTGGTTCCAAGTATTCTCAGGATACATATAAACCTCTCACAATACATCTGCAAAGAAGCACGGAAACCATTAGCAGAGCCACCATTTGCTCATGTAAGACCTCATAAGAGGTGTGCATGGCTACAACATAGAGCTCAGCACCAGCAGATACAGCCTGTGCTTCTGGCTGTGTCATAGACTTACTATATCACCTTGCTCAACTTAACATGTCTTTGCAGTACTTCCTCCCTGTAAAGTAAGATTTAAATACACCTTAATGTACCAGGGATGTTTTCTATTTATAATGTCCTCACAGAAGCTGCTGTCTGTGTCAGGATCTTATTTTGGCAGTCTAGGCTTGCTGAATGAGACACTCTGTCATGTTACCTTGGGGGGTTGGAGAAGGCACGTTTGGGCCACCACTCGCTTCGTATTGTCACAGGCAAGAGAAACAGCTGAATGTCTGGGCAGCCCCTCCTCATCCCCCATCCATGCCATGACTGCATCCCGCCCTGAATCACTTCTGTCGCTTAGTTATGTTTACAAAAATATTGGAAAGACATTCTTAAAACAGATGTCTGAATGTATTTATAATTTTTCAAACAGATGTCTGACTATATTTATAATATATATTTATATAATCAGACATCTGCTATAAAAGGTCTCAATACCATTGCAAAAATGTATTATTCATGCATTTGTGTACATAGATATATGCATCTGTGTATAGGGCTAAAGCTTGATGGAGATTAAGTCCGTGGCAAAAGTACACATTAATATAACAGAGCCAAGACTCCACCCTGGACTCAGAAATTCATTAGAACATCAGTTGCTTCTGATAACTTCTTCTTATTTAGGCCACCTGACCGTGAAATCTTCTAACCTAAGCTCTGGGTTACAGAGGAGCTGGCTGACGTGGAGGGTGGTATGCTTGAGAAAAACAATGGACAAACATGTAGGCAGGCAGACAGGTAGAATATATTGTTACCTAATTGCTTTTTGTTGACAATCACATTAACCATTTCATGCAAGAGCTTTCTCAGAATTACAGGAAAGTTAATGACAATGTTTTATGTCAATTGATGTGTTTGACCTTCAGGACATAAAACAGATAATGTCAGTTTAAGGCTAACCCATCAAGTGCATTGCAAATTCATGAAACTGAAATCAATGCTTGAGTATTTTGCTGAATTAGGGCCTCACAGAGTAACAGACTTCATATTTGTGTTTTCTTACTATTATTCATATTTTCCCTGCTGCTATCATCTTGCTTGTCTGCTGATCATGTTTGTTTCACCATCTGTTGGTCAAAGCTGATGTTGGAACAGCACTTCCTTACATCATATATGTCTTTAACTCTTTCCTGAAAAAATACTACCAAGCTGCAGCAGCATAGCTGTCATCAGTTATATTTCTGTCTGAAAAGTTACAGGCTTGGAAAAAAAAAAGTCAACACAGAATCACTTACCAAATAAAAATAAACCAGGCAAGCATAAAGTCTGAAGTTATGAATACTATGCTTTTTTCCACTGGCTATTTAGGATCTTAAATTTCAGGACAGGAGGAAGCCTCCTAAGTGTATATTTGGTGACACTGCTAAAGAAATTGGACCCTGTCTCTAGGAGTTCCTTGAATACTTATGGCTGGGCTCTGACAGGTGCTGTAATCACCCCCCAGCAAAAGGGACTGTCCCTGCTCAGGCCTGTCTGAAAGTCTGTCACAACACAGGTCACAGAGAAGCATAATAAGAGATAGTTCACTCTTACCATTACTATAGGTGAATTAAAACTCTGTGCCCAAAGTAGACTTGCTTTAGAAAACAGTTTAAGTAATAGATCCCCTCTACATTATATTGAAGTCAAATAGCCTGTGTGTTTATTAATCTCTCAAGCACGCAGAAGGTTGCAAACATCAGGGTAAATGTTTCATTAACAGTGCAGTTGTACTCTGCTTTCCCATTCGGGGTCCACTACTTCTCTTCTCTTGCCAAAAATAGAAAATTCCTATTAGTGAGTAGGGCTAAAGTCTGCTTACATTGAGAATTATATGGCTGAAATCAATGGACCATTTGTATGGGTAGAGCTCACAGGATTTTGGTTAAGATCTGGAGTGTTTACATTTGACGGACCATATACTGTACCAGCCTTCTTTTATATTAATTTGCTATTGCTTTTTCTCTTCATATGCAGTTTTTCCGCACAAAAGGAAAAAAAAGAAATTAGTTCTCTGATCTTGTCATTACAGCACAGCTTCCCTCTCTCGCAAAAAAGCAGTCTTTTAAGATCAAGAAATGGATTTCTGGTCTTAATAAAACAGCATTTTTTTTTTATATCCTTTCACTGTCAACCTAGGGAAAATAAAGTGTGTTTTGATCTAAATTCCTGGCTTTCATCAAAGAAACTTTCCCCTTTGTATGTGCAATTGAGGTTTTTATGTATAGTCTTTTAACTGACTGAATCTCAGGGAAAGTCTGGAAAAAGTTGCTCAATATTCTCAAGCTTTGGCACGTGAGCTATTGATAACTTGCCCAGCAGAACTGATCTTTATCAACTTGAACATGCCCAAACAATGGCAAAGAAGCCAAAAACTCTCCACCCTTCACCAATAACTGAGCCAAGAGGTTAAAAGGAAATGACGCTTGCACAAGCCTGGGACAAAAAATGAACTGCTGAGTCAAATAATAGCACCGAGAGGAGGGAATAGCTGCATCAGAGATTTTAAGGTCAGACAGTGATGTTATGAGTATCTAGCCTGGCCTAACAGTGAAATGTAAAAGGACATCCTTAGTGAGACATCAGTTGAAACTGATTCCTGAATTTTCCTGAACTTGTCACATGAACTAGTGTACAGTGCTGTGTTTTAACAGTGCAAGCCTAGAATAATGCCATGCTGAGCCAAGGTGTAAGCGTTAAATGCTTGGTGAAGGACAAGCACCCATGTGAACTTTCAAAGCCACAATTATTTTTCAGTCTTTTCATTCATAAGCACTCTTTCTAAGCACTAGCAATATTCTTTCCGAAAAATGTAATTGCCAGACCTATTCAACAGCTGACTAATTGGTGAGGGGTACCCTACACGCCTTGTATGATCAGCCCAGGCTAGTGGTTTTTTATGTCTCAACCTATAGATATTCAATTCCCTGAGGGGTTTAACTCAGTAAGCTTGTCCTGGGAATAGGCACTGCAGCACTTAGAAAAAGAAAAAAAGCACTGCCTAGGTTAGGGATGAGGTGCTCAACACACAGAAGACGTGCAGTCAGGCCACATTCCTGGATCAAAAAAGATAATTGCAGGTCACTTCTGTATAGACATGGAACTGCTGCTACGTGGGATCGGGTGTCAGAGGGAGTAGAGGGACATGGATCCTCAACTGGTGAGAAGGTGAGTTGGTGGGTTACCTCACTGTCCCTGGAGTCGAACCTGGATCTTGCACTTTCTGCATAGGTTTTTAACCAGTTCTATAAAGCAGGAGCAGGAAGATAGTACCTGCAATGTTTGTTCTCTATTTTTTTTTTTTTTAGCAGTGAAAGCTATTTAGCACTGAAAGAAGTCAAGGGATCCATTGCTTTGCAAGGACATTTCCAGGGGGCAATAAGATCACACTGGCTCTGCCAGACTCTTTTTGGAGGTGCCTACATCCCCCAAGTACTGCACAGGGAACCCAAGACAGGACTGATAATTCTGCTCTGCAGTTTGGGCACCTAAATCCTTCATGGGCTTCTTAACCTGACCCTGGAGTGCTTAACCCAGTACAAGCTTTACACAGCCTCCAGCAAATAGGGTAAAGATTTGTATGCATAAACGAGTGTATGTAGGGAGGCTTCAAAGCCTGCTACTACTGAGCAATTTGTTGTCATGATCTTGCAGCTGTTTATTTCCATGGATGGAGCTGGTCAGCACTAACCAGCCCACCTGGTAGAAATGAAATTTGAAAGCCATATGCTAAATCCTAATGCTATGTAGGCTGTTGCTGATTCAGTGACGTGTTTTGATTCACCAAGCAGTCCCAAGTATGTATGTGCCTTGTAGAGACTGTACAGGAGGAGGCAATATGTGCCTCTCTTCCTTAGAACAGAATCGTAGAATGCTTTGGATTGGAAGGAATCTATAGAGGTCATCTAGCCCAATCGCCCTGCAGTGAGCAGGGATATCTTCAGCTAGACCGCCATCCAACCTGGCCTCTTTGGAGGCTCCTATGGAAAAGCACAGCCAAGAAATGAACCCTTGCATGTACTTGACATCAGAGTCCACCTAGTGAATTGTCTGGCATCGAGCCTCTTTTGGCATCCCAATAAAGCCACACAAAGAGTATTATATTTGGTCACACCTATGATGAAGGAGAACTACTCTACATTACTATTAACAACTGGCATAACTGGAAGTTGTAGTTGTCTAACCTTATTTTCATAAAAATTTTCAGGTTAACAGAGAGGTTGACTGGCACCTACACTGTACATATAATGACTGGGGTGTTAACTCTTAACACTAGAGATGACACTCCCTTCTTAGACTGGATAATGCCTTAGATCTCTAATCAGAAGAACATAGCAAAATATGCTTGAGTTCTTTCTATTCTGGAAAATATTTAGGCTAGCATTTAACCGTAGTTGTGGTACATAGATCTAACTTCCATAAGATCTCGATACTTGACTGAAATTCAGCAGGTTCTTATGTCCTGCTTTGGACACGATCTTTACTCAGCAAAGAACACTGCTGACTTCCATGGTAAAGCATTTCTTTTTCCTCCCTCCAAAATCATATGACACAATCCATCCATACGGTTATTGATCAGCTTTCATGTATCGCTGTGAGTAACAGGGCCTAGAGATAATTCATCCCTTTGCAAAGGCAAAGAGGAGGCAAAGAGGGAAAAAAGCTTAATTTGTTACTAATACATCAAGAGAGTAATAAACAGAAGAGGGGCAAATATGTATCCATAAAACTATGTGTACACTATAAAAATACACTATGTGTATTGGTGTCTGAACACATCAGTATTATCTGCAGTCTGTTCACTTATCCTGCACCAGCCGTTGCGTAGCTGCCCTGAAGACTAGGGAAGCAATCAGGTTGTCCCTTCCATCTGCTACTACAGGACGTGGAATCAGTGACTGACAGCAGGTCAACCTGGTTAGGTTTGCTTGCAGCAAATGGTATGCAGCTCACTACGTTGTCTGTTTCAGAAGTCATCTCTCATTTTCAACACTCACACATATTGCCATTTAGTATGTCTGGCTAGCTTTTCCCCAGAAGCTTAAAAAGCAAGAGGGGTAGACACAAGAAGATGCATAAAACGTAACGATTTGGAAAGTTGTTCGAAGGAATTAGCACTTATTAATTGCAAAGATCTAAACACATTTTTCAAAACCTTACACTTCAAAAGTCAATATTTGTCCAGGAGACAACAGTAAAGGCTCAGTCACAAGTGTGCTTTATTTCGTCCCCTTCACCACTAAAGGTTCAAAAGACCTGTCTCTCTCTCTAGACATCTAGGGCTTTGGCCAAATCAGCCAGTAGACCTATACTACAGGAATGGATCTGTGAAAAGGAACACCTGGTGCTGAAGACCTAACTTCCACCCTCCATGAATTTTCATATTTTACTTTGAACTAAGTTTAGTCAGACCCCATGGACTGAACACCCATTAGTGTCTGAAAAGTGTGTTCCAGGGGTACATCCTGCAATTAGTTTCATTTCAGAGGAATCCAGTGTGTGTGCCCTTTGATGCTTTGCAATACAAATTCAAGCAATTTGGTCAGGGGCAGGGGGCAGCTGTAGCATTGGCTTTAATAGCACACTCCTGATTCAAACCAAAATGCTAATACGAACCAACTCCAGCTACAAGATCTGCACATCAGACTTGCGTGCAAATCTTTGTTGCAGCCAGAAGTGCTGAGCACCGAAAACCTTTGAAAATGTTTCATTTTTACACACCTGTATGCAAGCTGAATTAATGAATGTCTGCTAGCCATGGTCCTCTGAACCTTAGCGCTGAGGCTCTGGATTCAGCAAAGCATGTAAGTATGTCGTTAAAGATAAGTGTGCACTTAAATATTTTGCTGAAGAGGGAAATCAGTGGGCAATTTATCTTGCAGTTCTGTAGTACAGGCATAAAAAAGAAACTCTTTCTCTATGAAGTTGCTCCTTCTGGGATACTTAACATAAAAATGTATGTAGACATTTGACAAATTTATTATACAAATTAATCTCTCTTATGAAGGTCATTAGATGGGTCATTGTTTAACCACTGCATTTCTTACATTGGGCAATTGAAGAGTGGACCAGGACCCAGACAATTTGGATTTTGTTCCTAGAGTTGCCGTTCACCTGCTGGGTGACCTTAGGTCAGTGAATTCACCTCTCCCTGCTACAGCTTCCTCACCTGTAAAATCAGAATCATGATCATGCAAGAGGTTCTTGGAGGTCTACAAAACCCTCCATAAGGCTTAGGTTACTGACACGTGTCATGTTACTCTTTCTGGTGTGATACGGGACACACGGGTTCTCCAGTTCCACATAGCTGTTTTTCCCCCAAAACCCTGAACAAAAACCATCAGACCGCTTCCTATTTTCCTTGCCTATATTCACCCGAAGGCAGAGTCGGCAGGGATTTGTCTGTAATAAACACGCAACTCTTGCTCAGCAGGATGCTGGGACCAGTGAGGCTGGCAACGTAGAAGCTGACACGCGTGGGTATACGTGCGCACAGCTACTGAAGGCTGTTTTGCACACAACTAAAGGAAGAGTATCATCTTTTGGAAGTCTTAAAAAAACCCTCCTTACTTGTGAGAACAGCAGCATTGGCTTCAACAGATCAGCTGCTTCGATGACGTGAGCGTGTCAGATTGCACGCGTGAGTGTGTGTGTGCACGCACGTACTGCGTGTGGCCTTACACACGCATACTCTGTGTGCGTATACATAGTATCCGCATGTCACAATCCTTCAGCCAATATTTAGATTTGTTATTAGCCTTATTTTGGCGGCAAAATAAATCTTTGAAGTACAAACGATTCCCGGTACACATAATTACAAGCATAAAATAGCTGTCCAGACTCCCTCTTCTATTTTACAGCCTGTAGAGAGGAAACTGAAAAGTTATGTTACATCTGTACATCTTTACTACGGCAGAGTTACCATATCTGGTGCTTTTGGTTATTTATCACTTCCAGATTTTGTCATGCCATTGATCTTCTGGAAACTGTTCACACAAGACTAAAATTAACTCTGGGGTTAGGTTTAAAATAAACAACAGGATTAGTAATGATGGTGAAATGTATCTGCATGCACTGTCTTTGATCAGTAAATCAAGAATCTCCTGCCTGCTCAATGTATGTTTCCGCTAAACTGCCCAAATTTAGTCTCTCATAGGTTTGAGTAACGATGTGGAATGAATTCTACAGGTGCTGGTTGGATTGATCCCTAATGTAGACATTGAACACTAGTTGTTAAATTAATCAGAACAAGGCCTCCCTTCCACCCCCAAACAAATGCTCTGAGAAATAAATCAAGAAGTAAATCATATTTGTACTCAGACATTTTGGACTGCAGTTAAACAAAAATCTAGCTTAGAAATGTTTTCTGGTTGCTGGTCAGGACGTCCACGGATGCTTTTGGCACAAAACTGACTACTCCATGCCTTACTGCAGCAAATAAATATTTATTTGGTGTTCATAGCTTATTATCTTGTAATTTGTTTATAAGGCACAGGTTTGACTTTATCAAGTCCCACTACACTGAATGGAGGAGTAACTCGCCGCTTTGTACACTACTCTTAAGTAGTAAACAAAACGAAGCAAACATGCTTCCACACCATAAATACGAACCACTGAGATTGTTGCTATTGCAACTAGCATGGGAAACCCCGCTGAGTCCAGTAGAGCTGCTCTTCTTACGGCGAAAACTTTTTCCCAGGTTTTTCTGCACTTGCACTTGGGAGAAGAGATTCACTATCACGAAATAAAATCCAGGCTTTGTAGACACCAGTGACAAAACTCCTCTAACCTTGGTGGGGGCTGGATTTTGAGCAGTTTTTCAGGGAAAGAGAACAGATGCCACTGCCATCACCCCCACATGAAACGACCCACCCATTCTCTGGGGCAAGCCCCACAGCACCCACGTCACACGTGGTGCGTGCAGGGGAAAGAACACCTGCCTGCCTACGGAAAAATGATCCATAGGGAAGGAGACCATGGAGTGCTAACGCGGAGGAGTAGCTATGCCTTGGGGGATGCGGGGTGACCGCAGGCCCTGAAGAAGGGGTTGGACAGCAGCTACCAGGAGCGCTGTGGTGTGCTGGGGTCTTCTCACGGCGCAGGGAAAGGGGGTGAATTCTCTCTTCAGGCCCCCTTCACCCCTCTTTGCCAGCGTCGCTGGAGCCCGGCACCACCAGGAGGGGGTTTTGTCGCTCTCCAGAGCCAGGGGCCGGCCGCGGGGGCGGGGGGCTGCGGCAGGCCACCGGCGCGGAGCCGGGTTTCCAGCCGGGAAGGGGACCCCGAGGGCCCGCGGCCTCCCGGGGGGGGAACACCGAGGAAGCCGCCGCTGCTCCTCCGGGGGAACCCCGAGGGCGGTGCTGGCCGCGTCACAGCGGGTGGGCGGGGCGCCGAGGGGGATCCCCCGCGCTGCCACGTCACGGGGTGGGGCGGACCCCGCTCCGCCCGGCGGTTCCCGCCCGGAGCCCCGCGGGG
>Ga0065711_1033743_pt1 | contig 24901 bp, 10 predicted proteins | sample Hoacrofraction12_FD_59098 | JGI IMG/M metagenome (GOLD analysis project Ga0065711, IMG submission 59098) | Hoatzin crop microbial communities from Cojedes, Venezuela - Epithelial fraction 12 v2 (version 2) | ecosystem: Host-associated > Birds > Digestive system > Esophagus > Crop | place...
AAAAAAAAAAAAAAAAAAAAAACCCCCCCCCCCCCCCCCCCCCCATTCTACAATGAAAAATTCCCCTATGGCTGTATACTAAATATATTTTCTAGGGACATGCAGAAATGACAGAACAAGGCTATGTGCCTTTTAAAGCCCAGAATATACCTAAGGGCAAAGTCAGTTTAAATCAAGTTACCCAAATCAGCAAAAAAAAAAAAAAAATAAAAAAAAAAATCATACCCAATAAGAGCAGCTTTCAATCCTCACAATAGCTGGACTGCATCCAGTGTGCGGCTAGAGCTCCTCTTATAATCTTTTGGGGGAGGTCTGTGGGGAAACGTGGCAGCAAGGAGTAATGACACCAGATTGCAGTCATTTCCTCCTCTTTCCCCTCTCCTCAAAACACCAGAGAGGAAACAGAAGAGTTTTCAATGCTGATGATTAGATTTCAATTTTTGTTTGTTTCTAGATTCCGTGAAGTTTTGGCAGAAAATGATGTTTTACCCTGGGAAATAGTCTACATATTCAAGCAAGTTTTAAAAGATTTTCTTATCACCTTTGAGAGAGAAAACCAACAAGACCAACTGGTAGATGCATGGCACACAAATTGCTCTGACCATTTCAACCCGCTTGGAGACAGTTCTAACAAATCAGACAAAGATGAAATCCCCACGGTTTCAAGTTATGTCGACAAAAACACACAAAGCATGTTTCCCACCTTCTCTCATAGAATTTGGAATCTACCCTATTACCACCCATCAAGTTAAGGTGGTTTGTTTCTATCAAAAAGCTATGTAGCTATTTGCACTCCTTTCTTGTGATTACCACCCGCAAGCATAGGAATAAGAAATGTGACATGCTCCCCTTTTTTCCAAGTTCAGATATTAAAGTCCTTGATTATAGCTAGTATGCAGTAAAGAAACTTTAAATACGAACTCTCCTTTTATCTTTATAGTTCCTTAAAGATGTCGTGTTTGAAGGTACCTTTCAACCAAAAATGTACGTTTCTGAAAAAAACTCCAAAGCATTTTATTTTTTAGCCATATACAGCTAAATGTATTTACAGAAAAAAAGACTGCATCGTGTTAGGCAAAAACTTCTGTATTTGTCACATAGCTTTTAGGCTCTGGGAGAACTTTATACCTTATAAGCTACAAGATTTATTATAATATTGGTTATACCAAATAAACTGATAAATACTTTTTGGAGAAGAGTTATTTCTTAACTTCAAGAATAAGTTCTAAAACAATGTCAGAAGTCGTAACACATTGCATGAACTGTTTCTGTATTTTTCAAAACGGTACTCTTCATGTACTGAAATACTATTAATACAGACAACTAAATAAAAATATTGGATATTTAATGGCATTTAACAACTAGCTCTCTATTTAAGAAGTTGATGAATTACTTTACTTCAAATAGTGGTAATTCTTCATTTGACTTATTGGAAGTTATCCTAAAACCCAGACTCTGCATTAAACGTAAACACTTTGATCAAATCAGACAGCACTTTTCTAGAATAGCAGGAGAACCAACAGATCATTTCCAAAGCAAGAGTTGATCTTTTTAAATTTAAATAAAAAATTCATGTTTTTCAGTTGCCATCATCTATCACTGTGGGTTCATAATAAAGTTTTACAAGACTGATTGGATATGTAGCAGTTACAGTCACAGCAGACAATTAGAGCAGAAAATCAATGAAAACATTTGTCAGAACTCAGTTTGCTACATTTCCAATTGGGCTCCCATCACTGTATGTAACAAATTTCTACTTGTCTTCTGTAACCTCTTAATTTCCAGATATCCTTTTAATCTGTCTGCCACATCATAAGAAGTGAGCAAGACGCACATGACCCAATTCACAAAATGCACAATTTTCCAAACACAGAAAAAACCTGCTTCCTCTGATACTTTATTTAAACATACGGAAGACAACATTCAGATTTCCTCAAGCTGGTAACGTACAACTGGAAGGTATTTCCTTATGCTCCACAGCTGTATCCTCCACCCAACAAAGAATTTACTAATAATGCAACATAAATTCAGTGAAACAAATGGCACAATGTTTTCATAAAAGATAAAAATATTTAAAAATTTTGGGAAGCTTATAATCTAGAGAACAGAATACAGAAGAGTGGAACATAATATACACAGAAGGTGAAACAATCAGAACTCTTGCATACGCCTAACTGACAAAGCACTAGAGGACTAGAGTGAATCAGTTCTCATAGGTTTAGAATAAGAATTGCAGCTCAGTATCAAAAGTAACCATACTCTCCATAAACTAAATACAGAAAACTTCACAAGCATGTATAAACTCCTTGCCCTCCTTTTGTGCAGTTGTTGGTTTGTGGACAAATAACAAAAGAGTTGATTCCAATTTACTCTGCCCCACTGATGCAGAATAAAGAGTATCATGTTCTTTTCATGCAGTTCTAAACAATCCAGATATGGATTCCTGCATGAGGTCAGGATGGTTTGAAATAAAGGTTTTTTCCTCAGTGATAAAGGTCCCCAAAGAGTTAAACTTTAAGTACCCTTTCCATAGGAAAGGCGGTAACAGATACTGAGCATATAAAAGGCACTAGCAGAATTAATATTACACTGAGAATTAACATTCATGATGCTGGTTTCAGAAAATAATTTTTATTTGGTCGAATGTGCAACGTTCCTGCAATGGTAATTCACACAGATCAGTTTCTAAAAATGGTACCTTCTCAGATTCTATTTGAAAATAGGTAAAAAAATCCCTACAAATTTAGCTTCCTAATTTTAGTTTATGGAAAATGGTAGGTCAACAAACATGCAAGATCCACTTATCTTTATGATCATCAAAAGCAAGTAGGAAAAAAACCCCCAACCCCACAAGATGACCACAGATATAACTTACCTATTCTTTATAAATTTCACTTGAATTTCACTGTAATATAAGCAAATGCAGCCTTCTAAGTCCAGAAACAAGGACCACCAACTACTACATAGGCTAAAAGGCAGTCACTGAATAATAGTTAAAAAAAATTATCTAGGCATCATAGTCAATTCAATGTTAAAATCCAATGCAATGCTAAGCAAATGCACAAAAAGGCTTATCTACTTTTACGTGCATATTTTATTGATGAAACGGATACTCAGCTACTGCATCCAGTTCTAGTGTCCACACTTGGGGGGAAAACAGAGGGGAAAACCAAACTGGGAACTGCAGACGGTACAGGAAAAAAAATTACCCAAAGGCTGAGAAAATGCCATCTGCTAAGACCACACCTGGCCCATTTTTTTCAAAAACAGAAACGAGAGGTAAACTTTACAGAATATGAGCACTTTCATCTGACTGAAGTATTGTGTACTTTGTCTCTAGTTAAAAAGCAGAGAAAATTGTAAAATAAGTAGGAAGACAAACTAAAAAAGTTAAACATGTTTTAAAGAAATCTGCTAGGTTTACAACAATATGCTACAAAGAGAATCCGTACTTCAGTCCACCAGCTAAGATGAGCTGTTTTCTGGGATTTAGATTACACTTAAATTTCAGCTGTATCAGACAGCAGTAATATGGCTGTAGGCCAGTGTTCACTTCCCTGCTGACGATTACTGTCAGAGAACTCAACTGTTTCTTTAAGCACTTTTTATTTATGGCCTACATGACTTGCATGAGGTAATCCGAAAAGCATATTATTCCTCACGTTTCTGACACAAGCAGACAGCTGATACAAACCACGCCAGTGACAGCAAGGTGAGTGGCAATAGTTTCGAAGGGCAACAAGGTCTCCCACCTGCACAGGTGTCTGGCAGAACAAACAGCACACAATGTTTTTAGCTAAATAAGCTGGCTATAAAAAAATGGCTAACTTGGTGAAAGCTACACCTATGAAATGCAAGAAATCAAAGAGAGAATAACCACCTTTTCCATGCTTAAGCCTTTAAGTGTTTTAATGTGAGCCACAATTGTTTTGATAACAAGCAAGGATTTAAGGGTCTAAATTTCTTTTCCTTCAGTTAAACATAATCAAAGGAATTAATAAGTTAATCAACGAGTTATTTCAGGATCAAAATTCAAACCACAATTTCTGAGAACTACTATCTTACCCTAACAAGCTCATTTTCTAATGCTGCTCTTCTAGAAGTAGTTCAGAATCTTAAAAGCCTTGGAAAATGAGGCATCATCAGTAAAGGAAAAGAACTCATTCGGTATGTCTCAAGAGTTACTTGATGCTTTTAGATCCTATTAGGCAGTATCAGTAACATTTTTGTAAAATATTAGTTATTACACACACTTGCATGCAATAACACACCTGTTATTACTGTTGCCAGTTTGGTGGTAATCCTACACATTCATATAAATATAGACAACAGAAGCAGGAAGACAGTCTCCATTAATAATTGTATATCCAGCTTGAAATAAATATGAATAAGCATTTGAAAAATTTGAAATAATTTTTGTTTTGTTTTTTCCCATGAAACAAGAGTTTCAAAGCAAATACCAAAATAGACTATTGTGCTCCAAGCCGCCTCAACAAAAGGAGAGAAAACTCTCAAAACAAAACTCTCAAAACATAAGAACATTCCCAGAATTGTGAAACAGAAACATATATGGAAACAAAACACAGCTAAGCAAACACACCTTCTTAGAGGTTTTATTTCATTTTGTAGCAGTACACACACACGCACCTATCATCTACACTCAAAGATTCTACATATGTCTAATGACAATCAAATTCTGTCCACACTTACATAAATGGCTATTTAGGACGCATATCCTCTCTCTCTCTCTAATGGGAAAGAAAAAAAGAAAAAAAAAAAAAAAACTTATCTCTGTTAACGCAACTGTCAAACCCCACAATTATCCGCTAACGCTGTTGAGAGCAAAGAGGTATCTGTCTAAGAAAGATCTGCGACTGCCTAGGCACACAAGGCTTGAGAATCTTGCCAATGTCTGCTATGTTACTTGGTAGATTTCAGTAGCTTAGTGCTCACTCGGGTTCAAGAACCTCTTCTCAAACCCTTCCCCAGTACTACAGAAATGTTATTGGCACCTAAATAAAGACTGAGAAGTCCCAGACATCTTGTACATACTGGGTTTAGGAATTACATTCACAGTAAATAACCTTAAAAAACTAAAATTCTGTCCACTTCTGGAAAACTTTAACTACTTGCATAAAACCCAGCAGCTTTCAGTCAGAGATTCAGAGCTTGCTAATGGCAGCACTTTTACACCAAAGGATGAGAGAGGATAGATATTATGACATGTCAGTTTTGTCCTTTCCTTGAAGCAAAGACTGATAGCCTGAACAGTCTCTACTGAACTGTCAGAGTATCCACTGTTAAGATGTTAGGTTCATTTTTTCTCAGAAGCCAACGTACACCCTTTAAGAGAGGTCCTGAAACACAGTGACCCATGCTGCTATACGTCATACAGGAAAAGGAAGACACTCATTCTAGACTGTACCTCCAGTTGATTTTGAAAAAGTCTTTAGTATATGACAGTGCATACAAAATACTCTTCTACAGCCAACACGGATACACTAACCAAACTTGATCTAAATACTAAGATTAGTATGCACTGCCATAACACCTTCCAGTTCAGGCAGCGTACAGGGGAAAGTCTCTCTTCTCTCCCCAACATCCAGACAGTAAGGAAAACCAAACGTACCTGACTGCTATGCAAACACATATACAGTTCTCCTCAGCTGTGAACTCTGCCATCTGAGAATAAAGCACATCCAACGAGTGACATGCCAATATACCTTGAACTAGCTTTACCTTCGTAACTTAAATGCTTCAGGCAGGTCACAAGAGCAATGAACCTACACAGTTTAGTTAGAAAACACACAGCAGTCAATTCAGGAAAACAGACTGTTAACTGCTGCTCAGAGGGAACAAAAGTTACTCTCTACAGAAGCAAAGATTCAGTTTGAAATATCTGAGAACATCTGCTGTCGGTGACATCAGTATCTCAACTGCTGGAAAACTGATGGCTGGAGAGGAACATTAGAGGAAGGAAGAACAAATAATAAGTCAGTCCAATTTCCACAAATTTGTAGCATAACAAATGAAATTTACCAACAAAGTTACAGTATAGGTAACACATAATTGTGAAGAATATTTGCTTACAATCTTCGATATAACCAAAGAATGAATCTGCTCAAAAGTGCTTAGTTACAAATAATGTACGAAACAGTACTGGTCAAAAGATTTACGTACAGTACAATAATTATTCAACATTCAAGGATGAGCCAGTGAAAACAACATGATGAAAGCCAGTAACACTGTTAAGGGACCACGAGGGGAAAAAAGATCAGTGTTGCCCACTGATTCAATAGCAAAGTGCATAAAATTACACACTGTGAGATTGTTCCCTAATGAACAAAGAAGTTTACTCCTGAATCTCATCTTATTTATCACTTGTCACTGCCAAAACTCCTAAGCTACACACCTGAATCAGAATAAACCAGATCTTTTCTAACACTTTTCCAGTTTTTCAAGAGCACCTGCCACAACTGCACACCAGCACTAACTTCAGAGAAAATAAATCCTACACATAGCGTGCCTCGTCATGACCAAGATGACAGGTAAGTAGCAAACCAGAAAATAACTGAAGTATTAAACCCACAAAAAAACACACCTATCCACACCCAAACTACAGCAACCAACACCAGCGAGGGCATTCAACACCGCCCCCCACCCGCATAGAGCAGAGAGCCAGAGGGGCAGCCCGGAGCCCGGGGAAACGTCCAAACACCCTGGGCCACACACACAAGGGAAGGGAGGCCACCAGTGCCCTCACAGACAGCCCCTCAGCCCGGCCGTGAGGAGCGTCTCCCCGCCGCCAAGAGCGGAGGCCCAGCGCACCGCACTCACCCCGCAGCCGCCAACGGCTCCCGTGAGGCGAGGGGGCCGAGCGGGCGGAGCGGGGAGCTGCACGGGGCACCGGCCTGCGCCTCCTCGCCCAAGAACTCGACGGCGGTCACGGCTTTGCCGATGATGAACCAGTCGCTGATCTGCTGCCCGCTCAGCTTCCGCAGCATGATGGCGGCGACACGCGGCTCCGCACCTCGCACCGCCACTGCCACCTCACGCGTGCGCGCACCTCCCACCGCCCCTCTTCCCTTCCCGCCTGCGGCCCGGCCCCGCCCACGGCACGTGACCCAGCAGCCAGGCGCCTCGCTCCGCCGCCTCAGGTGAGGGGAGGGCGAAGCGGCACTGTCGGCTCCGCCAGGAGAGCGCGGGGCGGTCAGTTTCCCCCTCACGCCCACACAACAATGGTCGAGAGCTGCTCCGGAATGCCGGTGGCCCTGTCCTGTCCTTCCCGTCGCCCGAAGGAAGCGGCCCACAGGCGCGTAGATGCCTCAGCCCTCCTGAACCTGACCCAGCGGGTGCCTCCCGGCCCCCCAGGACAAGCCGTTCTCTAAGCGACACGCTATGTAACGACTCTTGACAGGCCCCTTCCCGGTACTGTTCCCCGCACAGGACACTTCTGTGCTCCCCTCTAGGGACGGAGGGGTGAGGCGCGCAGACACCGTGCTCAGCTGGAGCCTGCTCGTGGGTGCGCGGCGGGCTCTCGTCCTCCGCAGCTGTAGGGGGCGCTGCGCGGCGCCGCCGCCTCTCGCGAGCCGACGTCTCCGCTCCTTGGCGCGTTCTTTCCCGGCATCCCCCGCAGCGGTCGCGCAGCCCATCCCCGCTCGGTGACCTTCGCGGCAGCCCGCCCGCTCCCAGCCCTGACGGTGGGTTTCAGCCCCAGCGAGCCTTGCTGGTTGTTGGCGGGCACCGCTTAGGGGTGTCTCGGGGGGGTAGCTGCGGGGGAAGCCTGGGGAAGGAGGTGGGGAGAGGGAGGCGCGGCCAGCGGCGCCCGAGCTCTGCCGTTGACCGCCTCCCCCGTGTGGAAGGGGCTGTGCGGGTCAGGCCCCGGGCGGGCGGGCCGTCCCTGCGCTGCCGTGGGCTCACGGCGGGGAGGTCAGTGAGAAAGCAAGTTCGAGGCTCTTCGGGATAGATGTCAGAAAAAAGGCCCGCAGGACGTGGCGCCCGCTGAGGCCTTGGGGCCAGGTCTGTGCCGGGTGTTGACTGGCGATAGCATTGCCTGTTCTCTGGATGCTGTAGTGGTCTTCCCACCATCCTTCCTTTCTATTCAATCTCTGTGTTTGTTAGTATTTCTTGATATTCTGCTATATCAGGATGGCTGCCGTTACAGCACTGTTCATCTGAGACTGCAAATACTGGAAACTTTCGGGGAGGAGCAGTCTTCTTAATAGTATTGGTGAAAGCACAACACTGCTTCAGGAAATATGTCCGCAACAATAAATTTGACTGACATGTCTGTCCATAAACAAGCAAATGTAAATGTGGGTTTGTCTATAATTATACCTTAATTACCATGAAGATGCTTTCATTCTTTAAGAAGCACCTAGATTTTACCAGTTGTTTTGACATTGGCTACCCTTGCATCCTTTTCTCTTTGATGCTTGCCAAAGAATGCTTTATATTTAGTCAAGGGTTACATCATAAAAGCTTAAATCTGCTTTTCTCCCCTGTGACTCTGGTTTACCATATACTTGTCCATATGCACATACAGCTGACTTAACGGGGTTGTAATAAGTGTAAATAGTGACTTCATTGGGGTGAAGTGCTGTATGTAAGACAGTAGAACATGTAGTATTTCAGTGCTATGTGGTGCAAGTGTGTACTAATGTGTTGTGTGGGAATTAGTATAAGCTTTATTTTAAAACATCTTACAGTTTTCTGTTTGTCTAACAAAGCTGCATAGAAAGGAAAAAAACCTTGATAGGCTTCTTGGTCTTGGGGCATATTTTGAAAATAAAACATTAATGATAAATCATTAATTCAGTAGCTTAAAATCATTTACTTTGCTATTTTGAGTAGAAATTACCATGTTGGGAGAGACCTCCTAGCTGTTGGGGAGGGAGGGGAACTAACTTGGCTGTGCAAGGAAGGAGCCTCTGGCTTGTCTGGAACGAAGCTTTCCTCCTGCCAGAATCTGGAAACATTAAAAAAAAAAAAAAAAAGCTGTCACTGACAGAGGGAGGAGCCTAGCCATTGCTACTCTTTAAATGCTTTGTTGAGTCATCTTTGAACCCTTTCATCAGGTGCAATTTATTATTTTTTATTGTCTTAGCCCCTAAATTGTAACCTTAACTCTGAATTTTCATTGCTTTGCTTTGGAATAAGTACTTTTGCATGTTTGGGGACTTTTTTTTAACCTGTAAACTGCTGCTGATATATATCAGGTGTATGTGTATACATAAGTATGTATATGTGTATAGATATTAAAAATATAGCAGGTAAGAATACAGTTGCAAAACTCACCATGGCAAAACTTCTTATAATTTTCAGATGGTGCAGACCATGCTTCCAAAGTCATGGAGAGCCATGAAATTCTACTTCACTACCGTGTATCAAGAAATATGGGTTGGTGTAGGATTAACAGCTTATGTCTATTACAAAATTTCATACGGTGGTAAGTTACACATTGTAGTCTTCGTTAGCTGTTACTGTATAGTTAAGGTTTATAGATGAGAATATCCTTAACAGTTAGAAATCAGTCATTGAAAATATCCAGCAAATAAGAAATTAACACTCTTACTTAAGGCCAGGTCTTTGCCATAAAAATTTAGAAGTTTTAATATGTTCAGTGTAGAAGGCTACACTGACAAAAATACTCAAAATACCAGTGTAACTGTGCCTACATTATGAAGATTAGGTGATGTAGCAATTGGTTTTAAAAACACACATCTAACTTGCAGCGTATAGCCAGAGGCTTCTCCTGTAGATCTGTCCTGAAGAGGAATGCAAGACTGTTCTGAACTAGAACTGACGTTGATTAGAAATTTTTTTAGAATCCTTATGTTTTGAGTTTTTGCTCAAGCTCTGCAAAAAAATGCATTTTTTAAGTTCATTTCGGGCTGATTCACCTCAAAATGTGAGGTACATCACTGAACATTAAAATGTGTGTTACTTGGTGAGATTGGATCACTTTCTTAGAGGAAGAAACAGAACACCTAGCATAAAAATAATGAATTTGAGTGGGCCAGGTCCCTCACAGCAGAAGGGTACAACAGATTATGGTGTCTCAAAGGTCCCATTCTTTAATTCAGGCTGTGCAGAAAAAATTCCAAGTCAAACCCTTTACTAGCTGTCATGAACAATGAAATGTTATAACCTGTAGACAAACTTGACAGGGAAAGGAACCCTTTGTTGTGGGAACAGCTGAGTGATGTTACCTCAACTTTTCTCTAGCTTTGTCCAAATAATTTGCAGCATGTCCAAAACTGTTACGCTACACTTTAAGTAAATATAAGTAGTTGAACAGGCAGAGAGGGGAAAAAAAAATAGTTTAACTTTTGCTTCAACTTCTTTAATTTCAAGGGGAATTCAAAATTGACAGACTGTTTCAAGTTTGTGTTCATGTCATGCTGCTTTTATTTTCATTTATGATTTAGATAATAGATGTGATAGTGTAGGGTTTTGAGGGCCCAAACCTTGATATGGGGCAACTGCATGCTAAGCATTATTTTAAAGTGAAAATAGCTTTCAATAACTGTAGCCCTTTCCATAGTTTGGGGAATGGTTTTGCAAATAATACGTGTTTTTATAGAAGAGTATGTTGTAGAATAACTTATATTGGAAGGGACCTCTTGAGCTCACCTGGTCCAAACCACTGCTTAAAGTAGTTAGATCAAAGTTAGATGGGGTTGCTCGTGGCCTTATTCATAATTCAAATGAGTATTTCCAAGGGTGGAGATTGCACAACCTCTTATGATTGTCTTCCTTACGAAGAATTTTTTCCATCTATTTTTTTCTGATTGCTGTGAATCAATATTTTAGGAGAACAATTACAATGGGAATGTAAAATAAGCTGGTTTACTTATAAAGGAAGATTTTAAAGCAAACTATTCTTATCACTTCAGTTTACATCCATATGTTGTGTGTGTATATATCCATACACTGTGTAAAATAGTACCATTCTGTATATATTTCTCTTGAATTACAGTAGGAGTCTTGATGGCTACAATTTCTAAATCCATGGAGTCGTGGTTAACTCAAACCAAACAGCTTCCTAAAAAATTAATATAACATTTACGGACATGTACCATGGAAAGTACATGTTGTACACTTTTTAAATCTTGTGCAAGCTAAATTAGCAAATCTTAAGTATTATAATCTAATTGAAGTTTATCTGAAAAAAAATAAATAGGAAGTATTTTTTTAAACTGTTATTGGTAAGCTTGTTTTTTCTTTTTTTCCAGGCAAAAAAGCAGTGGCAGATAGTAAGTATTAAATATCTAATACCCTGCTGTATTTTTTAAGTGACTGCAGTAAAAATTAGCTCAGCATATTTTTTGTAAATTTGGGCTTTAAGTTACAGATTTAGAAAATGTTTAAAGACTACTTCAAAATACATAGTTTTGGTCGTATTGACAGTTTTATAACCTAGAAATATCTGTGAATCTGCGCAGATGCTACCTCTGTCTTAAATTCTCCTTTGTGTAGGTTTTGGAAGTATTGTATATCTGGGGGAGGGGGAGCAGGAATTCTTTTCAGTAGTAGGAACAACCATTTAATGGAATTACTTAACACAATCTCAAGAGTAGCTGCTATTTTAGCTGTCAAGAAACCACGAATTTTGAACTTGTATTTTAAGTTTGTATTTTTATATTTTCTATAAAATAGTGTTTAGATATTTATGGCCAATTTCTTCTGATAGCACACTGGAATTTAGTTTTTTATGAGCTACTATATCTCAGTTAACTTTCTGCACCTTGATAGCTAGGCCATTTGCTCCCAGTTGAATTTGTATATGCAAACATTATTTAAATTTTTAAATGTGTAATTAGTGAAAATACTGCCTAGTAGACTTAAGGATAATAACAGATAAACTTTAACGTAAAAAGAACCATACCAAAACTGAGGAAGAGTGGATGTTTGCCTATATCGTTCTTTAGAACTTGCGGAATAGGATTTTTAGTATTGGTCAAGTTTATGTACGTAGTTTGAGTGGGTTTTTTTATTTGACAGGGCAGTTGAATCTGCCAGTTGCTCTGCTCAGATGTAGATCCAGTTGTCTGTTCTAGGTTCTGAACTGTGTTCCTGAACTGATTTGCTCTACTGTTCGAACAGTCTAAATCATGTCTTTGTTTCAGAGTCCTCTGGTGCTGGCCATCATTAAAGACCTCTTTTCTTCCTGGAGTATAAATTTTGTCGTTTGTCATCTTTACTGTAAATGAAGCAAGTTACAACCATAGGGAAGTTAATTGTAAATCTGTACCTGATCCATCTGCTGTAATTAGAGAAAGAATAAATCCATTGAGCAACAAGGAATTAAACATGTTGGATAAAGTATGCTGGAGTGTATCGTTAACCTGATTTTTAGAATAAGCATTTTTTGTTTCCTGCAGTTCTTGCAAGTTCCATGTTAAACTTCTTCAGTAATGTTTTGAAAAAGACAAAATTTCTATAAGTAAACCTAATAGAATTAGCCAGGATTTCTTACAATAGAATTAAGCCTCTTCTCTTTTTTACTAATGATACCTTTTTTTGGCTACAACTTTCTAAATACTCCATTTACTTTTAAAACATCATTTAATTGTATGCCAAGTGTGAGAACTTAATTCTTAGCTATTTGTCAACTTGTGGTGTAATAATTATGGGTACAGAAAGTTCTTTTGAAAGCCTTACTTTTTTTTTTAAAGAGTTCTTAGTTCTGCAAGGTTTAAAAGCAAAAGCTGTATTGTTACTAAAACATCATGCAAAATATTTACAGATATTTTTGAAAGGTACATTATTGGCAACTTAATCTTTTTTGTCCTTCATATTCAGTAGAGCTAAGCAGTTGTTCTGAAAGGCTCTTCCTTTAGTCACCAATTTCGCAAAGGAGTAAGTAATAACATGCCCATATTGTATGAGAAAATTCATATTATGTGGGCCCTCATTGGCTATTTGAGCTTATGAAAATCTCAGAATTTAAAGGGAATAGTGAAATCATGCACTGTGGCAGCAGTTAATATGAGCATAAACAAACATTTAACTGATGTCAAAGAGTTTTCCTTTTTTTGGGATGGGTCATTACTGGTTTTTGCAGATAGCTCTTAAAGTAACTCCACAATTAGTACTATATTTTTGAGACTGTAGCAACCTATGTATCTTACAAAAATCAGTTTTCAGAACTGTACATACTGAATTTTGTACCAAGCATACACAGTGTATAAAACCAAAATTTTTTGGTTTTGTTTAAATTTAGCCTAATCTGCTTTTGAGAAGATTAAGAGGCTTAAGTCATTTTAATGACTTAATGCTTACGTACATCTTTTTAACTACTTCACTGAAACATCTTAAATCTTCCAGCTTGATTAAAGTTTTGCTTTTCAATCTCTCCGACTGCAGTATCTGGCCATAACTTAAATATTTTATATTTGATTACTCAGGAGCTTGGTAACCTTACCTGCTCATAGTAAACATTCCAAACACTGTGTTGTCTTTAATTTCTTCAAAATTTATACTTCTGCTTAAGCTTAATAGCTATGCCTACAATGAGTAGAGTAAAATTGCCAGTCATATTTCTCTGAAAGCTTTTATTAAAAAAGGCAGGTATAGCATTAGTCAATTTGAAAAGGTGACATCTATTTTTCACATATTCTGGATGTTTCTTCCACCTGCCACAGCTTTCCTTGTTGTTGCATCTTCCCTTGATAGGTTTTAGCCAATTCTTTCATCACTCTGATGATTTCTATATGTGTTCTTCAGTGTTTCCTCACTGAAGAATGAATGACAAGTAGAAAGAACTCACTATTTGTTTCTTTGCATAAAACCAAAAGCATCCAGAAAAAGGGAACAGAGAATGAAAACTGGAAGAAAAAGGAGCTTCAAATTAACAGATATTAGGCCAGTGGTGATTACAGGGTGGGTCAGAGTTGTGGTATAGTTAATAAGTGGTTCAGATTGAAAATTTATGCCAGGTAAGGAGCTATATGTGCATTTGTAATGCAAATTTACGATCACTAATAGTTCCTAAGATACTACACATACTTCAGATGACTTCTCTAGCAATTTTCAATTATAGAGCTGAGGAAAACAAGCCAGGGAAAACACATTAATCACTGAAGGATTTGCTTCACCTTAGCTAGAACCTAGCACGCTGGGTGGAGCTACATCAACATGCTGTCTGATCTCCTAGATGCTAATTGAAAAGCAAGAGAAGCTTCTGCTAACCTGCCCTTGTAGCACAGTTAACTGCACTTTTAGGTAAACTTAACCTAATTCAACTCTTCATGCTTCTTGATATCTGACTTGCTTGATGTTCTAGTAGGGAAAGAAAGTACATGTGGGCAGCAATGTCTGGGTTATGAAAACCACCATTTCTACTGAAGAATGCGATCTGCAACTGGTTCTTCTATTAGTGCATCTCTGTTGGCAATTTCCATGAAGGTTGCAGAATATTCCTTCCTGGTTGTGATTCTTAACACACAAATTGCTGCAAAACATAAGGGAAGTAAAACTGGTGTTTATGTTTAAATAGATTTTTTTTTTAACTTGAGTAGGATACAGAAGGAGGAAATTAACTTCCAGTCAGTGGCTTGACTTAAAAGCAGAATCAACACACCCATAATGTGTAACACCTGTAGTACTGTGTACTGTTTTTCTATGCTGAAGCATACCAGGTAGTATAAAAGACAATAGAGGAAAGTTAGCTAAGGCATTACAAGTGCCATTTTTTATGTACAGTGATATGTGGAAAGAGTAATTAGTTTTCTTCGCAGCGCTAGCATCTGGAGTGTAGCCCTAGGTAGAGAAGCATTGCAAAGGAATACCCCTGAAGTGAATACTCTTATTTTAGACTATGTACCTTTTTCTCCTTATTTATCTAAGGTGATTTCTAAAGCTAACTGAAAACAGAATGGTTTTCTTGCTCCAGGTAAGTGTCTCAACTCCAGAACAAACCCATTTTCTATGCAAATGACTATTTACGATCAGGACTTTAATCTATGGGGGTATAATACTTGTCATGATTCACAATTAAACACTGGTGGGGAAAATGCTTACTGCTCATTGATGGATCATGCTGTTTCCATTTGGCTGCTGCCTCTTTATATTGCTGGCATTTCTAAAACGAGAGGATTACGTTTAAACTTTGTAAAGTAAAATAGTTCAGCAAGTGTATTTTTCATTTGTTGCCTAGATAAGGCATCAGCAATGACCAAACCTGGCTGTTTGCTACCTTTGCAATGTTAGTGGAACAACAAACTGTCATAGGGGTTGAAAAGCTGTCTTGACCAAATTTTGCTGCGGCATTGGTGTTTGTTTTTTTTTTTTAATCAATACTGAACATGAAAGCTCAGCAGTAGGGAGCTGTATTAATAATGACTATGCTAATGCAAGACACAGTCTTCTTACCGTACTTCTATATTTGCCCCTCCATGCTGGGTCTTACTTAATAGCCAGGATTTCTCATTGTGGAGCTCTGAGATTTCTAGAACATTTTCAAGTGTTGTCCTACAATTAGGAATCTCAGAGTATCTCCTGCATGCTAATGAAGTATTGTGGAATACTGTAGGGGAGCAGCAAAATACAGTCAGAGCCAAGGAAACATTAGTCACAGGGCCCAACCTACTTAACTTCTTTAATGGCTAACTTGGAAAAAAACCCAAATGTGTATTCATGTTAACTGGGCAGATGAGTAAAGTTGCAGGAAATGATCTCAAACAGCTGAACTAGTCTCATATTTATCTGAATCATGATAGCAAACCACTGTTTGAAGTACAAATAGAGCCTGATACAGAGCTGGTATGTATACATGTATTGTACTTTCAGTCCCCCAGGAAGGAAAACTATCAGGTGCTTGTTAGACACAGGTGATTATATGTGACATCACCACCAGATGGCTGAAATGAAACTGAGGAAATCAATGTGTGAAATCTCTATTGTTTTGTTCCCGGAAATCTGTAAAGCTACTGGGAAGGAAAGAATAGTAAGATAGGAGATTCCCTGAGGCATTAAATATGTTGGTCAACAGTTTGGTAAATGGAGGAACAAGAAGTGACAAGGTAGTGCTTGAACAGCACCTCTTTATACTATAATTCCATGACCTTTAGCAACTAACATTTAGCAGCCAATATTCTCTTTAAGACTATAAAGCCATGTGACTCTGATTTGGTAATTTATGAAGAACTTGTGAACAAGAAATTCCTGTATTCTACTCCACTGCTGCAGGGAAACTACTTGGAAATAATTACTCTCCCCTAACTCAGAATGAACTGACCACCACAAGAATGGATTATTTGAAAGTTTTAATGAAATTCTGCTAAGGGTACTATGATTTCTTTGGTTGTGGTTTAACAGTATGAGTACTCTGGCAGCTACACCAGCTTGTGGGGTTTCCACCCTTATACCACAGTGCTTTGCTCCTCATAGTTGTGCTGATACAATTATTTGTGAATCAGATCAAGCAATTTTTCACAATTTTACGTTTTTTTCCCTCTAAAATAACAAAACAAGCACTCAGGGTTTTCTTCTGTTTTAATTTGGATCCACCTCCTGATCCTGTTGACAGCAAAGCTGCTTTATAACTTGCATAACGGCGTTACTTTTTTGGCAGAAAAGGGGCAGAAGAATCAGAATTTGCAGCTTCCCATTCACTCACCTAGCTTTCCTAAGTCGCTGTGTCCCTTACAATCATTTAATGCAAGTTTCCTCCTCATACCTAGCTCTGCACATGATCAAAGTACTGTCTCTCCCATAAGAACTGTCATCACTGTCAACACTCACAGGAACAAAAAGAATGCAGAACTCCACCCTGTATACAAATCAGGAATGTTAGCTTGTGCTTCAGCAAAAAGGCAGAACCTTGCTTCCTTCCTCTGTGACAGCACATAGCTTTCTCAAGTTTATAGTATCACTTAATAATTGGACAAACAAACAAACCAGTAGGGAACTGGGAGAACAATTGTACCACAGAATCCTAATGCTCAATACCTGCAGGAAAAATAGTTTTAGTAATAAAGGATAAATTTGCTAGTGGTTCTTCAAATTATATTATTGATTGTCATCAAATGAAAATGCACTTAATTATTAGTACCTCCAAAAACCTAAAGTAACTTTTTTGATTGACATGACCTTTAACTTTTATATCCATATCATCACAGTAACTTCAGCTGTCTGCTGGAACAGACAATAGAGATTTCTTCAGTGCTAATGAAGTGTGTTTGCTCGAAAATGATAATAAGGATTTTGTGGGTGGTAGAACTAACAGCAGTATACTGAATGAATTCCATTTGTGATGACTGCTTTTGCCTACGCAGATTTCTCCTGCAGTATCAGTTGTAGTCTTCATTTCTTGTTTTAACCTGCTGTGTTTAGCATGCTTTTGATAATATTAAGAATGGCTGCAATTAAGGGGGAATTCTTTAGGTATGAAGTAGGAACTGTTGTGAGGTATTTCATATGGAATGCTATATAAACAAGCAAAATGGCAACAAATAAACAGAATGCAACCAGAGTATTATGGGAGGGAAAAGGAGGGATTAGTAAAATGCATTAGAATATGAACCAGGACCAAGAATACGGGAAGGATGCCCTTTTTTTGGGGGGAGGGGTTCTAACCAAAAGCATTTCCACTTTTATAATTAACGCCATTATTTATCTTGAGGATATATATATATATATCAGTCTGAAGCTACACTTTTTTGCAGCACTATTATTGACTCTCTACTCTTGATGCTTCAGTTACTTTAGTACACTTGTACAGAAAAATAGCCTTGTTTAAATTCTCTTATACCTGACATTACAGTTCTCTCCTAATGCTCCTCATGTTGTATTCCACATATCTTGTCATGTAGAGCTTGAAAAGAAAATCCTTTTAATCCCATTTAGGACCTCAAGACACTTTAAAATAATTAGCAAAAAATTAAATTATGCATTTCTTTTAGTAAGCCAAGAATTGGAGACATACCAGTTTTAACAAAGGATCTGACTCTTGTTTCAGTAAACACCGAGACATAAATATTTTTCAGCATACTTTAATTTAGTTAATTCTTTTGGAGTAATGCAACTAGAAAAGGAACCTTGCCAAAAATATTTTTACTTTGCTTTCAAATTATGTATTCTTATTAACGCTAACTATCACGCCTCTTTTTAAATTAAGGCTACTAATTTAGACATGTACTTAGGCCTGTCTAGGACAGAAACAGAATGCAAGAAAAAAAAATGGTGTAGAACTTTCACATAGCAATTGGAAGAAAAAGAGAAAAGATTCAAGTTACTTTACCTTGTGCTGTAGTTTGTCCTTCTATACAATAGAAATACTGGTTTTGAATTTGAGACATAAGCAACAGACAAACCTTTAAAGTAGCAGCTAATTATCCTTAAGCAAGTAGGTTATTACTGTCTGTACTCCTCCATGATGAACACACTCCTTTCCAGTCTTTCAAATCTTCTGAGGTTCAGCTGCATATTATGGCATCTTCTTTGAATAAGTCGACCTAAAATAGATTATAGACACATACTGGTGATATTTTCTACTGTCGCTATTTCTAGGGGTTTTCACGGAATCATTTTCAATAGGGTTCCATTAATGCCCTGTACAATTAATCTCCCTTTATTGTTGACATTCTTTTGTTTATGCAGCTAAGAATTGCAGTAAACCTTGTTGTAGGATCACAACAGTAAAAATTAAAATTACGTAGAAATATGTTTCTGGAAGATTACAAACCAAGGCACTTAGAGGCAAAATCAGCTTGTCTCATTAATGTTCCCAGGAATAGAACATAATTACTTTACCTGGAAAAGCAGTATTTATACAAACAGTTAGAAAGGATGAACCTTAAGCATCAGTAAGGCACAAAACAAGTATTTTTGTTTATAACATGGAAAAAACACCATTGCAAATGTCTTGGATTACGTCTGCTGGTCAGATTATCTGAGTGCAGCTGCTGTTCTATAAAAATGCACCATTAAAAAAGTGTCATTGAAAGAAAAACTCAGATTCACAATAAATTGTATACACCTATACAGAAGACAGCCATGCTGTGGCAATTTTGATAATAAAAAAGCCCCAAAAATGATCACTTGAGGTCTTGGGAGTTTTTTATATATATATGTATCTGTATCTATCTCACACATACACATTATAGATATAGCACAGGAATGTTTTCCATAGAGATGTATCTTAAATCATAACTGTATCCTGTTTTACAACTGTAATGGTGTTTTATTTAAACAGATTCAATACACTCTATTATATTTTGGAGGAAATTTACCTTGTGTAATCTGATCTGTAAAATCTGTGATGAGTACACACATGAAAAAGGTAAAGAATATTATTTTCAGTAGTGTAGTCTTAATGTAGTTGTTTAAATACTCAGTGTAAACAGATTACTATTTTTTTAAAAAAATACACATTTAATTTGGTTTCTAATTTCTTTCTCCTACTATATGTGAGTATTCTTCCACGCAGAGACATGTTTTTCTTTCCAAGCCTCCTTTGCATGTTACCTTGTCTCAGTAATTGCTGAAAAACACCTTCCAGTATATCCCAGACTTCAGAATCAAGCAGAGGACTTTGCTAATCTCCCCTTCCAAGCTGCAACTCTTTTAAATTCACCCATTACCAGGTACAACAGCAGGAAGCATGAGCTCCGTTACATTATACCTTCTGCATGTATTTTCTTATTACATCTACTTACCTCAGGTAAACTAACCAAGAAAAAGACATATTCTAGGAGAAGATACACATTTCAAATTAGGAAGTACAAGGTTTGCATATGGGAATAATACAAATTTAACATGAAAACAAACCTGCATCTGATCTAGCAGTAAACATAAGAAAAGATTGTTTTCAATTACAGTAAATAAAGTAGTTGTCCATCTTAAACAAGGAAGTGATGATTATTAGACAAGTTGAAAATCATCCACCCACCATTTTTGCAGCATGGGTTAAAAACTAATCATTTATCACAGAATTCTGCATTAGGCCTTTAGCCGAGAGAGGAAATACTTGAAATCACTTCATACAGAAATTGTTAAAAACACTTAAGTACTTGACTCACTGACTCATGCTGAGATACCTGAGAACAATTTTAGATTTACAGTAACAAATAAAATGGCTGGACTCAATCTTAAAACATGACCCATCCTTTTTCCCCTCAAACTTTAGCCAAGCGGTACACCCAAATGATATAAAAAAAAAAAAGAAAAAAAAAAAAGTAAAAAAAAAAGAAAAAAAAAGTAAAAAGTGAAGGATTTACTTGTTACTGTATCCCCTCACTAATTAATGCTCCAACTAATAACCCATCATTTAGCTAGTCACAGATAGTTGCACTCATCATGGGCGTATTGAAAATTTAAGGAAAAATACTTCTGTGAAGAAACATCTTCAGAACCCAAATGGTTATAAGCCTAAAGGCACAAGCAGAGAGAACCTCTCCCAGGACATACAAGTTTTTGTCTTCTCCACCCCTTTGAATATAGTTAATAGTTTCATCATTATAAACAGGGGACCAGAACAAGATTTTCCATCTGTACAAATGATGGCATGTAGTCTAATAGAGCTATATCTCCTGTAGCTACAACACAAAAAATTAACAATACCTATTGTAAAAATTTTATGAGAGTGTATAGCAACACGTTCCCAATGAGGCCACAGCATTCTTCACTAAGTAAGCTCTTTTCCATCATGTGTATTGGATTAAGCATACAATTTCTGTTATTGTTTAAAGAAATTACATCTCTAATCCACCAAATGCAGGGCTGAAACACATGACGTATCAGACACTCAAATCCCCAGGAACTGCACACAGCCATGCTATGCAGAGATCATATGGATTCACTCCTGCTTTAATTACTATACTCCTTTTCAGAATGATGCACAGAGTGGATTGTGCTATGGAAACTTTAGAACATTAGTCATCTAGTCCAGCATACATTACTTCAGAATATTACAAGGTAGTGATGAAAAAGTACCTTTCTCCTGTTCACGTGTCTCAAAGACTGTATACAAAACAGACATCAAAGTGTTTCCTTTAGATTATTATTTATAGTTTATCTCTGAACAGGTTTGGTGGGGTTTAAGATGCATTGGCTGTATATGAATTCAAACATGGCAGCATATGACTATTGTTCAGTATGAATTCCTTACTGTTGCAGCCTTAGGAAGTCAGCTTGATTCTGGAATAAGGGGTTACTTAAGGCCACAGTAACAAATTAAAATACCTTTCCTTTAAATACACACACTTAGCTTACACAGTATTTCACTAAAGTTTTTAAGATACCTGCTGTGAAACTCTCCTTGAAATACTTAGTCTTTTTTGTCTGTATCATCTGTTTACATAGCACTGCACCTTCATGTTAACTGCCCGGCAAGTCAGAAGTACTTCCGTGACTCAACTAATAAAATTGCTCACCTACTCATGGCCAGCTCGTCCTGCACTACAGCAAAAGCAAAATGTAATTTTTGAAGAAGAGTTGTATTCTGTAATAAGGTAATCCATTCATTTAGAAAAGATACATTAAATTTTTTGTAATACACATACACAAAAAATCCCAACTCTCCTACCCATACTCACTTTTTTTAGATTTTATTCTGCCAGTTATGAGGAAACGCATCCTAACTGTAGCCATCCAAAAGTCTGCTCTCTAATCTGAGCCAGTCATCCAGGCTCCATCTTAAATCAACAGAGGGATAGGCACCTTCAAAGACCAACAGATTTAGATAGGGGGATGAGTATCTTAGCATGGAATGGATCGCCTGCAGAACTGCCCCTCTCCCCTCCCCATCCCAGTTTATCTGTAGAGGGAGCCTAGATGACTGAGACTACGTGCCTAACTTCTAGATTACTGAAGTTGGATAAGATGGATCCCACCCTAAATGTTTGACCTCTGAGACTCTTTCTTTCTGGCTATAAATAGGAGTACCTGTTATTTAAAATAATGCCACATGAAAAGAAAAAGCGTTAAATTAATTAAACACTTATTTTCCTGTGACACCTCCAAAGCCTGAAAACATTTTCCTATGCTCCAGAAAAGCATCTTAACTAGTTAATGCAAAACTGAAGAAAATTTGGATCTGAGAAGGTAGGAAAGCTCGTTTTCCTCCTTTTGTCTATGCATAAAAAAGAAGTAGGAGAGTTTCAGACCTGGTAGTTTAAAAAACTTTAAAACATCTACATTTTAAAATCTCGCTAGAAGATACCTAAAAAACTTAAGAAGGAATTGGAACTTCATCAGGAGTGCTCCTGAAAATCTCATTAGTCTCCCACCTGCCAATAATTTTTCTCTATGCACCCATAAATTTCAAGTATTTTAGCAAAACACTAAAATGATTGTTCATACATTTCAAATTAATTTCAACTTCTAGCTAAACACAAGTTCAGCACAAATCTCAAAACCTAACCATACCATAACTAATAAACAGTAGTTCTTCATTTTTTTATGTTATACATTGAATAAATGTGTGTTAAGCTGTAGTGACTTCAATTTGTAAAGTTAAATAGTATTGCTCCATTTTTTTTAAGAACCAAGAGGAGCATAAAAGGTATTTGCGTAACATGTTTTAATATATGTATCAACAAATAAGCACAAACCCTTTCCTTTAGATAAAGGCCAGCAAAATTAGAGCACTTCTCACAAAGGCAGTGTATATAGAAGCAAATAATTTGAGTTCTGTATCTCTGGCTTCATCTGCTTCCATAACCAAACTCTCTTACCTTATCTTCGTAGGCATTCCCCAAATCATGACTGCTCTCACACAACCTCACTTCCCTCAGATAGGCAACTAACTTGCAGGTATCACTGGACCCTTTGGCCAAGCAACATAATTTCTACAAAGTCGAACCACTCATTTGGTATGGAAATGCACGAGCAATGGGGGAAAAAAAATTCTACATTATTACAAGTGACCATTTTCCTGCACACAGTAAACAAACCATTTGTAGATATTCTAAGTTGGAATTGGGGAGATTTTATAATGGTTGCTTTGTCCCTTCACTGCTGAAAGAGTGGTTCCCAAAAAGATTCTTCTGTGGGAGAGATGTTAATTACTTTACCACACTGCAGGTAGAGTTTTAAGTCTATGCTTTGTAAAGATTGGTTTAATTTTTTTCTTTCTTTCCTCATTTCTGTGGGAAAATGGAGATGGGAAGGCATGAGGCAAGTGGGTTTTTCCAAGGGAAGCAGAAACAGGAGTAGGAACAGACTTGCAGATGAAGTACGTACTCTACCTTCTGAAGACATTTCTTCTCAGTCTGCAGCATCCAGTCTGTCTGGTTGCTGCATTGGCTGAACCTGCATCTGCCAAAAGCAGCATAAGGTTGGCAAACTTTTATACTGGAGGCCATTATTCCAGTAGAGGCATTGCATGGAGGAGTGCCTGCCTTCCCAGCAGCAATTGTCTGCACCATACTTTCCCACTTTTCATTTTGTCAGCGTTTCTACCACTGCAATGGAAAAGTAATAGCAGGGTAATGTTTATAGTATTTTAGTTTATTTTATAGTCACTGAAAAGAGGGAGAAGTCAAATATAAAGTATACTTGCAAAGCATTTCTAGACCATCACTTAAGATCACCAGCAAAACAATCTAACCTGGTTAATGGGAGCGACAGTAATTTTTAAAGAACAAGTGTGACCGAAGATGCACAGTTCCCTTCTTGGTAGAACTAGAATTTCACCATAAATAATAAGAGAATTAAATTTCTATTCCTTGCTATTCTTTTGTTCACTAAAGTTCAGTATGAATTCGATGAAGATAAAACTTTTTTTTTTTGTTAAGATGCGTAACCGAGCACGTTCTATCCTGTTTCACTTCAGGTCAGCCTCGCTGCAGGGTTAGTACTGTTACTCGGAGCAGATCTCGGAGTTCTCTGTTGGGTCAGAGGTATCGCAGCCTTACCTCTTTCCAGAGCTGCGTGTGGGAGGTACAATCACAGTTTGCAAGAAACCGAGTATGATAATAGTGTTACTGTCCGCAAGTAGCACTCCGAACAGTAATTACAAAATAATTTTAAAGGGACAGAGTATTATCTTGTGATGCTAATAGGTTTTTCCCATAGGACCAATTTATTGAAAGAAGCAGAAGCTTTGACCTGTCACAAAGCTGACACCAGAGCCTGCAAATACCCTGACAAGGATACGCAATGAAATCTTGGGCACATATATAATTTTCAGATCATTTACACAATTATCTGGTATAGAATCTTACATTAATATGTTACAGTTAACACACAAGCTCATATTTGAGATTTAATATGCTATTATCACCCTCAAAGGCTTGCAGAAACAATATCTAAGCTCCTCTGAAGAATTTCCCAAGTTTCCATTTTTTTCACTCCCAGCTGAAGATTTGTCAGGGTGTGCGACAAGCAAAGTAGCAAAGGCTGGACGCCAGCCATTCGCAGAAACAGTTGAAGCATCGGGTAGGTCCGTGCATTTTGTAGATGAGGATTTAAGACGCGCAGCAATATGAAATTTGTCTGCATCGCACGCGTTAACAGTACTGGCATATGGTGATGTTTTGACTTCCAGTTGAGCTCGACTCCCTCCAAGCTGTTCACTTTCGTCTCGCTGTTGTGGCCTCTGCGGAATGAGGCGCCGGGAAGCGAAGGGGCTACACCTGACCTTCCGACAGCCCATCTCACTGGGGGGCTGCCGCCCGGCCCCTGGGCAGCACCACCGCCTCTCCCCCTGCCCCGGGGGGGCTTCTACGCAGACGCGTTCCGCAATAACGCACGGGCGCGGAGGCCGTAAAGCGAGGGTGACGCCAGAGGTGACGTTATTCCACCGCAACCGACAGCCACGCACCGCGGTGTGTGTCGGCGGGCCACAGCGGCCTCCCCCGCGCACCCGCAGCTACGCTTCCCGCGGGAGACCGGCCGCCCCCGTGGCGGCTCCCAGCTCCCCGCACGCCCCCGCGTCGCCGCTCGCTCCTCC
>Ga0065711_1033744_pt1 | contig 24900 bp, 16 predicted proteins | sample Hoacrofraction12_FD_59098 | JGI IMG/M metagenome (GOLD analysis project Ga0065711, IMG submission 59098) | Hoatzin crop microbial communities from Cojedes, Venezuela - Epithelial fraction 12 v2 (version 2) | ecosystem: Host-associated > Birds > Digestive system > Esophagus > Crop | place...
GGATAAGGGCAGTTTAACAGAACAGCAAACAAAGGGAACAGCAACAACAACGATACAGATAAGGGGAATACACAGAACAAACCGCACGACCCCACAGAGGGGTTCTCCTGGACCGCACCAGCGCCACACACTCCCGAGCCATGAGTTCTCGCCGCGCCACCCCCCCACCGGCGCCCAGCATGATGGCACATGGTATAGAATACCCTGCTCTCTTTGGCCAGGTTGGGGCTGGGTCAGCCCACCCAGCTGTGCCCCTTCCTGGATTCTGGTGAAAATTAACCCTGTCCTGGCCAAACCCAGGACACCATCTTAGATTAGGTCTAAGTGGCTTCACAAAATTTCTTTTCTGAAGGCCACATGTCATGATATGACTAAGTATTTAACATTTGTTGTTTATCGGTTGAACATGTGAGGAGTGGGCAGGGAACATTTGCTTTAGTTCCACATCTTCATGAGTTTGCTACTGAACAGGGAGGTTTTCTTTTGAGCTTTTCAGACTAACATAAGCACAGAAAACTTAAGAGCATTACTGGGATTACAAATAAAAGAAATGCAGCATGAAACAGGCGTTTCATAAAAGCTAGACAGGTGGTCCTGAGAGTAAATGGAAATTACAGGAGAAGTACAGATGCATCTTATAGAACATGATGGTTAAGAGGGAATTGTATTGAAATGTCATTTTAAATAGCTTATACAGAAATTAACCCTCTGAACAGACAAGACCATAACCATCCCTAGGGCCAGTGGCTAACTAGTTACGTCAGGGGTGAATTGGGCCCACTGTACTGATGATAGGATATGGAGCTTGAAAAGGGCATGAAAAAAGATGAATTGGAAATAGATGTCAGAAACAATTTTTAGAATCATGCATTTATGAAGTAGCTACTGGGCAGAGCAGTTGATGAAAAACACAAAGGGACAAGAAGAAGGGGAGAGGCAGAGAGGGGAAGAGAGAGATTGACATCTCTTAGCAGCCGCTTCAGATAAAAAAGATCTATGCAGGTGAAGTCTGATGTCTGTAACAGTTCTTCTTATTCACTGTAGACTGGCGATATTGAAACTCTTTTAATACTTTCTTTTAAAATCTTGCTTTGCGTATAGGTTGAATTATAGAATCATAGAACTATAGAAAATTTGGGGTTAGAAAGGACCTTTAAAGATCATCTAATCCAACCCCTCCCACCCCTGCAAAGAGCAGGCACATCTTCAACTAGATCAGGTTGCTCAAAGCGCCATCCAACCCAACCATGAATGTTTCCAAGGCTGGGGCATCTGCCACCTCTCCAGGCAATGTGTTCCAGTGTTTCTCCACCCTCATTGTAAAAAATTTCTTCCTTATATGTAGTGTTAATCTATCCTCATCTAGTTTAAAACCATTAGTCCTTGTCCTGTCACTACAGGCCCTACTAAAAAGTCTGTCCCCATTGTTCTTATAAGCCCCTTTAAGTACTGGAAGGCTGCTGTAAGGTCTCCCCAGAGCCTCTCTTCTCCAGACAACAGTCCCAATTCTCTCAGCCTTTCCTCACAGGAGAGATGTTCCAGCTCTCTGATCATTTTCGTGGCCCTCCTCTGGACCCACTCCAACAGGTCCATGTCTTTCCTGTGCTGAGGGCTCCAAAGCTGAACGCAGAACTCCAGGTTAGGTTTCACCAGAGCGGAGCGAAGTGGCAAAATCCCCTCCCTCGACCTGCTGACCACACTGCTTTTGATGCATCCCAGGATACAGCTGGCCTTCTGAGCTGTGAGCGCACATTGCCAGGTCATCCAGCTTTTCATCCACCAGTACCCCAAGTCCTCCTTGGCAGGGCTGCTCTCAATCCCTTCATCCCGCAACCTGTATTGATACCAGGGGTTCCCCTGACCCATGTGCAGGACCTTGCCCTTGGCCTTGTTGAACCTCATGAAGTTCCCACAGGCCCACTTCACTGAAATTGCTTACAACATTCAAAATGTGCTAGGTTATTAAGATTATGGAAATCATTTCATAGCCACTCTTCGTAACTCCAGCTTGAGAAAGACTGTGTTCACAGGACTTTAGGGAAGCTAACTACCTACACAGAGTACTGAGCCAAAGCAAGCCTCCGATGCAGGGACACTTTTTACAGGATTACTTCTAAGGGATACTTACCTATGAGTACAGTAAATGTTGTATCTAATACTGATATTTGCTAACCTAGGTCATCAGATGGTCATCAGATGAGTGGCACAAATGGGAGTCCTTCCTGTGAGTTCTTAGTATGAGTAAAAATGTTGGACTTGGCAGTGCGGAACATTGCACAGGCGAACTGTGAAAACCCATGGGAGAAGGGAGCCTCGCTGCCTCTAGGGGCTCCTTGTCTCCTGTCATGCAAGTTATTAGCCCTGTGTATATATAAAATATGTGTCTTCCTGAGCATGTGCATCTGTAAAATACATACATTCGGGTACACATGAAGACATATTGTATTGCTTAGGGAATTGTAGATGTGAAAATAGTAGGTTTTAGCCTACATGCAAGTACAAGCAAAGTACATATACATATATATATACTTTAAAAGACAAATGGGGGGGGATTGAGTTAGAAGCTATGTACCGTGTGTTCAGATATTGCAGTGATGCATAGCAGTTTCTGAAGAATGGATATAGAAGGTTCATACCAGTATTTCTAGAGATCTCCTATGCCAAGGTTGAGTAACTTTAATATCCGTTCGAATGCCATTCTATTTTGAGGATCTGATAGTAAGACATAGGGACCTATATGTCCAGTTATTTCTCTGTTTCACATTGGTTTGAGTGCTTTCTTTCAAACTAGCCTTCATATAAGATATACCTTCAGTAACCATGATCTCTTCCACTTCTAGCAATGTTTTCCCCTTTTGTAGGGAGAACAATATAAAGAAATGTCGTTGTTGCCAATAGCTCTTGATTATTTGTCACCAAACACAAATCACCAAGCACTGGTCACACAGTAGAAATTCTCCCGCTTCTCTTTTTTTGTTTGTTTTTTAATGACTTTATTTTCTGCCTTTCAGTTTTGGGCCATTCAGGGTAAATCATCAGTATTTCAAGATGACCTAGATTGTCCAAAATGGGACTGAGACTTTCATATATATTTGAGGTTATGTGCCCAACTGCCTATTGTGAGATTCCGAAATGTTTTTTCCTAGATAATATTTCTGATTAGACTTAAATCAATGTTTGCTGTATCCAAATCTTTTGCCACTTAGGCCAAATTGTAATAATCGTGAAAATGTCAGATATTTTCTGTAGGGACAGAAACTTCAGCATGAGGTGTTGATTCAAGGATTCTTTAGAGTGGCAACGACCAGTTATGTAAAAGTATCATATGGATTATGAGCCTCATACACAGTGGCAGATCTGTCTGTGTACAGGTTAGGAGCACAAATCCCTAGTAAGTCGCAATTTGAACAATTCCATGGTACTTCAAGTAACTCTTTGGTAACAAGAGAACATTATATGAACTTAACCAGGAGCTGCTTGCCTGCTTAGCTTGTTGAACTTGCACCTTTTCAAAGCTACTTCCAGGACTGATCTAAGCACTAAACCACATACTACCTAACCAAAAATGTAATGTGGCTGAACTGAGATTTCTGCTGTTCATTAGACAAGAAAAATTGCATTTTGATCATTAAAATAGCACAACTGACAACACTCAGTGAAATGGCATGTATGATTAGAATTTTTCAAAGCTATGAATATGCTGAGAGTAAAATCCTGCTGTTTTTTGCATTTTCAAAGTAAATAAAGCCAAAAATGTTAGATATTCAATGTGTGCATCAACTGTGTCACTTCCCAGCTTGCTATCCTGTCTCTGGTGATACTGAACAAAACAGGTCCCACTCACCTTATAGAATCATAGAATCATAGAATGGTAAGGGTTGGAAGGGACCTTAAAGATCATCTGGTTCCAACTCCCCTGCCATGAGCAGGGACATCTTCCACTAGACTAGGTTGCTCAGAGCTCCATCCAACCTGGCCTTCATCACTTCCAGGGAGGGGGCATCCATAGCTTCTCTGGGCAACCTGTTCCAGTGTTTCACCACCCTCATGGTGAAGAATTTCTTCCTAACATCTAATCTAAATCTGCCCTCTTTTAGTTTACAGCCATTCCCTCTTGTCCTATATCACTACACACCCTTGTAAAAAGTCCCTCTCCATCCTTCCTGTAGGCCCCCTTCAGGTACTAGAAGGCTTCTATAAGGTCACCCCAGAGCCTTCTCTTCTCCAGGCTGAACAGCCCCAACTTTCTTAGCCTGTCCTTATAGGAGAGGTACTCTAGCCCTCAAATCATCTTCGTTGCCTTCCTCTGGACCCTCTCCAACACATCCACGTCCCTCTTCTGTTGGGGGCTCCAGAGCTGGACACAGTACTCCAGGTGGGGTATCACGAGAGTAGAGTAAAGGGGCAGAATCACCTCCCTCGATGGTTCTCACCTGGTCCTCCTGTAAAACTTCTGAAGGCCCTGAAGACTTTGAGTAGTTCATTTTCAGTTGCTATTCCATCCCTTTATGGTTTAATTGTTTAAAAATTACTATCCATTTATTTTGTCTTTGAAATCAGGACTTTTAAAAATTAGGATCACTGTCTATGTAAATTTCTTTATGGTATATTTTGACTGGATATACCAAATTTCATTCAATATAGGCACCTTCTGTTACCATTGTCTGGTTCAAAGATAACAAAAGTGTCATGCTGATTTCCTAGAAAGAGAAACTTTTACTTTGGAAATTTATTCTTGTGGTACCATTCATTGCTTTTTTTTCCCCCAAAAAATTACCTCTTGAAAGAAAGGAATATGAAGCGTTAATGTTTTCTTTTGTACTTTGGATTTATGTTTGCAAAATGCAAATACTCATGGGGGGTGTCAGATTCTGTATTTTAGTGTAGTTGAAATGTAATGATAAAACTGTTGAAAGTATTACAAAGATAATACTATTATTCAGTTTGGGGTTTGGGTTTTTTGTTGTAGTTTTTAATAAATGTTGTTCAAGTTTTAAAGCCACAAATAACTGTGCCCTGCTATTGTGTAATCACTCTCTGAAGTTCAAACAGAGAGGTGAATGACTGTGTATCATTATGAAAATCCTCTCCACTGTAGAGTCTGCAGTAAGTTTCAGTCTGTTGCCTTTATATATTTAATAATTCATGGCTGTAGCTCAGGACAACCTCTTGATTGTAAACCTGCAGCCAAATTCAGCACTGAGAGAAGCAGGCAAATTTCATTGGTGTAAGCACAACCATTTATACAAATAGTGGTTTTGGTCCACTAAAATGATGAGACCTGTACTCAACTTTCCCCCAGTTCAAATGTTCCTTAGCAGTCGTGTAATACAATGGAAAAGTCTCTTTGAGTTCTTGAAGATTAGTTACTCTAATTTTCCTCAAGTACAGATACCTCTTCACCTGGACTGGTTTAAAAGGACATTGCTTTTCAATATTTTTTTATGCCTGCTTTTTCTGAAATTTTAAAGACTTAATGTAAAACTGTTTCCTTTGCCATCTCTAGGAACAACAATGAATCCTATTTGAAATGCTGCTGTTAAGCAAAATTTCACGTTCAGTAGGGCAAAATGATGTAAAATTGCATTTCTAGAGTTAAGGTAAAGAGTAATGATATTAGTTTGCTGTACACTTACAAAAATTAAAAGAAATCAAAATGAATCTTAAAAAAGGTTAATTCACAGGAGAACATAAGCTGTTTATTCTACTCGCTTTGTGACAGAAATCTTAACTCTGTGCACAGTTATAAAAACATTGCTTCTTAAGAACTGTTACTATATTCAATTGTCTTCTGAAAATGGAGGCATTTATGTTATAGGCTCAGTCTGGAACAGCTTATGTAATAGTTCAGAAAGAGGGCCAAATTGTGTAGTAGAGGAATGGGGTGGTAAGGTCTTAAACGACTTAAAGTAATAAATTAAGTATTTATTGAACATGGCTACATTCAAATGACACATATTTCCAAAGTTAACCCATATAAAATCTGCATAATAAAATTTTGACTATGTTGCCTGTTTAAATAGAATGACTTCCTAAACGGGGCTGTCAGAGTAAATTAGCTTTTCCTGTTTAGAGAAAACTCTCGGAAGTCTGCAGCATAGTTCCTAAATTTGAAACATGGACATTTGCAAGCATCTGGCAGAATCACAGAAAGGTGCTGCACATTTGTATTCCACCACAGAGTCACTGGGAAGTGGAGGAGAGCTCCTCCTAGGGTATGGCCTCTGACCGCAATTGCATAAGGTGCCCTGCTACTCTTTCCTGACAAAATATGTTCTGCAAGGTCTGGAAGAGATTATTCAACAGAATTAAGCCAGACGGTTCAGGTGTGAGTACACACAGATTTGTAGTGATCAACTGAATAGACTTACGCCGCGGAAATTTCCAAGATTAATCTCAAGGATAAATTAATAAAACCACACCACCTGAAAAAATTAAGACGTTTTTGATAAATTGAGAAAATTTATTACACTGTTTTATCAAAATGCTTCTTTTTTCCAAAGTAGATTTGTGATTCACATACACTGTTCTGGACCATACTGATATTTGTCAGATATACAGTTCTCCAGCCTTGCAGCAATGTATTGCTGATCTAAACCTCATGCAGATTTATAAGTTACCAAGGCTTATACCGTCTTGCATAGAAGCAGTTCGCTTCCATCAGTGGCATTTATTCTTCATATTCATTGTTTCTCTGTATATTCTTCTTTTTTATATTTACCTACCATATAAAAAGCAACAGTAAAGGAGATACTAGATAACTAGTATTGCTTTGTAATGCAGACTGGTGGATATTTCTTAGGTATTTTTATTTTATGGATTAAATTCCAATATCCTCTGAAAAATTTCAGGGATACAGACATACCTTGAAAAATACACTAAAGTATCTATTCTCAGAACATAGATCTCTTTACAAATTCACATAGTAAAAATGAAAGATATGTTGGGAATTACAAAACTGTGTACATTTCAGGAATGTAATTTCACTTCATACCTGTATTTGCAAAACCATCCTGAAATTGGACTTGCTACAGTATCTAGAATCCTTTTTGTACCAAATATCTGTTTTTAAAAGACCCAGGAATATTTTTGCATTTCACAGAGTTACATTTTTCTTTTTATACTTTACTAACATCGCCAAAGGAATGTTGCTATTAACAATTTTTATTCTTGTATTGTCATGTGAATTCTGCAGAGATCTGTGTTTCTACTGAAAATTACATTTAATTTTCTAGAAAACAATATTATAAATAAAATATATTTGTACTGTGTTAGATGTTTATGCTTGTAAAGATTACTTCTGCTCAAGCTTTTTTGCCCCTAAGCCCAAATTACATTGACATTCATGATCTGAGGAAGGATAAAATTTAAGTAAAGGAGAAGAAAAAGCAAAATAGCATAGTGAGCTGTGGGTAGAGAAACCGTGGAGGATGGGTGGAAAACAGGCATGATTAAAAGGAAGGGCTAAAATTCTGTCTCTTTCAGGTAAGTGTCCTTGCAGGTACAGCATGAGTTCAATCATGAGTCATGCAAACATTTTAGTGTAAACAGTGAAGGAATCAAATAGACAGGCTACTTTCTATCACAGAGGTTTTTTTGAAGAGTAGAAGAAAATGAGCATGTCATAAGAGCCTTTAGCATTTTTTCATAGCAATAAATTAAGAATTCTATTGTGAATAATAATGATACTCAATTCTGAAAAGGCTTCCTCTTACTTCATATCCTTCAACAACAAATAACATTGAAATCGTATTACTGTAAAAAAGCATTTTTTACAAGAAAACAGCAGGTTCACATACAGAGAAACTCTTGACCACTTGGTTCACTGTAGGCATATGTACTGCACTTCAAAAAAATACTAAATATGGAATCCCCATCATGCTATGTTCAAAATCCCTTTTCAGAAGACAGTGGACATATGAAGTCTTAGTTTCAGACCCCTTTTTAGATTAATTCTTTTATTTTATAAGTACTGACTTAATGATGTCCAAACATCATAGACTCATAGAGACATAGAATGGTTTGGGTTGGAAGGGAGCTTAAAGATCATCTAGCTACCCACTACCATGGGCAGGGACACCTTCCACTAGCCAGGTTGCTCAAAGCCCCATGCAAACTGGTCTTGAACACTTCCAGAATTTAAGAATTCTGAACAGTTACGCATTCAGACATCAGAAAACAGAGGTATTTATGGATATGGTTTTATGCTCAGAGCAGGTAAGCACTAGAGGCAGATGCTTGGAGTGTTGTGTTGTGTCTGTCCCTGGAAATATTCAAATTTCTTTGGGACAAGACCCAGAACAATCTGGTCTAACTAAAGTCTGCTCTGCTTTGGATTGAACTCCACCTATTCCTTCCAGCTTCGGTTTTTCTTTGATTTTGTTATCTCAATGAGCTGGTTGGAGGTAACTAAAATATCTGAAGAAACTGTCTTGGAAAGTTGCTGCCTGTCCAGCATCCATCAATATGTGGAGTTTCATTAATGGACAGATACTAATAATAATGCCTAATTTAATGGTGAAATCTTTGACATTGATACTATATATTTTCTAAAACATGTATTAAGCCTGATTTTTCTCAGAGATTAACATGTCATGAAACGTAGTAGTTATTGATGCATGTGTATACCATGGGCTATTTCAGATTTAGGAATCTGGAGGAACATATATTAGAATTCTCTCATTCTTAATTTTCTTGAATTAGTTGAAAAGTGGCAAGAAAGTGAACTGTATTTTTCTGTGAGTCTGAATTTCCCTCATAAATTTGCAGATTGTGTTTCAGTCTTTCTGTGTTAACACTGTTTGTTATCTGAAGTCATGTTTAGCATCGTTCTTTTTCCTGCTCTAAGGATATCTGCTCCAAGTATATGAGTCTGTCCCTTCAGGCTGTTCATTGAATGCTTTCCACAGTTGATTTAGTCTTTCCACCACCATTATACATTCTTAATTGTGTTGTTTTGTGAACTGAAATGAAAACACTGTGTTGCTCTATCATTTGTACCATATGTCACTGTTGTTTGTAGTTGTAGCAGAGAGTATAACCATCAGGAATTTCATTAGTTCTGGTTAATGACAATGTCAGCGGTATTATAATTTAACATTAACTTGCTTCTTTGAGTTACCAAGTATTAATGTCTTTGAGCATAATCATACCTGCCTTTCCATTCCTTAACACAATCATACAAACATGCCTACTGTTGCTCCGGTGTTAACTGATATTGTTGGTGTACTGTCTATAGGTGCTGTGGCCCAATGAATTCATTTAGTAGTGTGCTGAGCTAGTGACTGGATGTGGTTTTTGAGAGATGGGTACCACACAGGAAGTGCCTTGGTCAAAAAAGGATGCTTTTTTATGGAATGTTTTTTTGCCTACAAGAAGCATTTCCTTTTTGAATTTAGTAATAAAAGTTGCATGGAGTGTAATTTTATCATATGCATGTTGGGGTACAATATTTGGTTTTGAACAACGATGTGATAATTAATTGAAAGATCAACATTCACTCCTTTCTTATGCTTCGTTCGTCTCTGGCTGCTTCCCTAGTGGGAGAGCAGAACTGCAGATCAGAACTACACACACACTTTGTACTTGTTTGTACATCTCATTCACACACAGTCATATGACATTAACTTGGAAAACAATGCAGTCAGCCCCTCGCAGAGGCCACCTGTGAAACCAAAGTGCCGTCAGCCCCTCACAGAGCCTGCCTGTGAACCAAAATGCTGTCAGCCCCTCGTGGAGCCCACCTGTGAAACCAATGGGGTGCTCTACCGGCCTGCGGTTAGAGTAGTCCCTCCTGAACCCCGACTGATAATAAAATAGATTTGCGATCCTGGAGTTTGGACAAAGCACAATCGAGACATGATAACAGTAAATGAACTAACCTCACAATTTATTCACAACAGCTCTGGAAGTGATGGTCTAACACAAGCAGCATGAAGGAGAGGAAGAACGAAGGAAGGAAACAAAGAGAAAAGAGAGAAGAGAGAGAGAGAGAAAGATTAGCAATGGGAATGGAAAGAGGGATAGTCACAACCCTGGATCCTGCAGCATCCTGTGGGTCCGTCGTTGATGGTCCTCAGCAGTCGGTGGTGGGTGCACATGTAGGAAGAAAGAGTGATAGTCACCACCCTGAATCCCAGGGGGTCCCATGGGTCCTTCACAGAATCACAGAACCACAGAATGTTTGGGGTTGGAAGGGACCTGTGTGGGTCATCTAGTCCAACCCCCCTGCCAAAGCAGGGTCACCTACAGCAGGCTGCACAGGACCTTTTCCAGGTGGGTCTTCAATATCTCCAGAGAAGGAGACTCCACAACCTCCCTGGGCAGCCTGTTCCAGTGTTCCGTCACCCTCAGAGTGAAGAAGTTCTTCCTCATGTTGAGACGGAACTTCCTGTGCCTCAGTTTGTGCCCATTGCCGCTTGTCCTGTCGCTGGGCACCACTGAAAAGATTCTGGCCCCATCCTCCTGACACCCACCCATAAGATATTTGTAAGCATTTGTGAGATCCCCTCGCAGCCTTCTCTTCTTCAGGCTGAACAAGCCCAGCTCCCTCAGCCTCTCCTCTAGGACAGATGCTCCAGTCCTCTCATCATCCTCGTAGCCCTCCGCTGGACTCTCTCCAGTAGCTCCTCATGTTTCTTGAACTGGGGAGCCCAGAACTGGACACAGTGCTCCCGATGGTGCCTCACTAGGGCTGAGTAGAGGGGAAGGAGAACCTTCCTCAACCTACTGGCCACACTCTTCTTAATGCACCCCAGTATCCCATTGGCCTTCTTGGCAGCAAGGGCATACTGCTGGCTCACGGTCAACTTGTCATCCACCAGGACACCTAGGTCCCTCTCCGCAGAGCTGCTCTCCAGCAGGTCTGCCCCAAGCCTGTACTGGTGCCTGCCTGGGGTTGTTCCTCCCCAGGGGCAGGACCCTGCACTTGCACTTCCTCTCCTCCCAACTCTCCAGCCTATCCAGGTCACGCTGAATGGCAGCACAGCCTTCCAGTGTATCCACCACGCCTCCCAGTTCTATGTCATCAACAAACTGGCTGAGGGTAGACTCTTAACTCTTCATCTAGGTCATTGATGAAGAAGTTGAAGAAGACTGGGCTCAGTACTAACCCCTGGGGGACACCACTAGTAACCGGCCTCCAACTAGACTCAGTGCCGCTGATGACAACCCTTTGAGTTCTGCCATTCAGGCAGTTCTCAATCCACCTCACTGACCACTCATCCAGCCCACACTTCCTTCGTTGATGACTCGGCAGCAGTCTCTCAGTAGTGGGTGGTGAGTGCACACTTACAGTCTCTCAGAGGGTCCTTTTATATCCGAGTCAATCTGGGGTGCTGAGTTCACACCAATCACCTTGCACCAGTCACCTTCACACCAGTCACTTTTACACCAATCACGTTTGCACCCGCGAGTCTTCAAGGTGTGGTCTCTTGGCTGCTCCTGGTGAGTTTCGTTTGTAACAGTTCTTGTCCTGTTGCTGGCCAACCATGGCCAATCAGGCTGCAGATGTGAAAAGCCTTTGCCCTGTAGCTAGGCTGGGGTGATAGGGAAGACTTGAGATGGCAGTGAATTTTCTGACACATCACAAAAGTGGTGGAGCTGTGTCCCACAGTCCATATACAGGGTTTGAGCAAAATATCATGTGTCCATTTAAGAACAAAAACCAAAAGAAGAGCTTTGCCTCTGCCTGTGCTGGGAACAGATGAACACATAAAGTTACATTTCAGTTAGTCAACCTCTGAGTCAGTCCATGTTTCAATAGCAATTCAATGTTCTGCAAAAGTGTTGGTCACTTAGCATTCCAGTAGCACTGGCAGGCCATTGTTGTCTTCAGTATCATATGCAATAAAGCAACCTGGTGGTGCAGTGTGTTCTTTATACAGATCAAAATTAGTGTAATTTCTGAAGTAACAGCAGATCTTGTTGGATAATTTTTCATGAAAGTATTCATGTACTTTGCACTCTCATTTGCCTTGCAGAGAAAGAAAATCACAGGAGCGTAAAATAATCCCAAAGCTAGCTCATAAAATGTTCAGGCTAAATGAATGGTTGTGAATTGTAGTGATTAAATGACTATAGACAGCAGCTCAGGCTCTTTGCATGTACAGATGAACACAAATAGGTGGAAATTATGTGAAATCTCAGCACTCAACTGCTCCCCAAGTCTTCTTACTGCAGTAAATTGATTGACATGAAACCTAGCTGCTGATTGCTTCCCTAATCTAGAATCTTTTTTCAGGGGTTCATTACCTGGAAAAACTTCTCCAGAGAAACACCCGAGGAAAAGATTATCTGGCATTTTCTATTGCTCCCATCTGTAGGAGTATGTTTCTTCTGTCTGTCTGTCTATCTAGTTATTTATTAGTGGTCAGTAGATCTTGGAAGAATGTCTAACTGGGAAATACTACTTGCTGTCTTATATTGCTGTATACCAAAAAGTCAAGCATTTACAAGAAATGCCGATCTTTCTTGTGTCTTGCAAATACTCAAGAAATTACCAGTTGAAGCAGTGAAGAAGAATACAAAATGAGGAGGCAACGATGTGGGTGATTTGGGCTGAACTCCATAATGAGACTGCTGTTTCATCTGTAAATTGCAGTGACTGTGTTAGGACGTCTTATGTGTCTGTGTGACAGCTGGTATGACTGTTCTGTCTGTCCTTTTTTTCATTTTAGTTTTTGGGCACTGTGTAAATACTGCAGGTACAGCAGGTAATGGGGGTAGACTATGCCTCCTGGGACAAGAGCAAAGGGTGCTGCAGAGCAAGACGTTTGGGCATGTGGGTTAGAAATTTTGGAATGGGCAGAGAATGTTTAGCACTGTTGCGCTGGCAAACTCCAAGGAAGACACATTTGTAAAAACAAAAAAAGTGGGTTTTTTTGAGGTTTATTGACCTGTGGGAAGCCACAAGAAAAAACTGAATGTAGAGCAAGCCTGGAGGGTCATCCTGACAAGGGGAGATTTGTTCAAAACCGTTTTAATTTTGATCCAGTCTCACATAACAGATCCAAATTGTCTTTTCCAAATGTTGCCTTATTCCGGGGGCCCTACTGAAACCAATCATTAAAAATTGAAAGACCTTTTGGTGTCTGAAGCATATTCAATTTAAGGAAGAAGCTGCCAGATCCACCTGAAAACTGCATCCCATTTCAGATTCTGAGAGCGCATTTTTGCTTGTAATTTCTCTGCTTACTGCTCTAGGGTAGCTGTCAAAATCCTGTTGGGTAGCACAGGATTAGGACAGAATGAAGAGGAAGTAAGTCTGGTTATAGTATAAAATGTGTTTCTTTGTTTATCATCCTCTTTCATCATGATCCTTCCATCACCTGTAGTGAGTTGTTAACTGCAGTCACGCTCTCTCTTGCTCAGTGACTCATGCACTATTTTCTGTAAAAGTTCCATAGTTTCAGCAAAAACAATGGGGGAGAATCCCATTCTTAAAATAATTTGTAATTGAGAATTATGATTGTCTTGTAAATAGAAGACTGGGATTAAAATCCAGTGACAGGAGCTAAATGAACATTGCTTTTCTCACTACTAGAAGGATATTTTAACATTTAAAATCTGGTTTCATCTCTTCCTCTCTTGTCTCTGTTCCTTCTCTCTTCTGTGTGCCTTCTGTGGACACATTTCCAAAGGAAAAAAGGACAATCACGTCATTTTGAGTGTATGTCATCCGATCACTTTTTGCTAGGAGAATCTGTGTTCACATGGAAGTCAAATAAAAGAATGTTTGTTTCTGAATCCCAGTCAACCATGAATGTCAGCTGGGCAAAGTGGCTCAGCCCTGCAAAGTGCTTTTGCTGATCTACAAAACCCAAAATACGTGAGGTTGCAAGCTGCAGCACTTATTAACTAAAGGCTTCTCCAAGATTCAGTAGTCGGTAAACACAGGCTTTTTTGAATTCTATACTTGTGTTGGTTTCTGGGTATCTGTACCATGAGATTTAACGTGTAGCATGTTGGATGGGACTCGATGAACTTCAGATGACCCTTCTAAGATAAACTAGTGGGTTTGTACCACATCACTACCTGAAATCCTAGTAACCTTTGGAAAACTTCAGATATGTCTAGGAACAAAACTCAGATTAAATATTTTTGTTATTCTGTTTACCATTTTTCACTTTGACAGAACAATGTTCCTCGCTGCTGACTTCTACTGGAAGTGATTGTTTGTTCCTGAATATTTGGCATAGTCTAGTTGGAATTACTTTTCATGGAACATATGTTGCAGAGATTAAACTTTCAGTTGGCTGATACCTTATACCTGCCTATAAAAGCAAAACTGAAGTCGTGATGTGACCGTTTATTTTTATATACTATCTTGTGTCTTGGAAATTTTAGCTGAGAATGTGTATACAGTATGCTTTCTTTAGAAGTAAGCAGCAGTAAGAATTCTTGTTCTGGATATTAACTTTAGATTCCCTGAAATTTGTTTTCATTAGCTTACATCTGTATTTTTATAGGTAGAATTGATATAAATTCTGCATAAAGACTTATAATGCAAATCAAAATAGAATTTGGCTGAAGCAGACTTTTGCTCTTTCTGTCTTCTGACATTTTTTAGTTTCCCAACAGTTTGAAATTCCCCCACCTCAACATAACGCAACTTTGGTGTATGCTTTTGAATGTGCAAAGATTTCACTTTGCTATTGACAGCTTTCTTTTTTGTACCTTGGTAGTAATATTACATACCATTCTGATATCATGTATATATGATTTAATGGTAATAGCTCCATCCTGGCCACCTCATATGTATCTCTTTCCTGTCCTGTCTTGCTGGAACTGAAGACTTGGTTTAAGGAAAGACTGTGCTTAGATGAGCATCGCTACGTTTAGTTGGTATCATAGCCATATGATGGCTTCATTCTTCTTACAAATCCCATCTGCTCCCAGAGTGTCCTCCAGCAAAGGTGTCTGCCCGGTGCTGCTTATGTGGCACCACCACAGGCAGATGGGATAAACAGATGATGCTGGGAATGGTTCTGCAGTTTGTCCCTGCTATTGAAGTCTAAAAGGTACCCAAGTTTTCTCTCAACAAGCTGTTTTGGCAAGTTCAACAGAGAATTTTCTGTTAAAATACTTTGTATTAGAAATCACTGTCAAAATACTCTGCAGCATTTATATATGGCTGCTGCATTCATCTCTTTGGGGCCCAGTACCCTCTTAGGCTGTACACTCGGATCCTGAACAAGAAGCTGATCTTGCAGTTTACTTCAGAGTAAGTTATAGGACAACTTTTTTGCCCTTCTGATCTTGTGGGGGATTGGTGGAAAAACAGTGGTTGACTGTTAGCGTGTAAATGATGTAGCGATTTTGTCACTGTAGGATCACCAGCAGGAATGGGAATAGCCCGTAGGCTTTTCTTCCCTTGGGAACTAGGCAGGTCAGGTAGAAAACAGTATAACTAGTGGTTTGAGGTGTTAATGAGGGTGAAATTAAAAACAAGTTTGGTCACAGGAGTGAATTAATTCTATAGCAGAGGTGAATTTCCGATACTCCAGGTTTCTAAGTTCTTATGGATAAGAACTATCTGTATACTATTTCTTCTGCAGAGTCTTCTATTATCTTCCTATTATCTTTAAAATGCATCAATGTAATTGTGCATTCAGTAGGCATTATCGAAACGAGGTAGTGGATAAAAAAAATAAACCTCCTGAATGTACTGTGAAATTAATTCAAGTAGGTTATAATTAACGCAAGTAGGTTAGTTGAAGCTACAGAAAATAAGTTTAAAACACTGAAATTTTAAGTAACCTAAGCATTTCTCAACTAGACCCTGGCTTAAATATCAGAGCATCTATTCCAATCCTTTGCAGTTATTTGCATTTAGATATTCTATACATAAATTATTAAATACATTATTTAGCAAGTTCTGGTCCTCGATTTGTGCAGTGGGTACAAAATACGATGGCCTTATGAGTTTGAAATACACCTTAAAGTGGTTAATGATGTGTAGTCATTAAAATCTGATCATATTTTCTATGTTCAACCTAGGATTCCTTGCTATAACCTTCTTAAAATTAATGGATAACTCTGCTGTGCATTAGGATTTGAGTATCACTGGTTTATGTATTTTCTGTAATAATTAATGCTGTGCCTTCTGACACCAAGGCAGAATTGCATCATTACAGCTAATCAAGTTTGCCTTTTAGAAAAACAGTGTATTTCTGTGCATGTCCTAGAATTTAAAAAAAGAAAAACAACAGAATTTGGAAACAATATTTTCAAATATTATGACAAGTGTGAAGAATATATGAATTTGATAATCTACAGGAAAGTTACTTGGACATAACAGTATCACTTTTCCTTTTCATTATTTAAATTGCAGCAAGGTATGTATTTTATAGAAGAAGAAAACAGAATATTCCACTAGTTTTCTTCCACACATCTATTACTAATTTGAGATAGAACTGAACCATGAGAAACACTGCAAGTTAGCTATATTGTAATGATTATGCTATAGAAAACTGTAGCGTTTTTAGCAACTGTGATATATCTGACATGCTTAAATAATACTACTTTCTGAGTACGTCAGCTGCTGACCCCACACAGGGTCGGAATTGACTGCAGAATTCTTTAGGAGCTGCAGCAGGAAGCTATACGACAGTCTAAAAGCATTTCCAGAGATCCTTGAGAGTCCATAGCAAGAGGAAGGAGATATGACAGAAAACAGAGAAGGTGAATTACTCGCTGTGTATCTGGTGATTGTTTGAAGTTAGTAAGTCATTGGTGAGTAGAACTGTCGGAATAAGGTACATGTATGTAATATACGTGGAGTATGCTCTTCTCTCTATAGCTTTGTTGGAGCAGTCAATGGGCATTGAACTGTGTAAGACCAGAGGACTGATCAGACATGTAGAAAATGCAATTAATATGATTAAGAAATTGAAGAGAGGACGACTGAGTGACTATTATGAGTGCTAGGAAACTGGATAACCAACAAAATAGAAAGGAATATTTCCATTTGTTGAAAGAAATTTAGTATATTATTATCATTACATAAATTTACAGTTTGCAACTGGAACAGTATGTTCTGAGCTTATCCCCTCCCTAATGTATGACAAGCTCACGTGTATTACATGTGAACAAAGACAGCAATACCTAGGTTTAGAGTAAGTCATGTTAATGTTAGGATCATAAATGCCTGTGGAAGTATTAAAGTCCAGAGACATGAAAAGAATAGGGTGGAAAGAATCTTATAGGCCCATCTGTACAAGAGCATTTTTTAACACTGTCTGACTCGCTCTTGCTTCAGTAAAAGATCAGAAATATTGGAGAGCCTCCTGATCCGGTCACTCGAAGTAGTTATGGAGGAATAGCAGAAAAGATCAACAAGTTGGAAGCGTTCTAATAGTATCAAAGTATATTTCCATGGAAAGAAAATTTCCATTTTTCATAAAGCTACATAGAATCATAGAATCATTAAGGTTGGAAAAGACCTCTCAGATCATCAAGGCCAACCATCCACCCAATACCACCATGCCTGCTAAACTATGTCCCGAAGTGCAATATCTACATGTTTTTTGAAAACCTACAGGGATGATGACTTCACCACTTCTCTTGGCAGCCTGTTCCGATGCTTGACCACTCTTTCAGTAAAGAAAATTTTCCTAATATCCAACCTAAACCTCCCGTGACACTTCTTGCCTCTTGTCCTTGTTATGGTTTGGCTGCAGCCAGCAACAAAAGTGCCACGTGGCCACCCCTCCCCCCGCTGGGGTTCGGAGGAGAATGGAAAGAAACAGGCAGAAACTGGTGGGTCAGGATAAGGGCAGTTTAACAGAACAGCAAACAAAGGGAACAGTAACAACAACGATACAGAAAAGGGGAAAACACAACACAAACTGCACAACCCAGAGAACTGCTCTCCATAACAGCGCACTGGAACCCAGCATGACAGCACATGGTATGGAATACCGGGCTCTGTTTTGTCAGGTGGGGTCAGCCCGCCCAGCTGTGTACCTTGCTGCATTCCAGTGAAAATTAACCCTGTCCTGGCCGAACCCAGGACAGTCCAATTGCTAGTTACCTGGGAGAAGAGACCAACACCTGCCTCACTACAACCTCCTTTCAGGTAGTTGTAGAGGACAGTAAAGTCTCCCTTCAGCCTCCTCTCCTCCAGATTAAAGAATCCCAGTTTCCTCAGCCACCCGTGATAAGACTTGTTCTCTAGACCCTTCACCAGCCTCATTGCCCTTCTCTGGACACACTCCAGCACCTCAAAGTCTGTCTTGTACTGAGGGGGGCAAAACTGAACACAGTACTCTAGTTGCGGCCTCGCCACTGCCCAAGTACAGGGGCACCATCACTTCCCTACTCCAGCTGGCTACTCTATTCCTGAAACAAGCCAGGATGCCACTGGCTTTCTTGGCCACCTGGTCACACTGCTGGCTTGTGTTCAGCTGGCTCTCAACAAACACCGCAAGACCATTTCTGCCAGGCAGCTTTCCAACCACTCCTCACAGAGCCTGTAGCGTTGCATGGGGTTGTTTTGACTCAAGTGCAGCACCTGGGACTTGGCCTTGTTGAACCTCATACAGCTGGTCTCGGCCCATCGATCCAGCCTGTCCAGATCCCTCTGCAGAGCCTTCCTACCCTCAAGCAGATTGACACTCCCACCCAGCTTGGTGTCATCTTCAAAGTTACTGAGGGAGTACTCAGTCCCCTCAGCCAGATCATCAATAAAGATATTAAACAAGACTGGCCCCAAAACTGAGCCCTGGGGAACACCACTCATGACCAGCCACCAATAGGATTTAACTCCATTCACCACCACTCTCTGGACTTGGCCATTCAGCCAGTTCTTTATCCAGCGAAGAGTACACCCATCCAAACCATGAGCAGCTTGTTTCTCCAGAAGGATGCTGTGTGAGACAGTGTCAAACGCTTTACTACGGTCCAGGTAGATGATGTCCACAGCTTTTCCCTCATCTGCTAGTCAGGTCACCTTGTCATAGAAGGAGATCAGGTTGGTCAAACAGGAACTGCCTTTCATGAACCTGTGCTTGCTGGGCCTGATCCCCTGGTTGTCCTTCACATGCTCAGTGAGCCCACCCAAGATGAACCGCTCCATAATCTGCACTTGTACTGAGGTCAGGCTGACAAGCCTGTAGTTCCCAGGATCCTCCTTCCGGTCCTTCTTGTAGATTAGCATCACAATGGTGATCCTCCAGTCATCTGGGACCTCCCCTGTTAGCCAGGACTGCTGATAGATGATGGAGAGTGACTTGGCCATCTTCTCTGCCAGGTCCCTCAGCACTCTTGTGTGGATCCCATTTGGCCCCAAGGACTTGTGAGTGTCTAGGTGGTGTGGTAGGTCATTAACTGCTTTCTCCTGAATTGTGGGAGGTTTATTCTGCTCTCCATCTGTTGCAGTTTGGCTGTGTTTGGCAACAAAGGGCCACACAGTCGCTCTGTCCCTCCTCCCCCCACTGGGGTGGGGAGGAGAATGGAAAGGAAAAGACAATAACTGATGGGTCGGGATAATAGCAGTTTAAAAGAACAGCAAACAAAGTGAACAGTAACGACAACAATAATGATAAGGAGAATATGCAGAACAAACAGCGAAATGCACTCCCGAGTGCTCTGTGCACTCCCGAGCCGCCACCCACTTCCTTCCAGCCAGCTCCCCCCACTGGAACCCAGCATGACAGCACATGGTATAGAATATCCTGTTCTGTTTGGCCAGGTTGGGTCAGCCTGCCCGACTATGTCCCCTCCTGGCTTCTGGTGAAAATTAACCCTGTCATGGCCGAACCCCTGTCTTACAGCTCAGGGGGCTGAATATCATGGGATTAATCAGTCTGACTATTAAAGACTGAGGCAAAGAAGGTGTAAAGTACCTCAGCCTTTTCCTCATCCTTCGTTGCAGTGTTCCCCAACTGCGTCCAATAAGTGATGGAAATATCATGTGGCAAAAATATATGTCACCTATGTTACACAATGCATTGATGGAAGTATTTCAGTAAATATCAGAAGAAATAAAATGTCAAACCACTATTTATTGTTATATGCTGGGTATTTGTCAGATGAAGATTTTCCCGAGTAAAAAAGCACGTACAGTAGTTAAAATGCTTCACCCTGGCTGTGAGTCTGCGTGCCCTCGCAGAAGCTGAGACTAGCCAGGGAAGTCGGGTACAGAATGGTGTTGGTGCTGGAACATCGCACCCCGACCAGCTATTGTGCATGTACCCAGCGGTGGTGCACGTAGACACACTCTTGTGTGTCAACCAAAAGACAGTAGAAGTCATCACTGTCTCTACCATGGCGCTATGTCTGCAAGTTACGTGTAGTTTGGTTTCTTGCTGATGTAGATATCTTGACTGTGGTCCTGGCTATACTGCCAGCCATGTTGCAGGGCTTATGTAGGTGGTGTCAGACATCACCATAAGTAATGGGGTTGAAACAAATAAAAGATAGGTGAAGTGGCCTTTCATGTAGTTGCTATATTACAGTCTTATTTGAAAGGTGCAAGTGAACCTGAAATAGTCCACGTCGAGCATAACCATTTCAGCAGTAAGAAAGATTAAATTATATGATTAATACATATTTTACTTCTGTATCTTCCATCAAAACCCATGGATTTAGCACTAGTAAGGTATTACAGAAGAAATAAGTCTGTTGTAAGAGCATTGAATTAGGCGGTGATTATTTCAGTTGATTTTTGTTTGGAAATAGTTTTTGTGAGTACACGGGTATTTTTGTAAGTACTGAAAGGTAGCAAATAATTGTATGAGTAAGTGTGATTTCTAAATATAAGCTGGATTTTAAGTTTACTAAAGATCTGTCACCTTAGGGGACTTTTAAACATAGTTTTCTTAATTGCTGAAAAATTAAATGAGAAATTTAAATGTTATTAAACATGATTAGTGTACTGGCTGTTTCTTATAGGATACAGCATTAGGAATTACATTTTACTTAATACAAATAACATAAATAACCTCCTTAGATTTTCCTTCTAATTCCATCTCAGTCAATATGCCATTATTTCAAAAAACTCTTAAACAAAAGGGCTTTATCTGTTTAATCTTGCAGTTTTCTGAGGGAGAACTTTGTGATATTGTCTTGATCAAGATGAAGATTGGTTCTCTCCAGAAGCTTTTTTGTTACTTTTTTGTGATTACCTATTTTTTAAAGGAAAAACACATCTGAGACACCATCATCCCACTTAGTTTTTGTACTGCTACTATTTGACAGCTGCAGTAAAAGAAAATTATTACTAATTGCTTCTACACATAGATTTATTAAAAAATTACTATCTGAACAGCATAAGACTTGTATTTCAATTAAAACCTCTAAAGCAGAAACTACATTTTAGTTACGGCTGGTGCATTCTTGTCGGTTACTAATGTTCAGCTAACTCTTAATCAGTTCACACTTTTTGAACTTTCCTATTGATGGGAGCTATTCATGGGGTAAAGGGGGGAGAATGCTACACAGAAAGAATTATTCACCTCTAATCTCTACTTTAGAAAATCCTTTCATAGAAGATAATTCCCTTTTTTAACTAATGTATAGTTTGATTTCAGCCCACAGGCAAGATAGAAGATTCACTTTTTTGGTTGCTATCTGTAGCTTTACTGCTATATATCTACTAACATTAGAAACATGAGAAATATAGCTAAAACAGTACTGGTCTTAGAGTCCAAGTCATCAAAAAGAAAAGAGAAGTTTTACCTTTTTACAAAGGCAGTTTTACTTTTCCACTATCATCTCCATCTGAGGTGGCCACTAGGCTGCATTATTTCAAGCAATGCAAGCCAGCAGGGCCCAAACTGTTCATTTGTATCCATCCTGTTTAATTATAACTCTGGAAGGAAAGCCAGTGTATTTTGACTCACACCGAAAGTAAAACGTGGACTGTGTATTTGTATGGCCAAAAGGAAAAACTGAAATCTGTCATTCCTTTCAGCATTTAGATATTCAAGCTGACACAAATCCAATTGCTTTTCATTCACTCATAAATAAAGCATGGACAGATGTGCTAGATTTACAAATTGCTGGAGAAGGAGAAGGTGTTTGTAGACTGCCTTTCTTTTGCCAATTGTTGCTAGAGATAAGAGAAATCCTAACTGAGTTTCTCTGCCTGAGGCATTTTTGCAGCTTCCCTGGTGTCTGAAGCATGCTCTGTGTTTCTGTCTGGAGCAGTATGGCTTCAGCTGCTCATGGCCACACCTCTGACTTCTTTGAGATTTTCGTAGAGGAAGGTGCCACAAGAGAGGAGAGAGTGAGTGCTGAGATGATTCTTGTGTTTTAGAAAGACGATAAACACCACACTGAGAGGAGAAAGCACACCTTTTTCGTCTGCTTGTCCTATGTCTGCAGGATGGATTGAACTCCTCTTCTACAGCCTCCACAAACACATACCCTCTTCAGTTTACCTGACAGTTGTGGATACACTGCCAAGGGCACTCCCTATTTTGGGGCATTACATCTAAAGCCTCTCCATTGCCCACAGTTCTCCGTCAGGATTCCTCCAGGTTCTGAGCTGCTCCTTCTGCAAACGTGACCACCAGCCAGGTCATGCTTTGTGCCCGCTTTCCCCTTTTCTCAACAGCCATGAATACCAAAAACTGCAAGCAAAAACTTCACCAAATTCTGACCTCCTGTCCTTCCTTCTTAAGTCCCACACCAGAAGCTGACTTTTCCCAAGCCACAAAGAGGAGGTAAAGTCTTCTGACACTTTTTAACTTCCCCTCCCTTTAAGGAAAGCCATATGCTCTTAGTGACTTGGTTACCTGATGCTCATTGCAGCAAAAAAGACAGCTGAGTGTCTTTTCACCTGCTCTCTGCTGGAATATGTTTAGACATTCCCCAAAATAGTCTGGAATTTGGTTCTCAAAGAAAATTAAGTTCACAGTTATACTAAGACTTTAATAGAAGATTGCAGGAGCATGCAGCTAGCAATTTACCATTCAGCACATACTCTGTGTTGGTGGGAGGAGTGGCAAGACTTCACTCAAAATGGAGGCTGGTATTGTGGTAAAATGCTTTTCAGAAGTCAGCTGTCAGCTTGCCATTTATCCATTATAGACTTTACAGGCTTGAGATGGTAAGTGAAGATTTTATTATGTCAGCAATGAGCTTTCAGCTGATCATTGACGTACAGTTGTGATTAGTCAGTGATTTATATACCTACATGCCCAGAGCTTGTTATATTTCTTTCTGGCTTTTTTTTCCTGGTTTTCTTACTGGAAAATCACTATGACACAGGTAAAACAGTTTACAAAGGTAAATTTAGCATCTTTACTTTTAGTGGTGCTTACACGTTGATGTCTTTTTTTAGTAAATGTGTTTTGAAAGTTAAGTATTTCTTCGTAAGCAGTAAGCATGTACTTCTAATTATTGATGCAGATGGTTCAGTTTATTATCTTGGTTTATTGTCTCAGGACACGTTTGAGAATATGAAATATAAGTGTTGGAAGTAAAAGCAAGCTGTACCAGTTTTCTTCACTTAGAATTTTTTGTACCACTCTTCATTAGAGGCTCTTTAAGGCATTAAGAATTATAAGTCTTAGGTAATTAAAATGGTGATATTAAGGCTTAATACATTTTTCAGTATTAACTGTAGAAGAAAGTTTCATCAGGCTAAAATTCCAGCTTCTGTTGTTGGATTTGCAAGAGAAATACAGAGTTATTTTATTTTTCATTGTTATTTTAATCAGATGAGAATTTCCAATATATACTTCTCCTCTTCATGGTGCTGTCCGGAGCACAGTTCTTTGCACAAAAAAAACCCCACAAACCCAAAACCTACCAAAATAATACAAGGTCCGTTGTGACTGGAGCAGAGTTGATTTTCAACTATTTGCAAGGGAATTATCCAAATTATGGATGCAGCAGGCTTTCGTTCCTCTTTTGCTTCTGGGTATATTGCTTTGTCACACAGTGCTTAACACAAGGTGCATGCTGTCTCCACCACGCTCTTCTCACTGATGTCTAAAATCATGTCTGGGCTCTACAAAGTTTATCAAAGAATGAATTTTTTTTAATGACTTAATTTACTTAAATTTTATGGTATTACATTTCTTTGTTTTCTTATATTTGGCTTACTGCACCATCAGGGCAACTGATAACCCACTGTAGAAGTTCCTTTATCTAGTTTTGTCATAGTGACCAAAGTGCTATTTTTCACCAAATATATTTAATTTTTCCTATTGTCATATTTGATACAGCACTGTCATAAGTGTTTGTCAATTGTCCTTTTCCTGGAAGTTGCCCTACCTTAAATAAGTTGCTCTTTTGAACTGCTGATGCATGGTCAGTGTCTTACATGGGTACTATTGTCTGTGTAAACTAACACCAGTCCTTTTTTAGATGTGTTAGTATTAAAAGGAAAGAAGGAACACAGGAAAAGAGTATAATTAAGAAAAATCAGAGATTATCTACTTGTCAGGGTCTGTTTGGTTTTTTTTTTTTCAATCATTCTGGTAGAGAGATCGCAGTTTATTGTCCTCCAGACTCTTCGAGGCTGTGACAGAGATGCCCCACAGAGCTTCTGGGGCCTGATGTGTTTCTTGGTTTTGTTTCTTGTATTGCTACACATTCTTACACTCTCCATTCCACAGAAAGAAAATAGGGGCACTGGAGAAGTCACTGGGGACACACAGATGCCTCTCAGAGCATCTGCAGAAGCATCAAAACAGTGATGATTCCCCATGACTTCAAGAGAAGAGATCACCTTCCCATACAAGGTCACAGCAGCAGACATAGGTTTGTGTAAAGCATTGGTGTTTCGGTTTCGGCTGCCGCCGGCAACAAAAGCGCCACGCGACCGCCCCTCCCTCCGCCGGCGTGCGGAGGAGAATGGAAAGAAAGAGGCAGAAACTGGTGGGTCGGGATAAGGGCAGTTTAACAGAACAGCAAACAGAGGGAAAACAGGAACAACAACGATAC
>Ga0065711_1033745_pt1 | contig 24900 bp, 11 predicted proteins | sample Hoacrofraction12_FD_59098 | JGI IMG/M metagenome (GOLD analysis project Ga0065711, IMG submission 59098) | Hoatzin crop microbial communities from Cojedes, Venezuela - Epithelial fraction 12 v2 (version 2) | ecosystem: Host-associated > Birds > Digestive system > Esophagus > Crop | place...
TTTATTAGGTCCCCTCGCAGCCTTCTCTTCTTCAGGCTGAACAAGCCCAGTTCCCTCAACCTCTCCTCGTAGGGGAGATGTTCCAGTCCCCTCATCATCCTCGTAGCCCTGTTTCCTCAATACTTAATACTTAATTAATACAGTGTTGTATCCTTTTCAGAATTTAATGTGGAAAAATATTTTGACCCATAATGAAAAATTTCTTAGATCCAGCTCTTTTTCTTGTGCTCATTATCTGCCACTGCACAGTAGGAAAAAGATGCCATACAGTACAATTCATCTCATTTAGCAGAAACACTGTAAGGACAAGCAATCATATATAGCACTGAATTTTTAAAATAAGCTTGCTTTATCAGTCTTTTTCATGCTACAACACTGCCTCAAAGTTTTCAGAATCTGTTACTGAATTAGGACATTTGATATCAGTCTGAATGCCTAAACATCTCAAACAATTCCACAGACCAAGGAAGAAATCCTTCGCCAATGAAGTCAAAGGAGTTTTGTAGGTGGGTTGCTAAGGTTGAATGTAGAGGAGGAATCACTTTCTACATCAACCTAGAATTGACAAACATGGGAATGAGGCTTCGGCCATGATGGCTCAAGGTTTTCTTCTAAATCTGCCTCATCCTGCATAGAACTAGTGCCTGAAGGATGATGCCTATGATGGTATGTCATGAACAAAATAATCTGTTTCTCTAATGGCCACCACAGTTGCATTATCAATTGTAGCAAAACTAGTACAAGCACATTTACAACTTTAAAATCATTCTGTCCCATGGAATGGTTTGATCTGAATTCTTGGATGATGAACAGGAAACAGAATTCTGTGTGACTGATTTGAAGACAGGCCTCTACATAATCTTCAAGAAGAAGATAAAATACCTGCAACAAAGGTGAAGTCCAAACTATATTTGACAGGGTAGGCTAGCCAAAACTATAATTAAGATCTTTGATATTGCCAGGAGGCTTACTGAAGAAAATTAGAGTAAGAAGTCTGCTGAAGCTTAGTATCAGTATCAATAAAAAAACTTTATGTAAGCAGTCTGCGTATCACCAGGATTGTACACGCCTTTTTACACAGGGATTCATATGCCTAAAGTATACACAAGATACAATATTGTCTGAACCTGATGTCACAGACAGAAAAGTGCAGTCAGGACTCTGTCAAAAGCATCTCAATACAAATTCCCACTTTCATATCCAATTGCAGTTAAATCTGAAAGAGAAAATACAGGTTATCTAACTAGTCTGTGCTACTGATCTCCCCCTTCCTGCATTGAGTTCTGACTTGGATGTCATTTGAAGATAGATACAATTTTTAAACACACAAAATAATCTACTGCTCTTTCAAATTGAGTTTTGGAAGCAAACCTTTTGTTTTATATCTAGAGAACAGGTATATTAACAAGAAAAGCATGTCTTACAGTCTTACCTGAAGGGAGTCCAAATCATGCCTGGCTGGCTGGAAATTGTACTCTCAGTGATAAAATGCAGGAGACTTTGGATAAAAAAAAATCAATAAAGCACAGAAATACTGTATTCTTTACATGAGAATGAGTTATCTCCTGCTATTTTCCCTGATTTTGTCACAACAAAAACAAACAAAAAAGCAGCATAATGCAGGATTTCAGACTGCAATGCTGCGAAATGTGATATTTTCCCAACTTCTTTAATTTATAAAGTGTCAGAATGATATCTGCATGTGAGTTACCTCCATGTATTCAACTGTGAGGATCTGTCACATTTTAAGGCATATTTGCTCCTTCAGCTAGCTTTGTATCTCTAAACTTACACTTGCCTGCCCAGGTCAGCACAGAGGCACTTTGAAGATAGCTGCTCTACAGGCATAGCTGGCTTTTCTCGGGAAAGGGCTTGGAAACAAAGCGTCAAACACAGTCAAAATGAATAAAACAAAATCCTCCTGCAGAATGGAAGACAGGACCAGGACAATTGTTCCCTGCTTCCTAACGTTTGCCTGCTGTTCATGTATATTTTATGTCTCACAGGAGCAGATAAAGGCTTGATCATTCAAGACATTGATCAGTTCTGAGGTCCTAAAAGGCTTTTGCTTCCTTGGAGTGGAAGGTCCTTACAGTGCTGCTCAACTCTATCTGTGGAAACATCCCTTTCTCTGTTTGATTCCCTGAGCGCTTTTCAGGACTTTACAACAGTATGCAACGAAATAAAGAAACATCATTGAATCTCCACAGTAGTCTTCAACAGAAAGCCCTATTTCAGCTTTTCAGAAAAGCCCCAGCACTCAAAGAGCTAGCTTTATAATACATGGCAAATAATTTGTAAATGAAATTCTAACATTTTATTCCTAAGATATTATTCACAACTAACTGTTCTATTTGTTTGACCAACTCAATCAATGGTTAAATAACATTCAGAATGTGTTCCTTACTAGAAATCTTTTTCCCTGGTCAATTACTGAATATATAATTTGTGAATGCATTTGTTCATTACATTTTTAACTGTAGCTAACACTAAATGTTATTAAAAACCAGCAAAACAGGTAAGAATTACTGCAGACTGCAAGCAAATGAAACCAGAACTAAACAGAAACAATTGTAAAGGCTATTGCAGTTCATAAGGAAAGAAAAAGCAAAAATGAAAGCAAATTAAGAGTAAATTGGAATGAGTAAACTCTTGCTCTGACTTGTAAAGGCTCATTTTTATTACTCACACTTTATTATGCAAATATTCGTATAATCATTGAATATTTTTAGATGAAAAGAACCTTTTGAGGTCATCTAGTCCAATGCCATGTTCAAAACATTGAATCAGATGAGGTTGTTCAGGATTTTGCTCAAAGTGTGTCAAAGGATGGATAGTCTCCCACATCTGTGGACTAAACACTTCCATCTGCACTTGAATTTCACTGTCCTCAGGGTAAAACTTCCTTATATATAACTGGAAATACTCATGTCAAAACTTGTGTTTGTAGCCCCTTTTCCTTTCACTGTACACCTCTGACAAGTCTGGGTCTGGCTCTTCTAGACCCTCCTGTTAGGTAGCTGTAGACAACAATATGTCGCCCTTCGCCCTCTCTTCTGTATGTATGCAAATGTATCTATAAGAGTAGTGCAGATGATGTTGATGATCTTATTTCCAGTGTTACAAGCGTAAATGTCTTATCCAAAGGGAAAAACCGAGTAACTGTAGGAGGAAAGAAAAATTAGCATCAATTAGTGACAAATATTTAATAGCTCACTCAGGTTGTTTAAGTCCTGTACTACTCTCTTCAGAAAATATCCATGTTAGGAAATCCTGATTTACTTGGTTTCTGTCTTCTTTTGAGTTTCAGTACTTTAGATAGCATTTTCCCTGAACAACAAATGCAGAAGTACTTATAGCCTCAATGATTCACATAATCCAAATGGTTTCTGTGCTTTTCACCTCAGGACAATCTTCCCTACACAAAAAGAAATTAATTCAACCATGTCTACTATTCTTTCCTCTAATCCAGAATTTATGTAAAGGAGATGAAGGTATAAATTCAGCTGTTATTTATAAGAATGGTGAAATGAAAAAGCATTTGCACTGGCTTTTTTCTTATAAAGTTCTTTCCTAACTTAAATACTGTAGATTAGTCATGATTATCTATAGACTTGACTTGTCCGTACTAACATGGCATAAGAAAAATTTTGACTGAATGTCTTTTAATATTAGTCAGGATCCAAGACTTGTTCATAGCTGGTGGCACTAGAACCCCCAGAAGCATTTTTTCAGATGTCTGCAACTGAAGAATTTCTGTAGGAATGCAGGCAAGAAAAATAAGACTTCTCGTAAAAACCATTGAAACAAAGTGTTTGGTGACCTAGGCAAGATTTTCGAAGTTCTCATTTCTATAAATGAAGTCTTCTCCTGCACCCATCCTACCTAACTCCAGATGCTGGACCAAGGCAGTCCAGGCTCCTTCTGTGCTTGATGGAGAGGACCAGAAACCACGGAGCACTTGAGATCTTTCATGGGTTCATTTTCAATGGAGAAGGGCCAGAGTACCTCATGTTTTAATTATATTTAGAGATCCTAAATTGCATCAGAATTCTCAAGACAGTACAGTGAACTGGTCATAGATGCTCAACATCTGCAAAAAATTGTCCTTGGATTTGATGTAGTAGTCCAAGGATTCAATAAAACAGTGAATATTTTTGAGACTGTTTTCCTTAACTCTTCTCTTTTGATACCCAAAAGTGTCAAAAGGGGGAAAACCACATACTACAAAACATATAAAACCCTCCATGCTACAGAAAGTAATGAGACTTGGGCCCCAGGAAAGCTACTTTATATAGATAAATGCTCCTTACAAAACAATTTAAATATTCCTGTTCAGAAAAAAATTAGGCTATTTCCTTTCTCCAGCAGCTAAGTTCACAGCAAGTTTACATAACTTACATATGCATATATACCCTCAAAATCCCCAAGGTTCAACTCCCTGACTCTGTGCTTCTCTGAATACATAGTTCAATTCACCCGCCCATGCTTCCATCATTTTTTTAAGATGTTTCTACTCTAACTGGTTGTCAGCGTTTATCTGTAACAAGAATATCTGCTTTCTGGAAAAGGCCATTTATCTCCACTCATTATAAAGGAAATCTGGAATGAACATCTCAGATCCAGATGTTTATACTTGGCTAGGTGAATCATTCTCCACAAAGAAATGGAGATAATAGTGAAAAACTCTTCATACTTCAAGCAAAATATTTCTGATTAATAAAAGCTCTTTTTCAGTTTTCATTATACCATGGACCTACTCTCGTCTTCTGCTCGAGTGGGGTAGCCTCCCTCTGTCCCTGCAAGATTTGTTCCCAACTCTATCATCTTCAAACCGTACTTCTTCACTACACTGAACTCTTTCTCCTGTTTTTAATTTTTTTTAAGTTTTATTTGGCCATCCAGAGTGGAAACTGGGATACAAAAAAGAAGACAGAGAAATGCTGATCTTGAAAATTATGAGTGTTGGAGAAGTACGTAGTGTTTGAAACTCATCATGATTCTACAGATTTTTTCTGCCTTGCGTGGGGCTCAGTGTTCTCATTTGCAGAAGGGAAATAATAATGATCTTTGCTGCTGTTTTCAGTTTTATGATGGTATGCCATCATGTTTGCTTTGAGGCACTCAGATGGGACTGATCGAAATCCAAAGGATCATAATTGAACAGAATCGCATTTATTGTCTTTGAGATGTAACTGTCCCAGAAACAGAAAGTTCGAGTTGTTAAGGCAGCCCTAGTTTCCCTCAACCACTATACTCCGTCCAAGTGCTTTTGAGCTTTTTTGTTGACAATTCAAATGAGCTGAGATCAAAGTTTAAAAGGATTGCAATTTAAATCAACACGAAGAGTACTCTAGAATGCTGTGCACTATCATCAGGACTGCTTTTGCTTAAATAGGATCAAATGAGAAGTAATTAATTTTGAGTCAACGGTGTTATACCAGCCTAAAACTGCAGTAAGAGAGGGCAGGGTGATGAGCATTTATCTGCCAGCTGACACGGTTTGCGAACAGATGGTGCATTTCACAGCTCTCCCTCACTTCTCATACAGAAAAAGAAGAAGGTAAGAACCAACCCACAAAGTTTCAGTTCAACTTGTAAGAGAAATCAGCCTGGCAAATACAGAAAACTTGGGATTTTTACACAGATATCTTAATCATACCGAAAAAATGTTTGATCCTTATATGTGATCTTACATCATTAAAGTATTACTCACTCCTTGCCAACATGACCGAGGAAAAAATCTGTAATTTAAACGTTGACCTGCTTAAATATATTGGTATAAATATACTAGTTACTGGTTTTGCTTTGAGTCAGTAATACACAAACGTGCTTGAAAATGTCAAACACCACAATTTTTAAGAATGCTTTGTCGTAAAGTATCTTTCAGTTTGCAGAACGCTTATGAAGATTTAACTCTTTTAAATTAGCATATATTCAAACAAATTGCTCAGATATTTGCTTTCAAAAGTTTTCATATCACACGCTCTATAAAATCACTGAAATCTAGGCCTTCTTATATTTTACTTTAATTTATGCACATGTAAATAATATACAGTTAAAACAAACATCTCAATTGACTGAATGCACATTCAAGTCAAAGCTGTAAAATACAGTAATCTGTGCACTTTAAATGTTTTCATTGTTTTTAAATCATAGCTGTCAGTAAAATAATTTAACAGGGGAATTAGCTCAGTAAATGTAAAATTATGCTGTTTAGCTCCCAGTGTTATGTTACTCAGGCAAACCCACATCCTGGGGTTGCATGGACAAAAAGTTACTGGATTTGGCACAGGAAGATTCCAGGTTAATTATCACAACAGTTTATGACATTTTGAATATCATTCCCTCTACAAACTCCCTCCTATACATGAGTCAGTCAGCTGCTGATTTGCTCATCTTACAAGACAAATTTAGAGAGCAAATTTCTCTGGATTTAAAGTAATCCACTGACATCTCTGTTCCATAATATACCCTCAGTGCTCATCAGTATCTCTAATTCAACTTAGTTACTAAATGATACCAATTCTGATTTCCTATTCCCAATCTTTACATCACTTTTAAAAATTTCCCTCTCTATGCCACCAAAGGAAGATTTGGAAACTTCACTGTTTGGAACACCAAAGGAACAAGCAGAGGTATTAAACTCCTTGCACATGTTATTCAAAGCTAGAAAAGCAAACACCTATCAGGGAGCTAATTTTTATTTTCTTTGTCCTTATTATTCTCTCTGTCAGGAAGGGAAACAGTTATTAGTGAAAGTTTTGCTAGCTTTGTAAACCAGACTTTCATCCTCCCAAAATTTCATTTGGATCTCCTATGCATTGATACAAAGAGCATTACCGAGTCATCAGGGAGGAATACCTATCCATCACTACTGACCAATCCCCAATAGATGCCACTGACCAGAAGATGGAAGGCTCTGCATCCTATACCCAATTCCTCAAAACCACCTAGTCACCTGAAAATAGAAGTACTTCATCAATCAGACTGTGGACCACCTCTGCTGAAAAGGCTGTGATTACACTCTCTTTGCCTTTGATTTATAGAGTAGGCATTGAGGCCTTTTAGTGCCTTTCACTGAGATATGACAAGACCCCACACAGAGATGGTAAAGAGCTTTAAATGAGCGAGAACAGCAAGATTTGCCGTATCCCTAGGGGTCAAAATCTTCATATGATCCTTCTTCTGCCCTTTAGTATGAGAGCTCTGACATCTTGACAGCTTCAATAGACACCCAAGAGGCAGAACAAGAAAGGAAGTTCTTCATAGTCCATCTTGTCTTTTTTAAAATGCTGATGTTAAAACAGTGAAGCAGTAATACTTGGGGCCAAGCGAAATAAGTAACAAGACAGTTCTTTAAAGTAAAATAGTAATGTTTAGGCAGTGACACAAGAAAAACACTGAAAAATTCAGTTAGCAATATCCCCACCCATCTCAAGTTCTCATCACAGAAAAAAATCAAATGCTTTGATTTATAATTTCAAACGTTAAATCTTAGTTACATCTCCTGGGACTTGATTTCCTGCTTAATTTTATATCTTCCACAATTTACTTTTGAATTTTATTTCACCTATAAAATAGGTCTTATAATTGGCCTATTATTAACACATAGCTTCATAAACATTCTGGATAAAGCAAATAAAACAGTAACAGAAAACACAGAAAATAAAAATCTTGGCCTGTATAAACAGGCATTACACACAGTTAACAATGATAACTATACAAATAACACCATCTGTCTTTAATCACAAAGAACTTTAGACAAATAATGGCCCCTGTAATTAAATTAATGGAAGTTTAGCAATTGAGTTCAAGGGGAACAGTCGTCTTTTTCACAATGCAAGATAAACTTTGAAGGATCAGTTTAACCACCAGTAAATGGACCACCTCTGCAAAAAAACTTTATCATTGCTTGACAGATGACATTAACGCTAGGACTTCAGAACAGGAGGGAAATAATTTCTCAGAGGTGACTAAGACGACACATGCAATTCATTCTGCGAGCCCTATGGATAATCAAATAAAAAGAAAGAGCTAACAAACAAAATCCCCCATTTTCACGTCTATTCCCTCCACCCCCAGATCTGTAGAGAGTTAAAGATATAGATGAGACAGGAGGTTACTCACCGTTGAGGAGTCACTGCTTCCGGTCTCAAGTGTAGCTCCCTCAGCACAGGTGGGTGGGTGGGTAGAAAGTTGACTAGCCCTGCCCCCATCTATGACATCACACTCTACCTCATAAAAGGTAGTGAAAGTGCTCTGAACTCCAGTCTGATTTCCGAGAGATACAGAAAAGAGATAGTGAGAGAGAGAGCAAGAGAAATATTGTGCCGTAGTGTAGAGGTGAGGAGAGAGGAAAACGTGTGCTGAAGGAGCTATGCTTGGTCAAGGAAACAGGGACTCTTCCACGACGAGTAACCCCGCTGTCTGGTGGTTCCTCTCACTTGCTCCCATAGCACAAGTTAAGCATGCAGGTCCTAAAGGGTTTGCTGATTGGGAAAGGGGATAAATTTTGGCACCTTTTGATGAAAACCAGGAAGGACAGAAAGCTCTGTCCTCATCAAAAGCTGACTGACATCAGATTGGGCATGAATTTGGTTAACAGACTTCCAAGTAGCATTATTTTGCATATGGTTTTGAACAGCCGAACTGCACAAAAGCAGCTGAAATTCCAGTGACTAGAACTGAAATTACACTTGTGTCTACCAGTGCGGAACAAACATCACACAATCCAGCCCTGTGGGCAGGCCCTCGAATAGAGTAAGCCAGAGCGTAGCCCACCTCCACCGCTGTACGAAGGAGGGCAGGGAAGAATTGTGTTTTTCTCACCTTGAAAATGAGAACTGACAAACTGTGCTGAAAGAACAAGTGAGGGAAGCATAATAGTTCTGGGCACACAATTGTCTACAGAGCACACTTTAAAGTTTCAGAAAATATCAATAAAATTGCAAAGAGGTGAGGTTTTACAGACTGTACATTTTTACACAGTGACCACCTTACAGGCTGGAGCAGATTTTTTTTCAAATAATTTCTCAAGAACTGAAACTGAAGGGCTTAAAATGGGATATTCATTCTATTTTATCATAAACGGAATTTTTATCATCCAAATTCTGGAAAAGCAGGTTTGTGAGTAAACATAATTGCTTATATTATCCACTGGGGTTTTCTTAATAAACTAGCTTTATATTAAAATTGAAAAAAATAGTATATGCTGATAAACCTAACTCAGTTAAATAAAACCGCTCAGAGAATGCCAGGAAAGAGTGGTAGAATAAGATCCTGCCTTTTGGAAGAGGAAAAATGAATGCTCCTTAAACCTCTTTTAAGAGTACATATTATAAGCACACAGAGTTAATACTGACGTTTTCCCTTAGGCTTTTTGTTGCTACAATGACCATGTAAATTATAATCTAATAATGATTATTTTTTCAGTCTTAATAATGACTGATGTCTGCTCTATTTGTGTGCTCTTTGTTTTTCTCTCCTCCGACTGAAAAAAGAAAGCGTGACCAATGTCTAGTACCTTTCACTTCACCTAACAGCAGAAGTCAAGTCATTTTCTTCTCAACCTTCAAAACTTTTATCACAACCTAATCCTGCAGCATCGGCAGATGTTACTTTAAACCAGTATATTTGTGGATTCAAAAACTCAACAAATTGGCTAGGCCAGTTGACTAAATGAAGAACTATTGTGACTGTTAGAGATGATTTATAACTTCAGGAACACAATGCAAAACTAGGCTGCAACTGAGTAATACAAAGTGATGATAGTGCTGTAAATTTCAGTTCATAATTGAATTAAACATCTGTCTGTCTGATTTCTTGTTACATCACCTTGATTTCAACCTATTTGTATGTATGAAGATAGAAAGGAGGAAAAACACCTCTGGTATCCTGTCTTGCATCTACTCCTTATTAACATGTATGTCTACTAGTCTACCAAAGAGAAAAGAAAAATGAAACTTTTAAAGGCTTTTATGGTAAAAAGTACCATGTAGAATTCATTTAATTCATAACTTAGGTAACCTATGACTTGACTATTGCACCACAGTTGTTTTTGCCAAATAAAGTAGGAATATATTTTGATCTCCTGTGATCACCAGACTTCATGAAGTCTAAGCAAGCTTGCTTACTCTTATAAAGAGAAGGACGTTCAGAGGATATATCCTTAAATATGAGAAATATTACACTTGCAGTAACAGTTCTAAGATCTCTTAAAAAGAAATAAATTATCTTTTATTGGAATAGAAACTTATTCAAGTAGCACAATTAAATTGTGGAAGACTGCGTATGGCCAAGAATATTCTCCAGTAACAACACAAGATGAGAAATATGCAGAAATATGGTAGATTCCATCATGATAATGTGATCTAAACAGTTCAATAGATTAGGTAGCAGATAATACCCCAGATAGTATTTTGGGGCTAGCACTGCTCAGATCTGAAATCTTGTTTTCACCTGCTTAGTGTGGTATCTGTAGTTAACAAAGAGAAAATTAAGTGAAGAGCATAAAAGTTCAGACTGATGTGTGAACATATGCTAGAACACATTACTAGTCTAAACAGTGAACAAACGCAGAGAAAGAATATACCTAACTGAAAACATTCTAAAAATGTACATACGTTCAAGAAAGGAGGGAAATCTTCCAAGTGTTCCAAGGAATACAACCAAGATTAGTTAAATGAACGTATGGAAATGCAAAGAGACAGTAAATGAAGACTTCAATACTCTAAAATATTTTCTTACGGGGTGTAAGTTAAGCCTAACAGCATAAGAAAACTGTAACTGTGTGAATGCAGATCAAGTCATTCATTTAGTTATTTGCACCCAGGCACTAGAAACCGAGTTAAAAAAGGGTCCGTGTTCAGTCTGATGTCAACAATCTGTCAGAAAAGCCAAAGTATTTTCTTTCTTGCTTAAAAAGATGGACAGATGACGGGGAATGGGCAGGCACCGTTAAGGTACCAGTTGCTGCTGTCTATAAAGTTTTAGTACAGCAAGACTGTGAAAAGCTGAGGAGTACCAGCCACGCAGAAACGTTATATGTGCTACTGGTATACCTACAGAAGGTAAAAATAGATATATTTTAAGAAATTACAACAACGGCTTGAAAAGGCCATGTAAAAATGTCAAGCTGACACATATCACAAAACTCTGAGACTCTAACACAGACACTCTCCAAACCAAAGATGTCCTGTTGCTGTAGTGGATCAGTTTGATGGATGCATGGAAAAATCTTTCTTGTTCGTTACCTGTCATCGCTAAAGAGTGATGAAACATGTAACATCCCATCTGAGACTGATCAAAGCTGTAACTTCTCTAATTTATTGACAATGGGAATGTTGATTCTAGCTGCAGGGTTAAAAAAGGGTGAAAATGTTTCCGCAGTGTTTTGGATCAGATATTGATGCACTAATCCAGTTTTATAGAGTTCTAATTCGGTCTTTGGTGAGATTTAGGACAAATCATTTGTACATTTTGTCTTATTTTCTAGTGATACTGTTACCTACCAGGTAACCTAGTTCACAAGGTATTTTGATGATGTATTAGTCAAAATCACAAAGAGTTGATGTTAAAAGCAAGCATTTGAGAATATCTAACAGTAAGAGGTTAGGACTGATTTTTCTGATACTGGCGAGTTTTTTATTTTGATTCTATATCAATGTCTTGAATACATTACACAAATCAAACCCTTTTTGTTGATGCAGCTGCTTATCAATTATGCAAGATGTGATGTGAGAGCAGACATATTTTTCCTTTTCTCCTATGAGGTTCATAAATAATAATAGTAATAGTAATATTCATATGTTCCAAGTCTGGAAGACTTTCAGAGGTTAAAGATACGAGGCAACTTTTTCCTTGCTCAGTTTGATCTCTTCCTAAAGGCTACAACCTCCTACATTTCATGGAAATACATTCCTATTGCGAGTCTTCTTAAATACTTTGTTGTAAGCTGTTCTCTTCGGTGTTTGCAATTGTTCAGCTTAGGCTGGGAAAACTTGTTGATGTTTTCCCTTGAGGGTATGTCTTCCTGTCTGCGAGTGCTTCTACGTCTGTGTTACCTGCAACTCAGATTGCCAAGAACTATAATTAAAGTGAAAGAAATTAATGAGTCTGAACTGAAGTTGTTATTCTTTTAATTTCTGCAAAAGTATCATCTGATAGTACTTTTAAAAGTGAGATTAAGCCTCACCACTATCCAAATGAGGGAATTAAATAATTGCAGGAGCTAAAAGATGTACTTCTGTATAAGAAACACAATACAAAAATGTCCCATTGTGTGTTGAATCTGTCATTAGGTAAATTCAGTTCTCCATATTTCCATCTGCAAGAAACAAACCTAAATTTATTTAAAGCCACCGGATGCACCTATTAGCATATCTGTGCTGTGCGCTAAGGAGGACAACTGAGAATGCCCCAGGGGAAAGGAACTCTTATTTAATACAAACAGGTGAAACTTGGTCCCAAACCTTTATGACAAGAAAAGAAGTGAACATGAGACAGCACTGAAGTCCTCTCTTCCTTTATATTAATGTTTATAGGAATAGTCCTTTAGGACCATACCTTAAGGTATGCTAGAATGGTCTCTAGGCCTTGCTAATCATTGCAGTTTGTGTATCAGAAAGCTATAATATTCCCGTTTCCTTCCCCTCTCATTCAGCATGGCCTGGAATTGTAAAACAAGCTGGACTGAGGCCATAACTGCTGTAGCAGGCAAGCTTTGGGTCTTAGAGTGGTTACTATTTTTAAAACAAATGCAGTAAGTAATGAAGCATATACGTTAATATTTCTTCAATTCTCTAATCTTTTTCTATGATCATGTTTTGTTCCAAGCCTCCATCTTGAATCCATAAGACTTTGCTTTGTTCTCATGGAATTAAATGGCTTAACATTATTTGGTATCGGAAATGCTTTTCTTTGCAGAAAATTGTTCTAATGAGAAATTTCAATAAATGCAATTTCAGAAATTTATGAATATTTCTTACCTGATAAAGCACAAGAGCATGTTCTCTGTAGCCAAAATGCTTCTTAACAAGGATAAAAGTCTGACTTGTCTAGATTTTAACCTACTATATGTAGACTTATAGATGGTGTGCATGCTTCTTGTCTCCATGAGTATATTTTAATGAAGACAACTGCAATGTGATTTTGCTTTGCAAATGAAATTCTAGATAACATCTTTCCATTTATGCAAGATATATTGTTTCGTATTTATGTGTATGTGTGTTTACATGTGCATTCATACACATTGAGATATTTTCTTAGTCCTGAAAATAGCCTTATATCAAAATGCTGTAGCTTCAAAAGAACTGACTTTATTTCATAAAATATATTTTTGTGTTGAATTTTTCAGTTATGTCTTAAGATTCATTCATCTACTTTTCCTTACATAATATGAACTCTTATGATCCCCCAGATGCACAAATCTCAGGGTATACATTATTGTCCAATCCAGCAACAGTTTTAAAGGCAAAACCATGTGAACTCACAGATGTAGAAATAAAATCCTATAGGACTTTTCACTTAGCTGAATCAAAACACCATACAAATGTCACTTGAAAGAGACCTCTGGAGGGCTCTTGTACAACTTCCGACCTGAAATGAGTTGACTGTCAACACTAGATCTGCTCAGCTGCTGCATTGTCTGCCTGGGGCTTGAATCCCTCCAAGGATGCCAATTGCATAAACTCTCTGGGCTCCTGCTCCGCACAACCTTTACTGGGAAGGAGTAAGTAAGCTTCATGTAATGAACTAAGTCTTCATCACTGTTACAGATTTGAAAGAGGTATTGCAAATGGCTTTAAAGCCACTATAGATACATCGGATTTTGTCTTTTTTTCCTATTTGTCTTTGAGCTGTTTCCTAGGATAATTAGGAATTCGTCACAGTTTTAGCTTTCAGAAAGCCCTAAGACAGTCTTTCCATAAAATACATCATATATAATGAATATATTACCATAAGGGATTTTATCAGCACTCCTTTTGATTAACCTGCATAACTCACTGAGGTCTTTATCCTAAAGGAGTAGTAAATTGACTCAGTGTCAGGATGATAAATTTTTTATGTTATCACACCATCAGGTAGTCCCTTTTTGGGACAGTGTATTGAGGGGTACGGCCTGTGCCAGCAGGAATTGGAGACTCCTGTATTAGTTGCAAATGGAAAAGCTCAGATAATTAGTTCAAGATAAAGGCTTTTCAAAACCTGTACATTTATAAGTATCACATGCTTTATATAGCCATATATTTTGGAACAGAGTACACTTACTATGGCTTTATTTCACCCTCATATATCAACATGTCTACATACATTTAAAAACATATGCAGAGGTTATTTAAATATATCTCCATCCCAAAAGGCACAGCTGAAACACCTCTCTGTATTTTTCATTTCCTTCATTTCCTTCAAAGCAGATGACATGAACTAGTTGAATATACAGTGTATATCAAGGTCTCTCACTTTCCCCACCTAGCCCCAGCCTTCCTATTCTGGAAACTGTCGTTTTACAGTGGTAACTTCAGAGCCAAAATAAAATCCTTAAGTTTTTATTTTCTCTCCTTGCTTGTTCCACTAGAAGAGTAGAGATTATTGTGGAGTCCAACCAAATTTATGGTCCTAACTTTATCTCAGTCCTTTCCCACAATTGAAATTCTTTGATTTCATATATCTATCTTGCTTTTGGGTTGGCTTTTTCTTTCCTAGACCCTTTCACATCTCATGTTTCAACTCCTTTCTCTTACTTCCTTATTATTTCCTAACTCCTCTCCTTTACCCACTGCTTTCATTCCAAGTCTCAAAACAGAACTCCTTTCCACCAACTCCATCCTAAACAAATATCTTTCCATGAGTTCCACCTCACGTTATTTTCACTGCATTGGTGCATATGATACACTGCTCATATTTGCAAACTCCCTTTTTTGCCATTCTAACAGCTTACTAAAATCCTGTGGGTGAAACACGAGGTAAACATGAAAAGCAACTTGCAAAAAAAGGTGCCTAAATTAGAAAATAAAATCACAAGGCAAATAATATTCTTCAACAATTTAGTAATTATCTGTAGGGTCCCTGGGTCCATCTTTCACTTCCCTTTGCCAATTTGAGTATAGTCATTTGTGTTTTATCCACTTGCCATGTGTTACCATAACCCAAACCCTAGTCTTGCAATGATGTCAGCTTAGACACAGGACTATATCTCTTCTTTGTGGTGTGTAACTCTCTCTGTAACTCACTGTCTAGCAAACATGAATGCAGCAATTATTCAGGAATAACAGCTCTTACCCTCAGTTCCAAGGAAACTCAATCACTAGCAGACAAAACACAAAATTTCTATTAGTGCTATCTATCAATCACCAAGTACAGCTAGGTCTTAGCTCAGGTGTTTTCTACTGAAAACACTGACAGCTTGCCAGTCCAAGCAGCCCAGCTCAGAAATATCTGCAATACCTGGTTTGTCAGGCTGTTTCTGTGAGTATACTTCATGTAGCATTCTTCCATTCCTGTTATGAATCAATAGTAAAACTTATTTTGTTGCTAGCTAAATAACAGGAGTAACCTTTTTGCACTTGTGAGAACCTTGCAGAAAAGGAACCCGGCAGTTTTGTCAATTTGCCAATTCTCCCTTCAGCAAATTTTCTTTTACATAATGCTAAAGTCTTGCCTGATTCAGGAGGAATTAATTTATATTTTTTTTACCAAACTCCAACATTGTCTCCATACTCTTAAGCATTTTAAATGCAAAGGTTCTCTCTGGTTGCCTACTTGAACACATACAAGCAAAAGAAAAACCCCAGAAAGGCTTTATGATGCGGGGAAATGAAATACCACATCAGTGGCTCTTAAGTAACTGCTTACGCACAGGCTTTTAATCCAAATTCAGTGAAAGATGGCCTTACTTGCTTTTAATAGCAGGTGAACTTCAAATTACCTGACTTTTATTTGAGTCTCTAGAATCCATAAGTAGCAACTTGATTCTCCACTGCCCACATGCATATCAACTTGCTTTTACAGCATAAAGTAGTTTATAGCAATTCAGCCTCAAATGAAAGAAAAGTATGACCTTTAAACCATTTTGTTTTCCTAAATGTAAGATCCATAGGCAGAATTGAAAGGGCAACTTTCTGCCAGCTCACCTGAAGTAACTACTGGATGCACACTGCTATTCTGAATGATGAATAATAAGAGGATCATCCTTTTTTGATGAGGACTAGCTATTTCCAGGTACCTTATTCTTATCTTACTCATCAAGAATAAATATGCAGACAGTTATTTTGAGTTAAATCCTATATCTGTTACTATTTCTATATATTCATCCTCTGAATCCAGATGTTACAGGAATTTTCATAATGTCCTACCCAAAGTCCTGGAGTGGCTCCAGCCTTTTTACCTTCCTTGTTTTCCCCAAAGTCCTCACTTTAATTCACCAAGTAAGAACTCCTAGATAAAGTCACTATCTTAACTAAACTTGTTCTATTTATTCATCAATAACCTGGATGAAGGGACACAGTGTACCCTCAGCAAGTTTGCTGATGACATAAAACTGGGAGGAGTGGTGGATGCAACGGAAGGCTCTGCTGCCATTCAGCAAGACCTGGATAGGCTGGAAAGTTGGGCAGAGAGGAACCTGATGAGGTTCAACAAGGGCAAGTGCAGGGTCCTGCACCTGGGGAGGAACAACCTCATGCACCAGTACAGGCTGGGGCGGACCTGCTGGAAAGCACCTGTGCGGAGAGGGACCTGGGTGTGCTGGGGGACGACAGGTTAACCATGAGCCAGCAGTGTGCCCTGGCTGCCAAGAAGGCCAATGGCATCCTGGCATGCATTAAGCAGAGCGTGGCCAGCAGGTTGAGGGAGGTTCTTCTCCCCCTCTCCTCTGCCCTAGTGAGGCCCCATCTAGAGTACTCTGTCCAGTTCTGGGCTCCCCAGTTCAAGAAAGATGAGGAGCTACTGGAGAGAGTCCAGCGGAGGCGACTGGAGCATCTCTCCTATGAGGAAAGGCTGAGAGGGGACCTTATAAATTCCTATAAATATCTTAAGGGTGGGTGTCAAGAGGATGGGGCCAGATTCTTTACAGTGGTGCCCAGTGACAGGACAAGGGGCAATGGGCACAAATGGAAGCACAGCAAGTTCCATCTGAACACAAGGAAGAACTTCTTTACTCTGAGGGAAACAGAGCACTGGAACAGGTTGCCCAGAGAAGTTGTGGATTTTCCTTCTCTGGAGATATTCACAACCTGTCTGGATGTGGTCCTGTGCAACCTGATCTAGGTGACCTGCTTTGGCAAGGGGTTGGACTAGATGATCCCTAGAGGTCCCTTCCAACCCCTACCAGTCTGTAATTCTGTGATTCTGTGTTTTCAAAATGTTATAAGAATCCTTCTCTTAATATGGCAGCTGTGCCTATTGTGCCAAGATAAATGGGCCTTTGAAAATAATTGGAAACAGGACCCAGCTGAAGCATTTGTTTGGAGTGTGCTTTGTCTATTGATTCAGTGTTTTTGGACAGTGTTCAAAGGCACATGGCTGTTACTTTGTATGACACGACATGTCTATCTGGCTCAGAAGTTGAAGACTATTTGGGCAAATTTTCTGATAATACAGCTGATTATATCTGTGGAGTTCTAAATCAAACCTGAACACAATAGGGGGTGCCTTGGTTAAGGGAATTCCTTAGATTCTGTTCAGTCTAATCCTACAGGAAAGACTGTAGCAAAGCTACTAACGTAGACAAGAATTTAAAAAAATGCAAGCTCATCGCCTAAATGGCTAGCAGATAAAAGAGCTGATCAGCTTCAGCGCAGCAGTAAACAGAACAAGTGGATATTTATTATACAGTAAGAAATGAATATATAGATCTGTTTCATTGTAATGGTCTAGCTAACAAGAGTCAGACAGCAATACTAAAAAAATAAAGCAACCCTAGAGTTAGAAGTCTGAATTTTTATCGGAGTAACAAACATCATGGTTAAAACTAACTCTAGTCAACAAAAGTAGCTACAGCAAAAAGGCTATCTATTAGCATGAGCTAAGTATATGTAAATGGTATTTACTTCACTGAGAGTAGCATATGCTCAGCACTTCAGAGGATTCATTCCAATACAGTGCAACTGATTAAGAAGCAAATACACATTGCATTAAATAAACTAAGGCAAGAAACAAAGAAAATTATTCTGAAGTGCTTTTAGTCTGTGATTTTATTAAAAGAAGTTGTTCATTCTTAGAGGGGAATTAGAAATTAAATATTGAAATTTAAAACTACAGAAATATATATCTGTTTATGGACCAAGGTAGAAGAGATTTTTATGAGGAATAAGGATATTATCTACACAGATTAGAATTTTTTTAAAAATCTTTTGCATTTTTTTAATATTAATTCCTTGTCACTTTTATCTAACTTCCTCCTCACCTCTTTTTTTTACTTTCTTCCCTTTAATCTTCTTCAAGTTTACAAGGCTCCTCACTGAGGAACAGGTATCACACTATTTTTCCGTATTTTACTTTTCAAAACTCAATTGGAATCAGGAATTAAGAGTCTCACCTTGCAGCATAAAGGGCCAAGTCAACAGATAGTCTAAATTGGCCTTGCTCCACTGATATTAATGAGGTTAGGGTGATGTATGCTAACTCTCAATTGCCAGATCTCACTCATCTGGTGAAAAGAATTTTGCTGTTTGCATGCAGGGAATTTGATGGGAAAGATCAAAGGAGAGAAAGAGGTGGGGGAAAAGGAATGGAAGAAAGAAAGGGAAAAACAACAGTGGGTTCTTGCCTTTACTGAAATAATTTACACTTCAGGAGTCTGACATGTTCTTACTTTTTGATCTGTTTTTCTATTTGCCACAAAGCCAATGATGTCCAACAGAACCCCTTCGTATGTTATGCTAGTATCATAGCCATCTATAGAGGAAAAAGCAAATGAAACCATCCTTATGCTTGTTTTCAGAGATGAACCATACTGCACTACTGAATCTTCTGGGAAAAAAAGAAATAGAAGTTTCACCAAAAGGTATATAGCACATTATATTTTATGTACACATTAATTTTTAAGTTGTTGCAACGCATTTTTCTGACAGAACTAAAAGAACTGTGGGGCGGCTTTCATCTGCCTTTTAGGTTTTAATTGGTTTTATGTCTCTTTGCTTTTTACATAAATATACATATGCCCACACATAGATTCATAGATACATATGCATACATTCATTTATAAATACTGATTAATGTTCTTAATAATGCAAAAATTCAAGCAGAGATTGTACTCCCTGTAAAAATTCTCAATCGTAACTCATCTTTTGGATCAGTCTGAATTATATGGTGATTCTTTGTAAACACAGTAGCAAATTACGGTATTGTAGTACTCATCCTGGTGCTTCATATTTACATCAAAACACTTAAATATTGTGCATTCACATAAACATCTTTCTGTAGTCACAGGTTGGAAAGCTTGCGTTCTGGATTTCTATTGTACTTCTAACGTTGTACTGTATGCAAGTTGCCAAATAATGGTATTTCATTTTAATGTAAATAAAATACTGTTTATTTGTAATTAGCTATCCAAGAGAAAATGAAGAAGAAGATGGAAGCAGAAGCAGCAAGTAGACAAGCAGATGTAGATGTGCACTTGGATACCAGATCTCTGGATAGCAAAGGAGCATACAGTACCCAGCACCTCAAAGATAAACAGCTTGGAAAACTATCAGGAGAGAACTGTACTAACTGTGTTAGGCCAGATAACAAGATAATGCTCTCAAAATGGAATGCACGGGAGTTCAACTCTCGATATCGCCTCCTGTTCAGAGCAACAGGAGAAGGGTTAGGCTGGGCAATCTTAAACTTTTCTGTATGTCAGTACTACTGAGACTTTGGAACAGACTCACATAATTTCTGCGGTTGAAGCTAGTTTTGCCTTTGTCTGCAACTGATTGTAAAAACCCAACCAAACAGAAACACAATGGTGATGAAGCCTGGTAAGCAGCAGATGCTAACAATGCCAGACTGGAAATGATGGAATCAAGCAGTTTGGCCACTTAATTTCACAACGGATGATGATGTTCCAATAACGAATGGATGCTAGAGATTCACAATGGCTTATTCAGCATCCACATACACTGAATAAAGAGACTTGAAAAAGAAACACACACAACCACAAAAGCCAAGCTGGTAGAAGCACTGATTTGGGTAATTGTTATAGGTAGATGAATATGACAACTCAATGGGTATGAAAAGCTGGACCCAGATGGCAGTAGGTAAGAAAAGATCATAGTATTTACTATGCAGCATAGCTCTCAGTGAAACAAGGACAGATCACTCCATTAATATCAGGAAAACGGAAGAAGATCTTTTCGTTGCTGTGGGAAGATCAAGGTATTAAAATTACATATGTACATACGTCAAGAAGTGAAGACCAATTGCAGGACAGACATAGGAACCTTTAAGCAGATCCTTTTAGGATTGCATATATCATTTCAGAATGTTTGATCCAAGAAAGCCTGGCAAATGTTTAAGAGCTTCTGTAGTGCTTTGGAAAAAACCAAAATGTTACATAGTTGAGAACATTTGCTCTGACTTCTGACATGTTTGAGGAAGGCCAGTGATTTCACTGGGGAATCTTATGGATGAAATGAAAGGCACAAGGTGGTCGTCCTAATAATCTTCGTACTTGATTGGGCTTAAACAATGAAAGGGTGCTTTTTCAAAACCACATTGAAATCAAACTTGTTTCAAGTATCTTGGGTCTCACGAATCTCCATAATTTTGAAAACACTCAGGAGAGTGAAACATATTACAGATTTATGTACATATGGTTTGTATCTGAGTTAGAAGATAATACAGGGATTAATACTAGGGTGATTAGTTAAAAGAACAAAAAGAGAAAATTGTGAAGAGCAGCTATTGCTACTGCTCAGTTCCAGTAATCTCCCAGAGGCACAGAGTCCAACATTAGGAGAAGGAATGCAAAAACAGTTCAAAAATGTAGAAAACTCATTGTTTATAATATTACTACTGTGGCACATTCCTGTCTTTATTTCTAAAAAAGACTGTAGCGTTCATTGAAAATAACTGAAATAACTGGCTGGGAATTAGAGCATATAATCATTGTGCTTGCCAATAGCATTTGAAAACAGCACGTGCATCAAAAATTAAAATATTTTGCTGGCCTTCCAGAGTTTTTGCTAAACCTAGTGTGCATTGGAACCTGAGTGAATGGAATCCCATTAGTCATCACCATCTTAACAATATGCACTTCATACAGAGCTGGCTTCTGCACAGAGGAAGGAAATTACCAGTACTAACAAAGGAAAGAAGATTTATAATGAGCAAATATACAAAAGCTCCAAATAATTACAATATTCACAGCTTGGCAATGACTTTCTAGGCTATGAAATTACTTTTCTTTTGGAAGAATTAAGATTTCACAAGGTTAGTATAAACAAAGGGTAATTGGAAAATCAAATTGCTCTACACAAGTTATTGTAAGGTCTGGAATAATGGCGATAACATTTTAAAAAGCTTGTTTATGAATCACTGTATTTTTGTTTTCTACATTATTGCCATCAGAAATGGTCCCTTTCAAGTGCTATACGGGAAATATAAATGCCTAAATATAAATACCAGCTTACCCCTGATACAATAAGTTCTCCTCCCAGGTTCTGAACTTCTGCTTTCACTTTGCTGCAGATATTGAGTTGGTGGCAGTAGAGGGCAATGCGCTGCAGGTAGGCCAGCAGATCCTGTTTGCAGGCTGAGTCAGGGCACTGCAGACAAAAGAAATATTTGATTAGACGTATCTGAGTTCATATGATTATAAAGAGGTAATCAGAGGAGATAGTGGCAATGTGTGTGTATTAGGTGGATCCATTTCACTTTGTCTTTACATGGGATGCTCGATGAAATATGAAAATTCAAACCCTACCTTTCATTTAACTCAAGACTGACAGACTGTAACCTGAAGATGCACTATACCTCTTGGTAAAAAGACGAAACCTTTCTGCCAGCCACTAATGAAAAACAATGAAAATAATATGATTGCTGTGTTTGTGGGGGAGGTTCACTTATGGTATCAGTTTGCACAGAACAGAAGAATATATTGAGCAGTTAAAAGACCAAGTTAGACCTGAAACTCCAGGTTGCCTGCTGGGTGTCCAGGTAGAGATACAACATGGACCTGGTAAAGTCCAGATGAACTTGGTTCTGATGGATTACATTCACTCTAATGCCAACTCTTGGCTGCCTTGCCAGCTGCCCTGGCATTTATGCAGACTTCCAGAGGACACAGCTCTGCTTCAGACTTGGCAGAAGCCAGGCCCCTTCCTGACATCCTAAGGACACAAGAGGCCGAGGTGAGGCTGCTTGGGTTTGGTATTGACAGGTTTGGCAAGCTTATTGTTAATGCATAAACACCTTAATCTGTGCCAGAAGGAAATTATTTGGTAAAGTGTAAGTGACATTGTACAAGGCCTCTCAGGAGATGACATCAAGCTTGCAGCCCTTCTCAAGAACACAAAGGGATAAACTGGTTCCTCTGCATGTCTAAGCAATACATCTTCGTACTAGAGGGAAGGCTATCTACAGTCCTGCACCATTTTGGATGCTGCGTGTCTCAAATATGTTTTGATACAAATTACATTAGGTCAAACGTGGTAGACTCAGTGAAGGTTTTATAACCAATATAACTAGAAAAGGCCAAAGTACAATTTATTCATAGTCTTTGGGACTCTTAATAGAAACTGCATCATCCCCCATAATAGCAACAGCGTAATAAACAATACTCTCGTAGTTAATATTCAAAGTGTTGCCTCAGCAGAAGAGACCTCAATAATTCACTCCGATGAAACATTGCTAAAAGTGTCCATTGCTAACAGCGTGTCTCCAGCAAATACTCTTTGGGGCTACCCAGTAAAGTCTGACTGACAATGTTCTTTGAATGTATAGCTTGGGGAATAAAGATTTAGGGAATTCCAAATATATCTTCTTAGCATTTAAGGAAGTTTATGTTCAATTTTTGTCAAATATTATCAGAGCACTTCATCTGATAGAAATAAACACACACAAGTCAACAGCATCACAACCTCTGACTTGAGATGACTGCTCTAACCTCAACAGCTAGTGCTGGCAAGGAATATGTCTGTAGCGAAGTAGTTGCATATACTGTCATTTATAACCCTGAAAGCAGTCACTTTGCTTTTTTCTCTCCCTTTAAAACTAACAATAAACAAAGTTGGAGGTTCATTGTGGCTGTTACATTTAATCTGCTCTATACTCACGACAATGCTATAATGCCTCTCTTTCTCAGACAGTTGCCACATCTTTCAGGCATGAATCCCTAAGAGACCTCTTTTCCCTACCACTGACAATTTAATACAGAAAGATTTACCCTACACTTGAAGTCTATGAACTGAAAGAAATGAACTTTAAAGAAATGCTTCTAGAGAGCTGACAAGGCTTTACATACAAGTACCTTGGAGCAAATGAAAATGTAAGATCTCTCTCATTGGAACAGTAATTAAAAATGCAACTGTCTATAAAAAGTTTATATTGCGTGAGTGTCTCCAAAGTTCTGTAAAATATCATTAAAGTGCAAGCATTAAAACAAACACTTCATTCTCATAATGATTTTACTGGTTGTTATTAAAGTGTGCATGCTGCAGTCTTTTGAAATTTAAAATGTGACTCAAGCCAATGCGCTCTAAGCATAGCAAGTCTCTTCGTGTTTCTTTCTTTAAAATGTTCCACCTCTGCAAATATTGCAGACTAGGAATTTCATCAGCTGACAGGTGGATTTCTTCTTTCTTATGGTAAAATGAACAGGTGCTACATTTCAAGGATTGGAATGGGTTAACTGCAAGAAAAATGCTTGCTGACAATGCAGAAAGTCTAACCCCAAAATTTCTGAGGCTATAGGAAAATGGACAGCTTTAGGGTTTTTGCCACTCTGGCCCACATTCCCTGGCAGGATGTGTTAAACACTATTACGTGTGCTTACTTGAAGAAGAAAAAGAAATACTTATTTTGAAGAGAAAGGGCAAGGAAGTTATTTGTTCCCGCTTCCAGCAAAATTTCTCCTGATGACAATGAAAGGAAAGAAACTATAAGAAGTTTACAAGGTAAAAAGTAATGAAATTTAATATGCCTAAATCTAAAATTAGCTACCTAAAACCTGGATTCGAAATTTGTCTCTTTGGTGGATGTTGTCTACCTTGACTTTAGCAAGACTTTTGACAATGTCTTTCATAACATCCTCCTAGGGAAGCTCAGGAAGTATGGGCTAAACCAGTGGATAGTGAGGTGGATGGAGAATGGGCTGAATGGCAGAGCAAAGAGGGTTGTCATCAGCGGAGCAGAGTCTAGTTGGAGGCCTGTAACTAGTGGTGCTCCCAGGGGTCAATACTGGTCCCAATCTTGTTCAAGTTATTCATCAGTGACCTGCATGAAGGGAAAGAGTGTGCTTTCAGCAAGTTTGTTGATGACACAAAACTGGGAGGAGTGGTGGATGCAACAGATGGCTGTGCTGCCATTCAGCAAGACCTGGATAGGCTGGAAAGCTGGGCAGAGAGGAACCTGATGAGGTTCAACAAGGGCAAGTGCAGGGTCCTGCACCTGGGGAGGAACAACCCCAGGCACCAGTACAGGCTCAGGGCTGACCTGCTGGAAAGCAGCTCTGTGGAGAGGGACCTGGGTGTCCTGGTGGATGACAAGCTGACCGTGAGCCAGCAGTGTGCCCTGGCTGCCAAGAAAGCCAATGGTATCCTGGTGTGCATTAAGAAGAGTGTGGCCACCAGGTCAATGGAGGTTCTCCTCCCCCTCTCCTCTGCCCTGGTGAGGCCTCATCTGGAGTACTGTGTCCAGTTCTGGGCTCCCCAATTCAAGAAAGATGAGGAGCTACTGGAGAGAGTCCAGCGGAGG
>Ga0065711_1033746_pt1 | contig 24899 bp, 16 predicted proteins | sample Hoacrofraction12_FD_59098 | JGI IMG/M metagenome (GOLD analysis project Ga0065711, IMG submission 59098) | Hoatzin crop microbial communities from Cojedes, Venezuela - Epithelial fraction 12 v2 (version 2) | ecosystem: Host-associated > Birds > Digestive system > Esophagus > Crop | place...
GCCCCCTGGCAGGGTTCAAGGCCAGGCTGGATGGAGCTCTGAGCAACCTGGGCTGGTGGAAGATGTCCCTGCTCATGGCAGGGGACTTGGAACTAGATGGTCTGTAAGGTCCCTTCCAACCCAGACCATTCTGTGATTCTATGACAGCGGCAGGAGGTGCTGGAATGCGGGAGCCGGAACGGCGGGAGGCGGTGCCGGGGTGCGGGATGCAGGAGCGGGGACACTGGGAGGCGGTGCCGGGGTGCGGGATGCAGAAGCCGGGGCAGCGGGAGGCGGTGCCGGGGTGCGGAGCCCTGGCAGCCCCGCGGGGCCGTCGGAGCCGCCCGCAGTCCCGGGCGCGGCCGCGGGAGGGAGCCGTCCACGCGCGGCTGGGGGAGGAGCACCCCGGGCTGGAAGGGGTCCCTGCCCGTAGCAGGGGGGCTGGGACTGGATGACTTTTAAGGTCTCTTCCAACCCACACCATTCTGTGATTTCATGATTTGTGTAATTGCACCGTACAAATCATTTGGTTAAATTAAGCTTACCCACACATAATTTCTGTTGGTGAGAAGGAGAATATGAAATACAACTTTTTGGACTGAGCGTTGCAATCTGCCAGAGCTTTAGACTGTTACAAATTTACCAATCGAGTTACACTGCTAGGAATCCCCTGTGAAGATCAGATATTATCAGCCAAGGAGAAGAAGCAGCTCTCCTACACGCTGTTGTTGCTGCTGCTCCTCGTTGCTTTGCAGCTGCTGCTGTGGAGTTTGTCCACAGCACACTTCTAGCAAATAAATAAGGTGCCAAATGCTGACAGCATTTTACAGTACAAAAAAATCAGGAATGGTCACTTCATCTGTTGTTTCCTTCAGGGAACAGCTCGGAAGACTATTTAAGCATCCTACAGAATGTGCCGACCAAGAGAGCCGCTGCGTACATGAGAGGTCAGTGGGGAGCCAGTGGAGGGCAAAAGTCGGCAGAGATTGCAGAGCTGGCTGCAGAGCAGGCTGTTCATGTTATTCAAACTGGTTTTAGTGGCAAACAGCTTTTTGACCAAATGGGCATTTTATAGGAAAAAAAATCCTTAGCTTTCCTGAAATGTGAGTGTGTTTGGTTAAGCCCCTATCTGAACACATAAACTTTTTTTTAACTTGATAAGAAAAAAGAAATAAAGAGATACCTTCTGCACAATACCACTTGAATACATATATCCATTATTTCCCCTGAAATATTACAGAATGCCATTTTCACTACATCTCCCTGTCCTGGGTTTCCCAAGGGTCGTGTAATTCCTTGATACTTTTTGACACCCCACTTCCATGTGTGAACTCCCAGCTGTCTGGCCGGGGCCTTTTTGTGGAGTTTCCTGCAGGAAAACCACTGAACAGGAATCTCCATTTACCAGGAAATACACTGCCACAAGTCACACAAGGTTGAATTCAGGTCACTAGAGCTCAGTGGCTCGTTTTAAAATTTGTTTGCTTTCTTTTCTAGTGTCCAATCCAGTAAACAGTTCAAAACTGAGCTTGGTCGAGAAGGGTATTTGTGAAGACATCCACTGCAAGAGCGAAGAGCTGGTGATAAGGGAACAAGGCGTCTATTTGATCTATTGCCACTTGAACTTTCATTTTCCCAACTGTTCAAACAGCCCCATTGACCTCAAGATAGAGCTCCTTGTGAATGACAAAGTCAACAGGCAAACATTATCCACATTGTGCGCGTCAGAAACGTGCCAAGAAAAGACTTTTAAGACCTTGTTCCAGCTCCATTTGACATACCTGAATGTGAAGGACCGAATCTCAGTAACACTTAATCATCCTAAATTCTTGAATGAAATTTCTCTTCCCAATGAAAACGTTCTTGGGGTATTGAGGTACAGCGATGAAATGTGAGCAGCTCTCTGACTTCCCACTGCTGCCCAGACTTCTCTTTCTCTGAACAACAGTAGCCTGCTTTTACTAGGTAACACCTTGTTTTAAATTTCCTATCTAACCTCATCACTAGGGTAAACAAGGAACTTTGTGAGTGTCCCAGAATGAAACCTAAAACACTGCAAGCCCCTCACCTGACAAATTCCTCTGGTTTGGCTTAGGGTAGGATTGTTATTGGACTGTCCAACATATAACCCACAGATCTGCCAGTGGTTCCTCAAAACAATACTGTGTAGTCACAGATTAAAATGTAATCAGATTATGGGGAGAATACACAATATTGACACTTTTTGGCTAACAGTCGGCTGGCAAGGTGCCTGTGCTCAGGAGACGGGGAAATCTTTTTAACTGAATTTTATGGAGTAGGAATTTTGATGTAGTCTTTCCAAAAAACGAAGCGTCAAAGCTTGTAATCAAGGCTTTCTCTACAACTGGAGGATGCAACCACAACTCTGGAGTAGGTTTATGCATAGATCGTATGAAAGCAATGCTGATGAAATTACTGACTCTCAGGCTGGTAGCTAAGCTCTGGGACAGGACATAGCAGATATGGGACTTACAGGATATTTCTGTACTGCATTCTACTATGGACTTTCTGCAATTTACTTCCCAGTGTCTTCCTTTTCACTATTTATCCATCTTTTCTATTTAAATAATAAGCTCATTGGGGCAGAGACTTTGTATCTGCACAATGCTCAGCCTCTGTTCTCACCTGGGGCTCCTAGGCTTTTTCATAACAAATATTATAAGAGTAATCTGGTTGCAAATCTAGCCACATAACAAAGTTCATTACAATATATTTTCCTCAAATCCTGTCCTGCCTGTTTGACAGTACCCTGCATGACACCAGACCGCAGTGGTGTGTAAACACACCTTTAACGCCTGCACGTTCTGAAAATCCAAGATTTAGATCTGAGGTCCAAACTTTGCCAAAGATAATTTCAGGCCTGGCCCTCAGCTGAGAGCTGTGGTGTTTGGCCAGTCCAGGAGACAGATGTTATTTGAGGTTCTCTGGCTTACTGGAAAGCTTAGATAATGAAGATAAAAGAGTAACCTCAGGCCCTCTTATTCTATGAGTTGCAGTAACACAGGCATTTATTCAAAATCTAATTCTTACAGTGTGGGGAGGGAAGGGACTAAAAAGTTACAGAAACTGGTATCAGTTCACTCTTTCCTCTTTTCCCTTCATTCCTCAGATCCTACTAAGGTCTATTTTCACTGGTATTCGAATTTTTCCCCTTGCATACCTGTACCTTCTTCCCTTTACATGACTAGAGCTTGGTGAACTGTTCACATCAAAACATTCAGTCATAGATGTTGTTTCCGGCTTCAGAAACTCAGTGTTTTATTAGCCAAGCTTAGTTGATGTTGTCAACTGACACAGCTTGGTTTGTGTGAACAGACTCAAAATACTCCTAATAGCAGTAATTTGTTACTTGTGTTATGTCACCAGAAAGTGATGATACGTATTGGTGAAGTTTCATCCCATTGACCAGATGACTTCCAAAGACACAAGAAACTTTCAAAGGGTCATGAGCAGTGATATGATTCATTGCTAGAGATACCTACTTTCTGTTTTGATAAACATTGATGAAAACAAAAATTCATTTTGCTCTTAATGGTTGAGAAAAAGAAAAGAAGAAAATGAAATCCATGTTTTCTTTCTTTCTTTTCCCATTAAAGAAAAGATATTTATTTTTATATGAGTCAGCTAACCCTGCCTGTGATGACGTAACCTCCACTGGGGTCTCTTCACCCATCTGGATCCTATAAATCTTTCTGGTCTCTGAGTGGGGTTTTTAACCTCTATCTCCATCCGCCTCGATACACAGGTCTAATGTCCAGAGGAGTTTAAGCAAGCCTGGCAGTCAGGAATCATAGCTCCTGAAGATAGAAAAGGCAGCTAATGAATGAAAATATGCATTTACTCACAAATACCACCCCCACATCTTTTCCTGAAGGCTTTGAATAGAAAGAGAAAGACCCTTCTTTAAAAAAATAAAGCAGCTCTCTGCGTAGGAAGATTTTGTCCTATTATTTTGCCAGATGGACAAAATCCTGACAAAGCAGTACTAAGCTTCTCAGCCCCAGGCTTCTTAATACCCCAGGATAAAGCAATCTGGCTTCTGCTCTGTTGCTTCTGAGAAATAAGAATAAATTCTAGCCATAAAGAAAGCCCATTAATTGTGTGCAATTTTGCCATCAGTTATAAAAGTGTTAAATAGCTTTCACTGAAAGGCCCTGAGCCAAGCAGCAGCCCCCATGCTTTCTAGAAGACTCTAAGTCCCTTCAGTCTTTCATTCCTTTTCCTTCTCTTCTTTCCTAGTTTTTTGAAGCAGGTCATTTTTGACAACAATCCAGTACTAAAAAAAAAATGTCTAGGCTGACCCTTCGCACAATGCTGCATCTTTTCAGCAACATCAACAGCAACGCACTTTGGGGAACAACCTGTTCCCAACCGTCTCAGCTTCACCGCTCGCAGCAGACGAGCGTTTCTGCAGGAGGGTCCTCGCTCTTCGGAGAACCTCAGACCTACAGACCCTGCTCTGGCTCCCCACCACAGGGCTCAGGCCATGAGGAAGGGGGGACTACTGAGAGCACTGAAGTCACGGAGAAATTTTGAAAATTCCTCCCCTTGTCCTCAGCTGTGGCAAACGAGTGGCTTTCTGTGCATATGCTCTGCTGCTGACTTGACCAGAAACTGGAAGCATCGGCAAGCTCACAAGCAAGTCTGCTCTGCTGAGGTTTCTTGGCCCTTCTCAGACACTGAAAAAGTTGTACTCTTATACTGTTTTCTGCTTGGCTAAGGAGCATCTATGGGAGTTAATATATGCCATTAATCATAATCTTGGTTGATAGGAAAAATAGCGTATTATTGGCTTAACTCTGGCTTTTGTTAATTGCTACAGAAAATATTAATAGGGACTTAAATAGAAGTCAAGTCAATGCAATACACTTCCATCCAAACTCACCCGGGGGCAGCAAACCAAAATCAGATGAAGTTTCGTATCAGAGATTACAGAGTTGGATCGGAACTTCACCAAAGCTGTGAAGACTTTGAAACCAGGATTGCAATTAGACTTCACAAGGCTTGATGACACCTCCCATGAAATTGGCCTGAACCCAGACTCCTCAAAGCTCAGATGTGAAAATTAGGTCATGGCTATCTGTCACAGATTCATTATTTCGGCTACACAAGTGCTTACTGATGGACTTTGGAGTTTGGCATTCACTTCACTTCTGGTTTTGTTTCATTTTATTTTCTTCAACACTTCCCACAGGGAGGAATTAATCATAGTCACTTAGAGAGAAATCCTTTACTGTGCCGTGGGCCAACGAGGGGCTGCGTTCTACCTAAAAATGCACAGCAGTCTGATTTTAAAGATCCCACTTGGCTCAATAGTGCATTGACCTTCTTCTGCAAGGTAACTACCTGACTCCGTGCTCCTCTTACGCACTCAGATTCCTTTGGAGAGCAAACAGCAGTCTGCAAAATCCTCGGCCACTTTCTCACCTCTTCAGTTAAGATTATTATTCTTCATAATGTTATTAGGTACAAAAATTACAAGCAGCTCTATTTTTTTTCAAGCACCCTATCCTGAACCTAAAGTAACAAAGGGACTACTCAACACAAATAATGAGCCAACAAGTAAATTAAATAAGAAGCCTTTGCTTTTTGGACCTCTAACTGGGCCTTACTGACGTGTCTTTAGAAACTGGAAGTGATACAACTTGTGTTTGGTGCAAATAGCAAGGGAAAACCTCAAAGCAAAGGCAGCTTCTGTAGGAGGAATAACTGTAAAAACGCATATTCTGACGAGCAACACTTGTGACAGCAGGAGTTGCACTCAGTGACCTCAAAACCTTTTCTAGCCTTAGCTTTTCGTGGTTGTAATAGGCTCAATTTCAAGACAGCATGACGGACGGTGAAGATAGAGAGTCTTGGAAAAAATGTTTTGGAAAAACACATTCTGCAGCCACGCCCTCCCCCCCATACTGCCCAGGGGAGCTCAACTGAAGTGGTTTAAATTCCCAATTTCTCTTTTCAGTACTGGTCCCAGGAGCTTGAAGATTTGGGGTGGGGGAGGGTAGAAAACAAAGAAGGGCAGCGCCACACATTCCAAAATTCAGGTGCTTCCAAGGAGAGTGAAGGTGGTGAGCCCCCAAAGCCTGACATTCGCATCAGGGCCAGAGCCCTCAACCCCTCCATGCTCTGCATCACTCTGGGTCGCAAAAAGGGCTCTCTGCAGGCACCAACCACCCTCCTCTGTAGTAAGACAAGGATGTTTCACGCCATGGGTAAAGTCATCATTTTTTCCCGAGATGCCATATCCTCCAGTATTGGCACACCACTTCCCTTCAGCCGTGTCCACAGATCTAAATTTAGGATCACTATTTAACTCTATAGTCAGTGTGAAGCAAGAACCTTCAGGAGGTGAGTCAGAGCACCCAAAATAGCTGCCTAGATAAGACATAGTCAACCACTGAGTAACTGTTTACTCAGTCCGGTCAACGGGTCCTCAGTCACAACAGCTTCATTCAATTCAAGGTAAAGAAAAGATCATTCAAGCTGTGGATTGATAATTTACGAACACTTTCTACTGATAATTTATGGACACTTTCTAAAGCTTCCCAGAGAGTGCTGCTTGTGCTTTCAGGCTATGTGAGGCTCACGGAAAGCCCACGGGTCTCCAGCAGAAAATGTTTGTAAGGTAAAACACAAATGCCAACTGAGCAAGTTGTTAGATTTATGGATGCAAAAGAAGAAGATCTGCCTGCCTAGGTCATTTTCATTCCCACCAGCATCTATTTGGTTGGAGTTATCCAGAATTGATAGAGGGAGAGCAACATTTTGGAATTAGGCACCATTTCAGTACTTAGGTTTTGAAGTGACTATTTTCTCATCTAAAACTCTTTAGTAGTAAATATTTGACAATTTTTTTCATTCCTTCAGTTCACATATTTTTAATTTCCTAGTTTTTCTATTATGCTGTTTTGTGCTCTCTTTGCTTCTATTTTTCTGCATAAAAGTGAATGGGAAAAAGTAAATAAAATTAAAAGTAAAGTAATAAAATTAAAGTAATAAAATTAAAAGTAAATAAAATTAAAGCAAAGGGGAAAAAAGGAAGGAAACCAAAGAAGTGAGAAGAACTGAAAAAAACCCCCACCTGTTTGAACAGTTAAATGAGCTCTGCAGAAGCTCTAACTCCAGGGATGTGAGTGAATGTTGGTATATGCAACAATCCAAAAATAGGTATTTCTACAGCTTATGCTTTAGAGGAAGAACAAGTTGAATGCTTAAAAATGACAATTTTATGCAATTTTTTTAATACTTTATATGAATGTAACTCCAGGGACTTCAACTAAGTTCCTCAAGCTTGACAGTGGTAGAAGAGTGGAACTTCTGCCTCTGGCAAGCAGAATTGTGTGCAGTATAGCAAAGCCTTTATATTTAAAGGGTATTTTTTTCATGTATAAACCTGACTGTGTTGTGAGACAGTTCATTCGGGGCTTTAGCAATAGACACATATGAAATGTCAAAATAAGTATGTCATGTAAAATGAAATTGTTCTGTGTTAATTATTGCGGTTTAAATATTGGGGGCATGGGTATTTTCCTGAATAAACACATCTGATTCCTAACACAGCGGTGAATGTGTCTCTAATCACCTTCAGACGCATCATGAGCATGTCTCCAGGTAGATATGTGTACAGACCTGATGCTGCAAGCCTAGCCAAACCCCAACCAGTTCCTTATGGATGAGTTCACCTGGTGCTGGACCACAGCAGCCCTTTGGACAACCTGCTCGGGCAGGGGGCTGCAGCGAGCATCTGCCCTTCTCGAGCGGTGTGGACTCCTGTGATCGCGGTAGTAACATGAGTGCATGGGTCTAGTTGGCCTTTTACTGACTACAGTCCTGAGGCTAGGGAAGTGCTTACGAAATTTTGACTGATTTACATATGTTGTGAGCTGTAATACACCTTAGAATGGATGGGGGCTGGTTGGCTGGTGCCCTGATGCGCAGTTCTAACTGGCAGCAGTGGGATGAGGTTGTGCAGCGATTACTGGAGTGAGAGGCTGGGTCTGACTCTATGCTTGTCTTGGGTCAGTGGCCCCTGATTAAAGACAGCTGAAAGTACGACAGTGCTCTTGATGTCATAAGGTGGTGATGAGAGGTAAATCTGCCCATGAAAATGTACCACTGCTGCATTTCACAGATGCAGAGAGGTTTGCAGAAAGTTAGTGGGATCTTTCAGTGCTTGGCAGGTTTTTGCTTTTCTCAGATGAGAATAAAATGTCTGTATGAAGACTGAATAATTTAAATACTTAAGCTGAATACTAATTAAACTTTTGGAATTCAGCCCTGGAAAGTGCTCAGTACTTTTTCTCTGACTCAGAGGAACACTTCAGTGTAGACCTTACCTAAGCAGGTGTTTAGCTGCAACCAAGAGGCTCTAAAAATACTTTGCCGGTTAAATACCTGAGTACTTTTAAGCAGGAACAGACATGGTGCATGAGTTTAGATGCCTAAGCAATTCTGAGTCCTGACATTATATGAATAGCCCAGTAATGTATGTCTATCTAGTGTCAATATTTTTAATGCGTCACTTGAGCTTTTCCTTAGACTTTGATCCTACGTTACCATAGAGATTAGGGGGTTTTTAAGCTCCTAACAACTTCAAATTAACTTAAAGGTTGTAAAACACAATAAGCAACAAGGACTTCAGCGTACATTTTGTTTAGGTATTACATAAAGTCCCTCAAAGGAACTGAAGAGCCAAAGGTCAAAAAAATTCTTAAAATCATTTAAAAAAAAATAAGATTAATACAGAAAACTATAGCAACTATAAATTTGCATAAGAAAATATGATAGACATGAGTCATTCTACAAGTCCTCATATTAAATTCTGTGCAGATAAGACAAAATCACTTCCTTATTGTAAAGATAAAGAAATTACAAAATATCTTTATAAATAATCTTCCCCATGATGTACCTGCCATGTACAAGTCAAAAGATAATTTTTTTTGTTTTAGTGAAGTCTGAAATTTACCACCGGTACAACTGTAATGAAACAAAAACATGATTTATTGTGGCAGATTCACTAGGATGTTATTAATTGTCAAGGATGCACTTCAGCAGCAGCACTGCCAGCTAGAAGACTGATCCTTTTAAGAGGTGAAGTAAAGCCAGTTTTTGTGTTGCAGAGGAAAACAAAACTTGCTGGCCTGAGTCAAAACAAAGACCCGCTATCCTGGCATCCACAGTGGCCAGCATAGCTATGCTAGGTAAAAGGGCAAGATTGTGTCCCCGTGCACTGTCCCGTCCCACCAGCAACTGCTGGAGATCACCTGGAGCTCTGAAAAGGGATTTTTCAGTTATTCTTGACAAGCTGTATGTGTATCAACACACCACCAGTCTTAAAGATCACATTACAATCTTGTAACTCACAAACTTCCCGATGTGCAACAACCACCGACTGATTATTCAGAAATGTGGGGGGGAGCAGATATGGATTTGACAGGTGGACTGTTATGTGGATGAGGAATTAGTTGGATGTTCACATCCAGAGGGTAGTGGTCAACAGCTCAGTGTCCAGATGGAGATCGGTGAAAAGTGGTGACCCTCAGGGGTCCATGTTGGGACCAGTACTGTTTAGTATCTTCATCATTAATAAAGACAGTGGGATCAAGTGCACCCTCAGCAAGTTTGCAGATGACACCCCTGAGGGACGGGATGCCATCCAGAGGAACCTGGACAAGCTTGAGAAGTAGGTCCATGTGAATCTCATGAGGTCCTGCAAGGTCCTGCACATGGGTTGAGGCAGCCCCCCATATCAATACTGGCTGGGGGATGAAGGGATGGACAGCAGCCCTGCCGAGAAGGACCTAGGGATACTTGTGGATGAAAAGATGGACGTGACCCAGCAATGTACGCTTACAGCCCAGCAGGCCAACCGTGCCTTGGGCTGCATCCCCAGTACTGTGGGCAGAAGGGCCAGGGAGGGGATTCTGCCCCTCTGCCCCACTCTGCTGAGACCCTCCCGGGAGTCCTGCGTCCAGCTCTGGAGCCCTCAGCCCAGGACAGAGCTGGAGCTGTGGGAGTAGGGCCAGAGGAGGCCCCAGCAATGATCCGAGGGCTGGAGCCCCTCTGCTGGGAGGAAAGGCTGGGAGAGCTGGGGCTGCTCAGCCTGAGGAGGAGAAGGCTGCAGGGAGACCTGACTGTGGCCTGCCAGGGCTTCAAGGGGGCTTAGAAGAAAGACGGGGAAAATATTTTCAGCAGGGCTTGTTGCGATAAGACAAAGAGCAATGGCTTTAAACTAAGAGAGGGTAGATTTGGACTAGATATAAGAAAATTTTTTACAATGAGGGTGGTGAAACACTGGCACTGGTTGCCCAGAGAGGTGGTCAGGTTGGACAGGGCTCTGAGCAACCTGGTCTGGTTGAAGATGACCCTGCTCTTTGCAGGGGTTTGGAACTACATGACCTATAAAGGTCCCTTCCAACTCAAACAAGTCTATGATTCTATGGAAATAATTTTTTTTGCTGGTTTTTAGTTTGTACCCTTCATATCAGTGACACACCGTTGTTTGGCTTTCCTTATTGTGTCCGAAATCAGAAATGACTCCTGCATCCCTTGCTTGAGGTGTCACAGCTGATTTTGTTTGATTTACAGTCCATTTCACATGTTTTCTCTCCTGTTGCTATCTGAGCCATAAAAACAAAGGAAAGTGCGTAAATAAAGGGAGGAAACATCTGTAACTAAACTGTATAGAGAGGAAACTAAAGAGTGAAAGAGAAAACAGCTAAACTTAGAGTGAGAAATAGCCAAGTCATACACTCCCCTACTTAACTTGTGAGATAATTCAGCTAATCTGGGGTTATGTATCTTAAATGTTTCTTAGAACCTATCTGTTTTTACCACAAGACCCAAATCCTGTCAATTGGACAAAATGAATTGTCAAACAACAGTAACTACAACACATAATCTACCAAATAAAGCTCATATCCACTCTGGTTCATTAGCGAAAATTCTAGCTTCTAACAGCAAGTAAGTTTTGAGAAATTTGTATGCTACAGTTGACTTATCCTCCAGGTTTCTAAAATATTCTGAGCCTACTCAGGCTGAATATGCAACCTTGTTTGATGGGATCTGTATTACTGAATATGTAAACTCATATCATTCATAATGTTATTTTTTTGCTGAAAGTACAGGCTCCACAGCGGAAGAAAAAGATCTGTTTCTCAACTCTACATTAGCGGTTGCCCACCAGAGAATCAAAGTGAATGGACTATGTTACAGGCAAAAAGGTATATCGCATACAAGAAACGGACTTTTTTTTTTCTTTTTTCCCAAAGCTTTCCGGGCTTAGCCTCACAAGGAAGACTAGTGTCCCAGAAAGCACAATCCACAAATTTTTCAACAAAGCCACTTTTTTTCTTTTTCTGGAAAGTACCAGTTTCACTGAAACACATATCAGCATAAGTTGCTAAAACCAGGCTGGAAGTTTTGGTCAAACCCACAGAAAGACCAAGACACTAACACATAATATCCAGGGATCTGGCTCTTTCCAGAAGCATGAGGACATGGCTGCAAAGCCCTACACCAGGTCCCCTCTGACAAAGGAGTGTCCCAGCAGACAGCCTCAATCCCCAATGCTACGCTCCCCGTTACCACCAGAAACACAGCCTCGCAGCTCACATTTCAGTTAGTTTAAACAAGAAACTGACTGCAGCTAAGAACACCCTGTTGGGATGTCCCTCTCCTTGGCTGCAGAGTAGATGCTCCCTTGCTAGTAACAGGTTATTTCTGGAAATCTCCAAAGCACTAAGCAAGGAGCTAAGTCCTGAGAACCGAATCTGGGAGTCACTGCTCGGCATGGCCCAATATGAGTCCTCCACTGGAAGGGCTGGTGGTGCAAAAATTACTGATATCACCAAAGGGAACCAGAATGCCATATCCCTGTATCAGAGGTCTAGTAAATGGGTTTCCTTTATTCGGTTTGGGGTTTTGAAGGTGATGGGGAGAAGGTCTGAAGAGAGTCCTGGAGAGCTGCAAATACTTGCAACAAGCAGGAGCGATTCTCAACACAGATTCAGCATTTGCGGTCCATAGCTGTTGGAGTCTTCTGGAAAGTCCATCACTGTGTAACTCCCCAGAGGAGGTGGTACCCATCCCTTCTGGATTTTGCAAATCATCTCCTTGGAAGAGGGCCTGGGGCAGCATCAGTCAGCTAAGCAGCACCAAGAGCACTCACCCTCATTCACATGCGTATTTTCCAGCTATGTCCTACTGTTTGCTTGACATCAGGCTCTAACTCCTCTCTTAAAAACAAAGAAATCCCTGGAATATATGTGCTATGCCTTATCTTTGCTATTTTCTTTCATCACGCAGAAAGGCAGAAAGTGCAAGGTATTGACCAGCGCTTCATCTTTCCATTTCCTCGAGTACTTTTCTCTCCTACGCTGCCTTGCTTTGTGCCAGGTACAGGCTCTGCTACCTTCCTCCAGCTGCTCAGGGACTGTCTTGCAACTGAGAGGTACCCTTCATATGCTTAACTACAAGCTCTACTCTCATCACTTTCCTTGCCCTTTGGTTTTCTTTTTCATTATGAAAAAGGAAAAGCACCCCTCCCTTCACAGCTACCAGACACCAAGCACAGTTTTCCAGCTCAAGGACCATTTTGGTTTTTACACTCACACACAGAGTCCCCAGCCTCCCCAAGTTGGTGCCCCACCAGCAGAGCTGCCACAGCGCCCTGTGAAGCCACCCCAGCCCGGCCTACGGGCGAACCTGGAACAGCAAATTTCCCAGCTGATTCCTGGCTGTGACAAAATCTCAACGCACCATTTGTTTGTGGCAAGTCACTAATGAAGTCATCCAGCCCGATTTTCATTGCAGTCAGGCCTGGAGATACAAAGGCCATGGTGAGGAGGGGAAAACCCCTAGAGCTGCGCCTTTCCCTTCCCCTGATGAAACAGATGCCACAACCCAGAGAATTTCTTCAGGACCTCTGGTATTTCTCCTATCACTGTTGTGGCTCTCCACAGTGGGAAGGAAAGAGCTTTTTGTACCCTGTCCCCTGCGCTTACTGACAGACACAGTGGGTCAAAGATTAAGTGGCGAATTTTTATTACCAGTGCAAGGCTCTAAAAGAAACAATGTCAGTTTCCAGATAAACCAACAAAAATCCCAGGCTCTGATTCATACAGCGAATCATTTGGGTGAGGAATGGGAGGAAATCACGCAAGGTAGACCACTGAGCAGTGATTTTTGTAGACATTTTGTCAGGCATTGAGGTGGTTGGAGCCTACCACAATTCAACAGCAAGGCATTCATGGCAAATTACACACCTTGCAGGATAGGATCCTGCGAATATGTCAGAATCTCTCATCATCTCAGGGATGGGAAGAGGCCTATGACCAAGACTTGTGCAAGTGGAAGACATGTTTGAACACTGGCAATGAAGAACCCTGTAGTCTCTGACACAGTAACATTTGACATTACCTGATACTACTCCACTGAAAGCAAAAAGTGACTAGAGAATGAGTGTATCCTGTGAGACAAGCAATTGCTATGCAGTCTGCTAATAGGTTGCTTAAATGTGTTCTCTCTTTTTCAGACTTTATCCTGTGATGGAGTAGGTAATGATATGATCTTTGCCACTTTCTGTCAAAACTGAGCAAGCACCTCCATTACAAGGGAAGATGGGTGGGAAGCACCAGGGGCAAGACCACAAGCCCAGGACCTAAAACAATTTGTCTTACATTTTCCACACTCCCCTTTTATTCTTGGCTTCTCTCTCAGGATGAAAGAAAATAACTTACATAATCTCCCAACAGCACAGTGACGTCCTTAGGGTGCAGACTTTGCTCATTCCCATTTCACATGTGTTTAGACATGCCTGTGAGGTACGGCATCTAACTTCTCCTGCCTTCCACCAAAAGCACAGTGCCCTGAAACAACTTCTCACCTTTTCAAAAGGCTTGAAATATTAAAATAAAAGAGAATATTCACTTTAATCAAAGATGCAGAGGAATAGTCAACAACCCAGTTGACATTGCTTTACATTAATATTTTCATTAACGTAAGTGCAAGACCTCAAGGTCCTGTCACATTTCCCGTCATAGTTTCTTTCATTTGCAGCTAAATCTCACTGTGCATGTTAAGGAGCCCTGCACATGTTTCCTGTTGCTCTTGGTCTGTTTCTGTAACACACAGGCACTGGGCTCTTTAATCAGAAAGATGACATTTGACCAAGCGCTACCAGACACTGCAAAATGGATGGGACTTTGCCAGGGATCTGAATGACTCTAGGACTTGGGCCAATCCACCAAACAATTAGGCTGTTCTTGGCAGGAAAGGAATATTGGCTTTTGGGAGAAAATCTTTAAGAAAAGAAAGGCTGAACATAGTTAAACAAATTATTTCTCACAGCTCTTGGGTCCAGAACCTTCTTAAGAAGTGCAACATAACTTGGCATGCCCTCTCTACTGCACCCAGCAAAAAGGAAGGGAAAAAGCAAAAGGGTATTTCAGCTCTGGAGTCGTGGTTTTGCTGCCTCACCTGACCCTAGCACCCCTGCTGAGCTTCCAGAAATGGCCAGCCTTTTCCATACTTGTTCTCCTGCTGAAAAGACCTTGATTTATTGGCAACCACAGGTATGGAAGCATTGTGCGAAGGTCAGGGCTTGCCCTGCCCCAGCAAACCCCCCCTCTCCTACAACTCAGCTGTGTTGTTGGTGACGACCCATTCCCACATCTTTCCTGGGATATTTCCAGGTACTCATTCTCAGGTGCCTGGGCTGCTGCCAGCCACATCTTGTATGTGGGCTCTTACAACAGGGAAATCCAACTGCCATCACACAGCCCACATTAGGGCCTCCCTGGACCATATCATCCTTTGGGAAGGCTGAGTGTGCTCTACATGTAGTGCAGTACCCACATGGTGAATGTCTCCCTCACCCTGAAGGAGGTGAAAAGGAAGGTGAGGTACCCTCTGCCTTCTCAGCAGCTCTGCCCGACACACGCTGCCAAAGGCAGAGAAACCTCTCTTGGTCCATGAAGGTCTTCTGCATGTTACCAATGGGTCTCTGCAGGGCTACTAGGCAAGCTGTGCAGGCAGGGCTCCACTGGTGACTCATGGCATCTGCTATTACTCTTCCTTCTGCTTTCTCCATCTCTGCTCATGGTCATAATTTCAGAATTGGAAAAAAATGAAACAATGACGTACATAATGTTGCGTATTGCTGTCTACCCGGCCAACCAGTATTGCCTCATTCTCATCCTTCTCCCTCTTAATGGCACATCGCCATCCCTCCTCTTATGCTGAGTAATTGTTATCATTGTAGTTGTAACTCAAAAGACACCAAAACATCTCCCCAGAATATCTCAGATAATGCAAGTTATCTGGTATATAAACTTTAATGCAGTGATAACCGGACCCATCCCTAACCAATAAACAGAACTATGTGTTGAAAAAGCGTTGTTCTGCCAGTCACTTCTCACAGTTAACTAAGCAAAGCTGGAGGAAGTTAGCTCAGGAAATAGCAGGAATTTGGCTATGTAACAAAGGATTATTTTTCACTTTGCACAATATCTGAGACATGAGCAACTTGATACTACAGTGGTGCTATTTAAATGTTTATTGATAATATTCCCCTTTTTAATTAAGCTGAGTCCTTGGCTGAAAGAGTTAAAGAATCATAAATATACTGGGTGAACTGGATCTTTGGGGATCTCTAGCCCACCCTCCTGCTTAAAGCAAGACTGTCATTGGTACTAGATCAGGTTGGACACGGTTTCCTCTAGTGAAGTCTTGACAGCTTCCCGGGGAAGGAATTCAGACACCACTCTGATGGCTTGTTCCTGTGCTGTATCACCCTCTGAGTGAAAAAGGTCCTCCTAACATCCATCATCAAGTTCCTAAAATGCAGCTCATGCTGTGAATAGCCCCTGGGTATATTAACCGCCATTACCAAGGCTTTTTGGCTCCCCTTTACCAAACTAAACCAGCCCAGTTCTCTCAACCTGTCCTCGCAGGTCACGCTGCCCAGGACCCTAAGCATCTATATAACCGCCATGGTGCCCTCTCTACTTCTCCACATCCTTCTTGAGCCAAAAATGGACACCATATTCCAGATATGCTCTCTCCCTCACCAAACAGGAGGGTCTAACAATGCCCCTTGGTCTGCTGGCTACTCTCGTCCTGACTTTTATCATGATATAAAGAAACCGTCTTGTTTTGTCATCCACACCTACAATCCCACACCCTAATTTGGCATAATGAGGCCTGAGTCCAAATTTCATCAAAAATTGTAGAATATCTTCCACTTACATCGCCGGATTGGGATCAGGCACTCCTATTTTACTGGCATTGCCACAAACTTGACGACTCTGCCAGGTGTCATGAGAATACGTTTGAATTCACCTTTCCTGGATTTTTCCCTCCCTGGACCAAAGGAAGAGTGTCATCCTACTTGGGAATATGGAGAACATTATCTTTCATTGCATCCTTTTCAAGCACAGTTACATGGAAAGAAGTTTATTTTAAATCCCTTTTTCCTTTGGCAGCTACGAATCTCCCTGCAGCCGCAACGCCCACGTCATTCCTCGGTGCCTTGTTTGTCAGGGAGATGTAGAGCAGTTGCTCTGCGTGTAGGTGGCCTACTCGGCCGTGTCCAAACACGGTGGAAGGGAGGAAGCACTTCACAGAGGGTGTGCTGAGGCAGGCAATGGGACTTTCATCCCATAAGGTCATGTGCATGGAATTCCAGATTTTTACGCTTTCTTTCTTTTTTTTTTCTTTTCCCTCCCAACCTCAGCTTTATGCAATCCATACACAGAGATAGAAGCTGATGTTTTTCACTGAAAATCTGAATAACAGTCCAAGAACATAAAGCTTTGACATCTTTCTGGAACTTGCCTCTCCTCAGCAGAAAGATACAGCATTTTTCCGCCACGGCTGAAGACCTTTATGAATTAAACGGGGTTGCCCCTCTTTGCTAGGCTCCACTCCATGGACAAAGTAAGAAAACTGAATGAAGTCTTTCAAGCAAAAGAAAAAATAAAATTGCAATTTTTCGTAAACAATTTCTGATTTAATCAATTCTCTGATATGTGTTAATCATGGACCACATCCTCACTTGGGGCCTAGCACGCTGTGTTCGTCAGCTTTGTCCCCAGGGCGTTCCCCTCAGGAAATGGGTGGCTGTCATGAAGTGTCCTCCCTGCAAAGTTCAGGTTGCTCAAAGTTACCACAGGGACATTTCTGAGGCACTAAATCTTCTGATTCTGCTCAGACATAACCCACCCCTCGGATGGTGCTGAATGGTGGTGGAGGAGTATTGACATGGACTCGTGGCACCAAGATCAAGGCTGTTGAAGGATGCTGTGATGCTGACCTGAAACACCATACAAATGATCTCATGGCTGGACTGATCACACATGACTTTCTTCAATGCAAGACTTCAACCAAGAGCTCTTGGCACTCCTGGGCAGCACTGTGCAGGCTGCCAACTGTGAAAGCAGGGGGCCAACATCATGCATGAGCAGAAAAGCACAGTTTTTTCTCTTCGATTACTCAGCAAAAGCCCTGTTGAGGACCACTGTGCAAGACAAACACCTATTGGTATCAGCAGATGCACCAAGACAGCAAGTTGTGTAGGTGTCAGAGTGCAGACCTCAGGTCGGACGGTTATACCCAGTTTTGCTTGCTGCAATTGCACATTGGAGGAGCCTTCATGGTATTGTATCTTGCCAAGGAGAGATCTGCTTGAAATGGTATAGGGGCAAGTGCCTGCTGTAGGTGACCCTGCTTCGGCAGGAGGATTGGATTAGATGACCCACAGAGGTCCCTTCCAACCCCTACCATTCTGTGATTCTGTGAAAAGGTAAAGAAATCCACCTCTGCAAAATCTGATGTGTGTGGAGAATGCCTAAACCTGACATTGGTTCCGAGCTTTTGCTCTACCACATATAGTCATTTCTAGTCTAGGCTTTTCTGTAACAAGTTTTGGATGGCCAGATGAGAAGTGGTTCATGATTACAAGTTCAGGCATTAAATGAGGTTTAGTCCAGCTCTCTCTGATAACCTCAGAGGACATTTGGAATAGCTCAAAATGATAATTAGGAACTAAGATCCTTAGAAAAGAACATCACAACAACATAGATATGACTGTACCATTGGGTTCATCTCACAAACATTCTGTTGATTGCACCATATTCATACCAAATTTATCATGGAACTGTTTAAAATTCTGCTTCTATTTTTAGCACACCCCTTTTCTAAATAAATAAAGATACTGTACAGAAAAATAATACAACAGCCGTTTTTGACCAGTGAAATCAAGACATAGTAGACAACTCTAGAAATTTGCTTGTGCATATTGTGCACAAAATACTCTCTGTATTAGAAAAAATACTCTTTTTCTCATGGGAACTATCTCATGCTATGACAGCCACAGGTTTTATTTTGTCACTACTAAACTGAGATTATACTCGGAATTTCCTTTCTATGGGCAATGTTCAAATGTTTCACTTTCTTTTCTTCCAGCACGGAATGAAAAGCTGAAACCTTTTTCCTGAATAGACTTCCTTAATTTGTCAAAGATTTAACTTCAGAAGAGTGGAGGTGCTGCTTTATAATTTTGAGCAAGACAGAGAAAAAAAAATTGACGAGATTAGTTTGAAACTGAGTCAAATGAAGTCAAGACTGGACAATCAAACATCACTGAAATGAAACCTATGGATAATTATTCTTAACCAAAGCATTGCCATTCCTCCAAAAGTTTCCAGTTCATTCAAGCAAAATTTTCTTCCAGAGGAAAAATATTTTTATCAGAAATATTCTGGTCAGATAAGACATGGCTCAGAGTGAAGTGTTAAGGGATGGGTGTTCCCTGGGGTTGAAGTTTTGCTTCTCATCCTCTTTACACTAATCTAGCTTAGCTCTCTGAACCACGTAACACCAGGCTGGGCTGTGCCTCGGTCTGTGGCGCTCATTTTCTCTGCCATTTCATGTTTTTGACTTGGGTGTCAGATATGCTGATCGTTCCAGCACATGACAAAGGCTGGAACTGGGCGGACTTCTGTATAAACTCCAGTGAAGGAGTTCCCAGTCAGACCAACAGAAGAGACTCATGACCTCATTGATTTTAAGTTGCAAGAAATTTCCATTGGCATTGCCAGCCCAAGTTTTCTTTCAGTTACTACCACCCCTCTGTCCTGGACAGTGTTGTCTCCTTTCCATCCTGGTGCATTTTGCTGTTTTCATGTTAGAATTGTACTGATGGCGGTGTGACCCTTCAGTGGTGTATGACTTGTGTGTGCAGTGTGAAACAATCTCTGTTCAAGCAGTCTCACAATGGACCTGAGAGGTGATACATTAGTTTTTTGAAGCTGAGCATTGAGATAGAGACCGTTGTATGGTAGCTAGATTTTTAACAGCATATCAGCACCTATTTCACTGAGAAGGATCAAGCACAATTTACAAAAGCAACTAAATATGCTACGTAAGAACCACTCCTGATGAGTGTCACTGCATTAACACCAAGGAGCAGCATCACATTAACACGAGTGGTTTCCCAATAACGTAAAACAACAGTACAAAAAAAAAAAAAAAGAGTCCTCTAAAAAAGTTGTGTTGGTTCCCTTCTCCCCTGTCATTATGGTAGCGAGCGTAAGTTTTGTGTTACACAATCTGGGAAGAGTTAGAATGTATTTCCACACTTCAGCTACAACCGTAAACAGTACTGAGATTAATCTAAACAACATTGATATTACAGGTGAAAATATTATTAGCATTTAAGAAATGCTTGTTACTGAAGTAACCTACCAATAATTACAACAGTAACTATAGTAATACTAGTAGTAATAGAAATACTAGTAAAAACAATTTCAGATTAAATCCTCAAGTGCTTCACAAATAAGAATCCTAGTAAGATAGCCCGTATTTTCCTACTGTAAATTCAAGCCCAGACAAGCAAAGCAACTGGCCAGTGCAGAATGCACGTTTTTAAGCTGCGGGTCATCAGTCTGCCCTTTTCCTCCTCTTAAGGGCATTTTATGTAGTAACTGTAGGCAGCTTTCAAAGAAGCCTGTAATAATCTTTTAGCCACATACTTTATCTGTGTTTATGCCTTATGCTGCTTGCATTCTCTGTGCCTCTAGTAATCCTCACTGAGTTTTCCTGGAACACCTTCAACTGGACATGCTGCTACAGAGATGCTAAAGACATACACATGTGACAGCATTTTATACTGTTATTTAGACAGTCTTTTCCATGGAAGTTTAATAAAAATATTTTGAGATGAAGTGCTCAGCAGCCTTGAAACACACAGAGCTGTCTAGCCATTTCCGAAAGTCTTTTCCTAAGATGGTGATCGCCCAGATGATCTTGCCCCAGCATGGAGATGAATTGCGCACCCTAAGTGCACAAGCCAGCACTGGGCCAGCTGGGGATGCACAGTGGTCCCATCGCCGGAGGGCTGCCCTCGGCTGCCAGAGTTGCTGCACAGTTGACCCCTGGCACTTCAGCAAGGGGTGGCTCATGGGATGTGATTACGCACTGTGGGTGCCAGCGATTGTGCAAGAGGTGGTGGTGATTTCCAGGAGCGAGGTGACTTCCCTGCCATGAGAACAGCCACTGCAAAGAGAGCTATTCACCTTGTTTATATTAGCTGGCTGCTGCGAGCGGTCAAGCACAGTTCAAATCCATGAATGAGGATTGCTTGGTAACCACAAGAAGCCCTCTTTCTATTGTAGTGTTGAGACATGCAGCTGAGCAGAATCACAGCAGAGGTGCTGCAGCCTCCTGGATTGTGCCTATGGCAGCACAATTTGACAAAGACATGAAGGAAAATGAAAGAAAAAATCAGACCTAGATAGGAGAGAAGCCTTTCTACCTTGACTTGCTACTTTTTTGTCTAGCAAAGCTCTGTGATTTCCACCAAAGACAATAGTTACTCATTCCTTCTACTGATACCATTTGACTCCAAATGCCCTCCCATTACTCACTCTAAAAAAAAGAGTCCTAGATGATTCATCGGGGGAGATTTTTCCCTTGGATCCTCAAGAATTCAGGCAGCTCCTGCAAAATCCAGAGGGCTCGCTGGTGAGACATCATTCTGGAAGTTTTGGGTTGAGGACTGAAGGATAGAGAAAGATCATTCAGAGATGTAAAGAAAGGTTACTGGAATGACCCAGAGGAACAAGGGAGGAGGGAGGAACAGGCAATGAATGAATATGGGAAGATAAAGGAAATGGTGTGACTCAAAAAACTCATGGAAAGTTCAATGGAAAAAAAAATAGAGGAGCCTGCTTGCCTAGGCAAGGAGACAGGAATATTCATGATTCAAGCTCATTCCCTTCCTTCCTTGAGATGGGGTAGGCAGCTCTGCTAAAGGGTCAGTGCAATAGGATAAAGGAAGCACAAGGGTGTCTTTCATCCAGCATCTGCTCAAAATGAATGCACACAGACAATTTATTTCTATCAAGGTTGTTTTGCTGAAAGCTGTAGAAGTCACTACGATGTCCCCTCCTGTGGTTTTCTACAGCTTCGTTCCCTTAAGATCATTGCCTTTGCTCAGCACACAGAATGATTTAGGGTGTTTTCCCTGCTGGCTATACTTCATAATTTTAGACAAAAGGTAAAGTTTCTGGGAATGACGTGGTAGCCTGCATGATATTTCTTCAAATGGAAAAGTTTTATTACACATTACAGGCAGACGTTAAATCTTTCCATAATAAATCACCTTCCAGCAACTAAAGAGAAGAGGTTAATCAATACTAACTACAAATAAATGCACATCAGTCCTTCAGCTACAGCAAATACCTTGCAACCGGTACATCACAAAGAGACCAGAACACAGCGCAAGATTATTTTGCAGGTTTGGGAGAAGCCACGTGATTCATGCTTGATCCACCTGTGACAGCATAAGGGAGGGAGAGAGGATGTGATTTGTGGCCGTTCTCTCGTTCAAGAGGATGTGATTTGTGGCCGTTCTCTCGTTCAAAGTTGTTCAGTAAGACTTACACAACAAATCCTTTCCAACTGCTTCAAACTGACCCCCTAAACCTGAGTTGCTCAGTTTCTCCAGGTATTTCTGAAAGTCCTCGTTCACATCCTTCAGCTTGGTAGTAAGGAGACTTAAGGATAGCAAAGAAGATGCTCAGGAAAAAAGGCTAAAAACCTTCTGCCTTGGTCTTGTTTAATTTACCATGGCACCTCTACAGCCCCTTCACAGTCCATCTGCACTTCCCTCCAACCTTCCCTGTAGCTGTCTCCTTCCCACTTGTGGAGCAGAGTGTAACAGGGCCCATCACACAGCTGAAAGGGAAACGTGTCATTGGGAAGTCACTTCTGTGCCTGGAGGAGCAGGACTTGCTTGGGTCTTGGGTGCCTTCTGGAAGGCTGTATCACTGCCATCTTGCAACACGGTCAGAACACTTTAAAGTATTGGTGTGTAAGTTACATGAGAGTTATATGTAGCAAGGTGAAACTAGATGAGGAACATAAAATATGTCTATCGTGTTTCTTCCCTCACACCCCAAGATATTTTGTCTAACAGAATTATTACCTTCCCCAGCCTACCTTGCTTATATTTTTAGGTTACCAAGGCCAGAACTTTAAGTTATGTAAAAGCAGAAGTGATTTGCCTTTGACAGCTAAATGGGAGAGAGTATCAGGGAACAACCTTTCTTTTAAGAGACCTGTATGCTACCCATGTCACACCTCCTGCAAGCCTACTTTCTCTACACTCTAGACTCAAAAAATTCTTCCTATTGTCAACGGTAGTGTGTTAATTTATAAGGTTCAAATCCCATCAGATTAAATAATAATACGTTCCAGAGGCTAAAAATTTTGGCAAGCATTATGGCCTGACATCTGTATGTAAGCAACAATGACTTTAAATAAAAGTATAAACACAGGCTGATGTTTTAACCTGGGAAACAAGATGCATGTACAGATAGGAGCTACATGACTCGGTATAATCTTGTGATAAGGCACAGATTGTGTCATTTAGTTGAGCAGCTCTTTCTCAGCATTTTCCCCATATAATACCTTTGACATCAACTACCATCCTTTTGTTTTGCCATACCAGAGAGGCTGCAAGTGGGAAAAAATAACAAGCTCTTAGTGAATTTTTCTTTTTCAAACAGTTCTTTGATCCAAGTTTTAAAAAATGTGACTTTTACTGCTTGAAATCTGTATAGGCTAACCTACAAGTAACTACAGCCCAGAGTTCAGTTCTGCAAAAGTAAAGAGCTTTAATTAGATCCAATCAGTCTTATCAGGTAGTCAAAGAGTCAAAGTTTTGATTGTGGCATAGTCACATCCTGTGTCAAAAGATAGTGATACTTCTAAGAGCCACCGCTGTACTCCAGTAACCCTATTTCATCCACCAGAAACCTCAGCTCCAATGCTCACTGCAAATCATTTCTACTCTTTCCCAGAGGCCATTGACTCACTGGCTTTGCCCACACAACAGGACTGGGAGATGAGGGCTGTTGCATCATGCTTCCGGGCTCATGGACATACTGGAGCACATGATGGCTGTATCTCCCTATTTGCATGCCCACACTTGCACGTCCCTCAGCATTCAGAAGAACGTGTGGTCCCAGCTCTCGCTCTGGCCTGCAGTGTGGTCACTGACTGAGAGCACACCCACGAACCGGGAACAGTGTGTATAGCAGAGGGCTCCTCATCCCACAGGTGAGATTCTGCCTAGAGATCCCAGAGGAAGAGATGAGGGATACAGATCTGTTGACAAGTTTCAGGAATTGACTCATTAATTTCCTTGGCACTTGAAAAGGGCCCATTTAAGAAGCAGCAAACTTCTGACCTCAGCAAGCAGCCAGAAGCATTAGCCTTACAGAGACTCCTACATGGAACTGTACCTGAGGCTGGGCTGTTTGAACAAGTCTCCTCCCTCACCCACTCAAGATGTAACTCAACCTGTGAAGCTGACAAAGCAATAATGCCTTTCAGTGAATTGCCTCATTAACCACACCCCGGCAGCCTTCGCTTGTGCTGACTCCTCTCACACTCTTCCACCATCCCAAGTAGGCAGGCTTCAGAGGTGCGACTTCGTCCTAATTACACCATTACTTTTACCACAACCTGCTCAGTATAGGAGCACACTTTATCTGGGTACATTCAAGTCTGCTGTAAGCCAGCTTCTTGGATGTGACAGATCCTCTTTCCCACCTCAGGCCCCCTAAACCTAGATCCTAGCGGCTAACCTATTACCAGCCTCCACCAGGTCCTTCTGCACAGATTGACCATGAGATTTGGCCACCATGTCTTCCACAGATCTGGTCTCCCCAGACTGCTCTCTCTTCCTTTTGCCACATCTACCCACAAAGCCAGGTGCGTTCATGGTTCAAGCCTCTCTCCTGTCCAACTTAACCACTATCCTTTTGTGACAAGAACCTTACTGATCAGTTCAGACCAGCATCAGGCTCATATAGCCCCTCTACACAGTGACCCAGGGGTCAGGCTGTCCCCTTGAGGGGTCCCATCTTATGATTATTCATTCTGGTAGGCTGCAGTTGGGTTTGGTGCAGCAGCTCTTTTTTCCCCGGTCGTTGTTTGGGCAGTCAGCGCTCTGTATGTGCCATGAAGTTGCATCAGTTTGTTATCCCAGGTTAACAGCTAGACACTGTCAGCTGCAGGCATACTCTGGCGGCTTGATGTACTCTTCTAACCAATCACGGAGGGAACTAATTCCCAGTTTCCCAAATGATCCCAATTATGCGTCCCAAATCAAAATCTTGAATCAAATTATGATTCTCAAAGCAAAAAACTCGAAGTAATTGCACTGGAAGACGTGCATGCAAACACATAACTGTCCTGACAGGAGACTTCCCCCTGCACAAATCACAGAATCACAGAATCACAGAATGGTAGGGGTTGGAAAGGACCTCTGTGGGTCATCTAGTCCAACCCTCCTGCCGAAGCAGGGTCACCTACAGCAGGCTGCACAG
>Ga0065711_1033747_pt1 | contig 24898 bp, 24 predicted proteins | sample Hoacrofraction12_FD_59098 | JGI IMG/M metagenome (GOLD analysis project Ga0065711, IMG submission 59098) | Hoatzin crop microbial communities from Cojedes, Venezuela - Epithelial fraction 12 v2 (version 2) | ecosystem: Host-associated > Birds > Digestive system > Esophagus > Crop | place...
GCTCGGCCGGCGCACGGGCAGCCGCTCTCGGGGTACCGGTGCCGGCCGCGGCGCAGTCCGGGGGGAGCCGCGGCCTCAGGCGGACCCCGCGCAGCGGGCCAGGACCCTCGGAGCGCCTCGCCGCGTGGCCGTGCTGTCCAAGGGCGTGTGGACCCCGCCAAGGCCCAGCGCGCCGTCACCAGGGGCGGAGATGTCACCTCCGCGCCCACCTCCGCGTCTGCTGGCAGGGCGTGCACCCCCCCATCCCCCCCGGGGCGGCTGCTGGGGGGCAGCGGCACCCCGGCGGCGAGCAGCCCCCTCGCTAAGGCCCTTCGCAGCAGAGCAGACCCCTCACCGCCCCGGCTGGCGCCCGGCCTGGCCCCCAGCAGATGGCGCTGTGGGACTGCCGCAAGCCAAGGCAGCTCGCAAAGCCCGGCTTCAAACAGCCCCGGTGACCCAAACCACTGCCCGTGTGGAAAAAAAAAACCCAGCACCCCACCATCACACACAAAACCATGACAACAGCCCCGAGGGAAGCGCTGGAAACCCTGCCTTCCCCCCTCGGTGGTTTCCGCACGCTCACCTGCCGGGGAGGAAGGAGGAGGAGGGGCAGCACGGGGTGGGGGGCGGCTCAGAAATCAGCTGGGGAGCTGAGCCCCCAGGGATCTGCTGGGAGTCGTGGCTGCATCTGCAGATACTTTGAGTCCCATCCCTCCGGCTCCCCGGCGCTCGCTCAAGCCCTGGGAAGGCCCTCTGACATGAGGACCACCGTGAGGACTGACCCAAAGGGTTGTGGTCCCGCTTCTCCAGCCCAGCTCAGCCCCAGGTGGCTCCCCAGGTCCCCACAGCAGCTTCCGAAGGACACGGAGGCCCAGCTTCACCAGGGCCCGAGTCGCCTGCCTGTGTGACCGCTGGCGGGGCAGGGGAGGGAGATGGAGAGGTTGAATCAAGATCCAGATACTAAACTGCAACGGTAAAAACCACAAACCAACCACCCAGGAACCCTTCACAAACTAGTCTCGAGAGGAGAGCGGTTAGCAAGGCTTAGAAGTAGTAAGAGCTTACAAATTCTTCTCTTCTGCACTAGACTGAGAACTGTAAAACTGTCTGCTGAGGAAGCAGCCACCCCCACCCCCAGCACCCTCCTCCCCACACACACATGTACCCACAGGAGCTCCTCAGACCTGGGGCTGCACCCTTCTCCTGCCACGGCCCTGTTTCCAGCCAGCGTTAGGTATACGCCGAACCTTGCCGCTCCTCCAGAGGAGTCCGGTAACAAAGAAGCTTCAGGAAACAGCTTTTGGCTTGGTTTGGAGAACATTGCTTGCTGTCTGGGTGTGACTTCTGAGCAGATTGCTTTTCTGCTGTCTTTCACCACCCAGTGCCCTGCAGTAGCCCTCTCATGGACAGGGCCATCGTTCCCCGGAGTCTGCACTGCAGGCTGGCTGGGCGTTCTTTCCCCAGGCGTGCCTTTCTCTGTCCGCTCCAGAGACCTCTGGCACTTACCAGGTCAACTCCCTGAGGGAGCCCCTCCACACTGCAGTCCTCTACCAACATCAGGGCTCCACAGAGGCTACCCTAAGAGAGCATCCCCCACCCCCGGTGAAGAGGCCCAGCTCCCCCCATCATCAGTGCTTTTACAGCAAGGAGGCTCAGCTGGCTTTCTTGATTCACCTATGGTACCTGGGAGTGGAATCAGAGCTGTCAGGTGTTTCTCTTTAAAGGCCAGATCCCTCTGCTTGAGAGCTTGAGGCCAGAACAGCCAGACTCCAGTCTGCTGGAGGAGTGGATCGGCTCCCAGACTGCCTGGACTCCTGCTCCGGCAGCATGGGAACAAGATAGTAGGTTGTCTAATGGTCTTGTGGCCCAGAGAAGGCAGCAAAGCCCTGGTCTTGTCTTTCCCTGATCCTCTTTGTCTTTACCAGGAGTCCTGCACGTTCTGCTTTGACCTTCCTGGTACCTGCTGCACCAAAAACCATGGAAGACAGAAACGCTAATGGGCTCCCAATCAGCCCAACTTCCCATGGCCATTACTTTCCCAGGAATTGGAAAACCTTGGGCAAACAGCACAGGCCATTTTCAACAATCTCCATGTTATCTGGGTGAACATGCTTCATTGCTTTCTCCTTAGCTTAACAGTGATGGCCGTCCGCTCTGTTCTCATGAACAGCACCAGTAGAACTGGTAATGCTCTTGCTCTTCCTACAGTACATTGCCAGCGCACCTCCATCTTCCATGTGCCATCGTCCATCATTCACACAGTATCGCTGGCCTGCTAACAGCCATCTCCCTGCCTCCAGAGACAAGAATTGTGTCAGCCCTGAGCCTCGGAGCACGCAGAAGAGTTCCCTTTCACATCCCCTCCTCTACATCCTTGGGTTCACTTGTTTTCCTTTTTACTCCAAGAAGCAGATTCAGGCTACAAATTCTCCAAGAACAGTCACCAAAACTGAAAGGCAGAGTTTGGGAAATGTTATCCCAGAGTGTTCAAGAATACACTTTCCATCACTTCCTTTACTGAGAAAACACGCCACTGCGGAAAGCTTTTCCAGTCTTCGGTACCCCTGGGACTTTTAGTGCCTTCTTAGGGTGAGACCGTCACTGGGGGCTTGCCCCACTTCTCATTTGCAACTGGAGCAGACGTAATGAGGGCAGGGGAAGCTGCCCGTGCTGCAAAGCTGCCGAGGCTGTCCGCAGGCAGGAAGGGCTGCTCTGTGACGCTGGCCGTGAGGCAAGCCCATGGCAAGGAAACAGCGAGGCCGATGGGATGTGAAAGCTGTCAAAGGCGGGACGGAAGCGTTGTAGGGGGCAGCCCTATTTTTAGCCGCCTCTTGCAGAATTTTGCGAGCGCTTGCTGCAGTCAACGACCGCTTCCCCTTTCCTTGATGTAAGCGGCGCTGGCTGGGTTCGGATCTGTTTTTATTTAGCCACCCACGTGATGGCATTGACTGAAAGGTCTCTCCAGCCCCTTGGACTCAAAAACACCCATGGTCAGAGAGTCCTAGGCAAGGAGAACAGAAAGCGCCTGACACTTCCCTGTCTCCATTTCAGGGCAGTGAGAGGTACAAACCGAAGCTGGGGCTGCAGAGCGTGACTCTTAGTCACATCAGCGGGGGATTTTGCAACGCAGTGGGTGCAGGGCGCAGGGCATGCAGTGTGCAAGCAAAACTGAAGTGCTTTGCAAGGGCATTTGGCTGGGGGTCTCCAGCTGCAAGGCCGGAGCATCGCCATGCAACCCTCCCTTCCCTGCTCCACGTCAGCCTGCTCGGCCGCTCGAGGTGTGTGGGAGGTGGAAGGGTTTAACACACCTCAGATTAGCACGGGGCATTGTGGCAAGCAATAGGTTGCCATGAATGTCCTCTGCCTGGTTCCTTTTAGCATTTGTCAGTATTAAATGACTGCTACGCCTACTGCAGGGAAACACAGGGGCAGAGGCCATTCCTAAGCCAGACTAGAGAGACGATTAGGCAGCAAGGCAGAGGAGCAGCCACAGGGAAGGACTGTGAGCTGAGATGTACAGGCCATAACCACCAAGACAAGCTCCAGACTGGTTCCAGTATATGGGAGTTTGGATTGGTTTGACGTGCAGTATTCAGTTCAGGGACAGGTTGGGAAGGACAGTGTCCAGGCCTCGGTAGCCAGAGCTCGGTGCTGGGCTCAGCAGACCCGGTCCCCCTGCTTGTTGTCAGTGAGGAATGAGATTGCTGTAGGGATGGGGGAAAGGCACACTTGGAACCAAAAAAATGCAGGTCTGGGGCATTTCCAGAGCAAACTCTTCCCAAGCTTGGCAGTAGTGAGGAGCAGCAAAGGGATGAGCAGATGGACATCATCCTCACCCTGTGGCTGTAGAGCTTGATCTGACTAAGTAGGCAACACAAAGCCCTGTCCCGTACTCGAGCCTCCCTGCTATACCCCTTTCAAAAGCACACATTTAATACTGCTCACAGAAGCCCAGAGCCGCCCAGAGCCCCTCAAACATCTCTGCAAGGCTCTACTTTATATCTCCCGTTTCATACAGCCCTCATCCCCATGGCAGATACGTTCACTGTCTAGACAGCCCATTCTTCAGCTGGATTGATTGAGGCAGGGTATGCAATTCCTGAATGAGAGATACAGATGGAGAAGCGCTTCGTACTATCGCAATTTTATTCAGAAATGGGAAATCCTTTATAAGGAGGTAGCAGGAGGAGCAGGTTATTGGCAGTGCCGTTGCTGCCCGAGGAAATGTGCTGGAAAGTGACGCTGGCCCCCAGATGACAGCCCTGTTGCTCCCACACCCAAACACTGGCACACACGGCAAGGCCTTCCGTTCAGCAGCGGGGCAGAAGGCAGCCCGCACGCTCCGGCTGTTCTGACCAAAGCCTACAGTGCACTGAAACCAAACTGGATTTGGTTTTTTCTCTCTTCTGGTTCAAAATGAGGACTATGGATTTGCCCTCCTCTGGACTCCGCGCTTGCCTGCAATGCAGCAGAAATTGTTACCTGGGAACCGACCCTGACATTTCTTCTCCATCTGCATGGAAATCGAAGCAGGGATGCGGTAGCTCCCGTCGGCCTCAGGCTCGCCCTCAGGCTCGCCCATGTTCGGTGGGTGCTTTGCCAGGGCCTCCTGCCTGCTCGAGAGAGCCAAAGGCTTGGCTGCTGCGCTTGACCTTTAGGGATACAGGGCTGTGAACCTAAACCCCGCTTTGCCGAAGCTATTTGTACGGTAAATTGCGTTATTGTTTCAATAAAAAAAATGCAGCCAGGCATTTAATGGCTCCCATCCACAGCCACTCTGTGTGATTCACGTTCCACTCTAAGGTTTGAATGCTTCTTTTCTTTTTTAAGCAGGAGGACAAAAAGCGAGAGTTAATGTCCCTAATGTTGATAGATGTATCTTCATGGTCTCTCTGTTTTAAATGAGATAAACCAGCCTTTGGCGGGAGAAGGGTCATAAATACTTCCTCGTGTGAATGGAGATGCTGGCAGTGGGAATCATGGGAATCTATCAAAGCTGGCTATTAGCAGAAAGTGTTAATAGACTGTCTTTCCAATTGACTTAAAAGTTACTTAGTTGACTACATTTCTATATTTCCTGAGAACTTCTAGTCATTACTGCTTCCATCCTTGCAACGCCCTGAGAGCTAAGGGCCATAGTCTAAGAGCAGAGTGAGGCTGTCAACCAGACTTCAAAGTGTTTGGTACCTAGAGACGGGAACTGGGGTCTACATGTCCAGTCTGCACTGAAATCAAAAGGCAACAGGAGCAATGCTCTTTTGAAATTCAGTTAGGCAGTCTGCCGGCATCTTTAAGTGCCTCAATACCTGTAATACTCCTCCCTCGAGGAGTTGCAGGAAGCGTGTGTCACCACGCTGCACGAACAAAGTGCGCAAATGAGGCAGATGACATCCATAGGGTACAGAAATGTGACATTTTTTAATTGATAGTTTGGGGAGGTGATAATAAGATAGGAAGAACGTCCTCTTAGTGTGTAATTCTGTCACGCCGGTGCCCGGTACGAGTGATGAGCCTTGAAGTGGAGCAGGGCCGAGTCGGTTCTTGCAACGCTGCAGGGCTCAGGAAGGCATTTCTCATGTTATGGGCAGCTGTCAGATCGCGGTCATGTCAGAGGTGGGATATACTCTTCCCGGTGCTATGAAGCAGCAGAAAGGAGAATAAATATATAAGAAAAAGGAGAAACAACTTTTAAAATAGTTTTTTTTTAGTTTGGGGTTTTTTCCCTGCTTTAATAAAGCAGAAGAAAATTTGCAAGAAATTTACGGTCTGATTTGAATCCTACTAATGCTCATGGAAATCCCTTTGGTGAATACTGGACCAGGTCCAAGAAAAGCACGTTATTATTCCCTTAGCTTCTATTCATCCATAACTGTGCCCTTCTGCATGCAATCTTGTTAGCTCTTGCCAGTAGATTTGATGTGAACCTCACCAGCAGTGGACCTGCATAAAACACTATGATAAGCCACCTCTTAACTCTGAGACTCTCTTCCCAGAACAGTGGTGGTAAAGGAGGATGCCTTGACTACATGGCAGGTAGCCGTAGACTTGACCAGGGCATCCCAGCAGGCTCTCCTATAGTAAGACCCAACTGAGAGGTATGTGACTCCTCTCTGTCTTGCACTAAACTGCTCTGCCAGCTGGGTGATTTTAGCACACCAAAACCAGAACAGCTCAATAAACTGGTTTCTGTATGAACAGCTCAATGAAAATATCTGTTTGGTTGTGGTCTAAAATGCAAATTAAACGCCTTTGGGATACACACAGAATGGACCAGAAAATGGCCTTGTGTTGCCAGGACCAGAACAAAGCCGGGTGCCTGGAAGCAATCTCTCCCCCAGCCTGGGAGGCTGACGGTGAGAGGAAGCAGGTTCCAGTCCTGACTCTGCCAAAGATTTTCTGGGTGCTCTTTTTAACACACTGTGGCTAGATCTGTGCACCTGCCACAAAAGAGGTCAATGAGAAACCCCAACTCTTGTTTCAGTGCCCTAGGGACAGGGGAATGCGTTTGGGGGGTTTTGCACTTGCATTGGTCTACATCTGTGCTGTCCTTAGTAAGCGTGTTTGAGTTTGCAAAGTCAAGAGGTCTGAGCCAGGAGCACTTGTCGTGCTGGTAAGGACATCATTTCTACATGGACCAGGCTCTCCTCTGCTGTTTGGAGAGTGAGGCTGCGTACAGAAGAGGTGGTGTGAACACTTGGTGGGTCTGGGCTCAAAACTTAGCCTGAACTCTGAGTTACCCACATATAAACCTACCACCACTTGGGAAATCACATTGAAGGTTATACCTAGAATGCATCCACCCATGTTAAAAGGTTGCAAATACGATGTTGGGATAAGTTGCTTGTCTTCCTTTCTTTCCCTGTCCTGCCTCTCTGCTCTGTAACTACAACTAACTATAACTAAAGGATATCATAGGGCATGTGGGCTCAGCCTAGACTGACTGCGTTCATGGGGATGCGGTTTTGGGTTTTGAACCACAGGGTAGCTCTGGCTGCTCCTGATGAGGAGGGATTAGCCCTCACACACCCCACCAGCTGCCTGTCCTTCCGTGATGTTGGTGTGTTGTACAGGGTACAAAGTGGGAGCATGTGGTGTGTGAACACAGAGGTTCCTGTCGAGGCACAAGGAAAGGAAGCTCGTGGTTTGCTCCCAAAAAAGGGAACAGGAGCTGCACCTTCCGTCCTCTTGGGCGATGAACAAAACCACCCTTCAGGTCCCAGGAAGCTGAAAGCTGCTCCAGATCCACCCTTACGCGAGAAGAAAGCACACCCCATGCTTCTGCCTACATGTGGGTGCAGGTTCCTTGCTGCAGCCTGACCCAGCCCTCCCTGATGATGTGTGGCCCTTGGGTGGTGAGACGCCCTGCTTCTTGGGAGCGGGGCTGTCTGGGACGTGCTGGAGAGGGCTTCCTCCGCGTCACTTTCTGCTGGGTGCTGCCCCTGTGGAACAGCCTCTGGCCATCTGGAAATTCAGTATGGCCCTGTATCTTCCAAAATGAAGATTTTGTTAAACAGTTTTATATTTCTAATCATTACGCAGCTCTGTTGTAAGCTTCCCAACACTTGCCTCAAGCAGCTCATCCGAGCTGTTCCTCCCATGCTAATCTCTGCGATCTGTGGCATGCATACAGCTTCGACGGGAACAGGACCTCCCCTCTGCTGCACCATATTTGCCAGAACAGGCATAATTCAAGATAACCGGATTTGAAACAATCAAAGCAGGAAGCAGCAATAGCTGGCCTGGAGGGAAGGCAGGGAGTTGCCCATAGACAATTTTTTAGGGGGGGGCCCAGTTTGTGGTATCTCTTTCCACACCCCTCTAGCCTCATGAACAAAGGCAGGATGTAAAGCTTGCAGGATCATCCCTCACCTCCCTGGCTTGACTGCTTGAGTGTAGATCTGTACCATCTTCTTTTCAGCTGCAGTGTTTCCTTTGCGGCAACTTGTGCGTTGACCTATGTGCGTACATGACGAAGACCTCCAGAGCTGCCTCTGGTCCAGACACCAGTTTCATCACCACCAATGCCGCTTTGTGAGGATGGACAAGGTGGTAGACGGTCACGCCATTTCCTCTGTGGAGCAGATGGACCCAAAGGCTGGCTCTGGCACAGCTGGTGCTTCCCCCACTGGTACACAGCTGCCACGGCAGCTGACCACCCCGTCAGGATGTCCATGTTGTGGGGCTCAGGACCGGTCGGGAGAGGCCATCAAGCAGACCCGCTGCTGACGAGCTGATGGCTTAGTCACCGGGGCTCTCCGCAGCGCCGTGTAAACATTACCCACAGCTCCCTGCATCAGCCCTTGCCACCGGGCTGGAGCCCCGTCCTTCTGCTCCCCGTGCCAAGGGTCACGAGCTGGGACCAGTAGCCGGGTGCCCAACGTGGGCTCCAGCTCTGTGCAGCCGGTCTGCTAGAGGTCGTCACACGCCTCCTTGAGCAAACAGGGATCCACGCCAGTTGATAAATCATTTACGAGGAGAAGTCAGAAGCAAAGAACTAGATTAACCAGGTCACTGGGTGTCCTGAGGGAATGACGTGTCGGTGGAGCTGAAACAGCAGATCCCACAGTTGCAATCTGTTGCCTTCTTCTGTCCTGACAGCAATTCATGGAAATCCCTGGAACCAGACGCCAGAGATGGAAAAACCCATTAGCTCACTAGTTAAAGCAGTCACTCCCATTGTACATTTTCTGGCAAAGTTAAAAATGTCTCGAGAGGGGATTTCCACCAGTTCCTTCTCAAGGGGAAACTATTCCACCTATCAGGAAGGCTGCCGCCAGTGGTGCTATTTTTGCAGACCAGAAGCAACTCCAGAACCCGAGAGAGAAAAGCAAAACAGATTCTGATGCAGGAACCGGGGTGGTGATGCTTCTCTGCCTGAAGAGACACGTGCCACGCGGGGCACGTCTCCAAATGCAAGCTCCGTGGGTACACGCGTGTGTTTATACACAGCCACCGAGGCGTGCTCATGTGTGCGTATATAGACCCGTGTCCTCTCTCTCCTTCCCAAGGGTGGGATGACCTTGTGCCATCAGCACAACCGGTGTGTTGTAGCGTGAGCTCACACCTAGTTGACACTTCTGCAACTCAGCGGCCACCAAGGCAAAGCACGTCGCTCTGCGGAGGGAAGGCACGCATGGAAGACGGGAGGCAGCAGCTGATGGTGGTGCTCCGGCTCCCGCGTCCCCTGGCAGCAGGGAGAAGGCCTTCTCCTCGCAGGGCCTCAGGTCCCCTGGGCTGAGTCAGGGGCAGAATGGCCCCCCTCACACACTGCTGGGGGGGGTCCAAGTCTGAGGACCTGCGTGCCTGAAAGCACCTGGGGCCTGCACGAATAGGAAAGATGATGCAACGCAGAGCTGCGTCGCTGAGGTTGTCAGCAGAGGCTATGGAGATTTTGGCAGCTAAGCTTTTCAGCACCTGGGAAGCACTTTGGGACAGTGGGGAAATAAATTAGCTGTGTGACGGCATTTAGAGCCTTATCATTAGTTTCAGAAATAATTCTGCATTTAGATGAATGGGTGTAGCACACATCGCGAGCTGGAACCTGTAGAGATAGCGAGGATTGCTCCCTGTTCCCATTTAAAAAGCTTGCGGTCAGCAAAACTGTGACTTGAAGTCTTGGTGGCTCAGGTCTGGGAGCAGCCAGCTGTGGTGAGGGCAGGCACAGCGGCAACACCAGCAGCAACCAAGCCCCATGCTACCCAGGGCTCCGATTACCAGTGCCACGAGGTGCTGGCTATCTCCCTCTTACGATAAGGCGGCGGGGTATTGCCTGGGCATTTGCCCTGAACTTGCAACTCCTTCTCAACTAGTCGTTTCACTTGTCTCTCGCAGCTGGCACAGCTGTCGTCCCCACTGGGGACTCCTGAATTTTCGGCACTGTGTTTGGCACTGTTGTCAGGGCTCAGCTCCCCGTGCCAGCCGGCGATGCGGAGGCTGTCCCCGGGAGCCCCCCTGCGCCCTTGTGTTGCCGCAGGACAGCTGGTGAAGCCTCCACTGAACATACCCAGCTTGGGCCCGGGCCGTCTGCTCCGCAGGGTTTTTACTTTGTTCTGTTTAGCAGCAAACACGCTGAAGCGTGAACGAGGGCTATAAAAGAATGACATGAACTGTGGAAAAGGATCTAACCAAGGAGTCATGGGTCAAATTCTGGGCCTTGGCCGGGTCCCTTTAGCTGCTGTCAGGTACTAGCCAGTTGACCTACTAAGCCCCTTGCCCCTTGCACTGTGGAAGGATAAGAGCAGGTGGAGCCCAGTGACATTTTAACTACGAGATTAACTCTCTGCCAGTTCAACGACACAGGGTCTTCTGTTTCTGTGGACGAAAGGTGCTGACTCGAGGCCCTTCCCCATGTCAGCCCATGCTCTCCTGCCACCGGTCACAGCGCTGGCCACCCTGCCTTCCTCCACGTCCTGAAAACTCTCCTTTAACCCTCAGTAAGGAGAGGAAACCTCAACTCCAGAGACAACTGCCTGGAAAGGTGTTGTTACTCTCCATAACCCAAGTGTCTGGCACAGTTTGGGTGGCTCTTGGTCCCTAAAGGAGGGCCAGAGGAAGAAGAGTGAGCCATTTTCCTTCTAGATGATCAAGACTCTTTTGCCTCTCCATTGCCCTACAACTGTAAAGTCCCAGCGTGCCCCAAAACTGCACACCATGGTAGGAAGGGGTGTAGGGAGATCTTTGAACAGTCCAGGCACTCAAATGCATTCCCTTCCCACTCCCAAGTACTTCTGAGACCTTAATCTATCACACCTTGACATTAGTGGGCATTTTGCTGTTGCTCTCAACAGGCGCAGTAACAACCCCCGAGAGACGTGTCCAAACCCCACAGAAATCAAGGAGGATCTTTCTGCAAACGTCATCGTGGCCATGGAAACCAGTCTTGCACGTGGCAAGGCAAAAAGCAACACCAGCTTCGTTGGAAGGACCTGTTACCAACATTATACTCAAAAGAAAAAAGCACCGAGCGTTTTATTTAAAAATGAAAGTTAAGATTCGTGCAGGGAAAGCTAACCTCCCCTCCAGTAGTGCGGTGCTGGTTGCAGCAGCATCCTGTGGGACCCAAGCAGCAGCCAGCCAGCCGAGCCCGTCTCAGAAAGTGGAACTGACTCATCTGAGTCGTCTGCAATGAGTCGGACATGAGTGAAATCATGCCCCGTGTAAACAGTGTGAAAAGCAAACGAAGGTGATAAGGCGCAGGGTTTTTTTATTGTTGTTGTTGTTCCTGATTCTATGTGCAAGAGGATAATAGTATCGGCGAGGGTTTTAAATAGCAAAGCAGAAGCACACAGTGGCAACATGTGGCCCTGGATCTTCAGCCGTGCTGAGACACTGAAGGCTCGGTTTCCCGAGTACTCATATCAAGCCACCTTCAGGAGGCTTGGTTTCCAGTAAGTGCTCAGCACTCAAAAACAACCAGCCTCACTGGAGAACAGGGGCCATGATCTTTATCTGCTGGCCGTGTGCTCTGAGAGCCATTTCCACTGGAGAGGCAAACATTTTCCTTCCACTGTCTCACGGAGCCATCTTTCCCACCTTGGTCATTTGCACCGGGACTGTATGGGGCAGAAATGAACCCAGGCCCTGACAGAGAAGGTGGGGGGACCCTGCGCAGCATGCAGATCGTTTGCAGATCCTTGTGGTGTGGTGGGATCAACCAACACCTTGGTAAGGGGGCGGGGGGGGTGGGATGTGACTGAGGACCACACGGCTGCCGATTCCCCACTGCCTACCTCTGTTCCGTGCGTGGCCTTGTGTTAGTTTCAGGCGTAATAACATCATGATATCATAATAACATATCACGCTCTGATGACACCATCGCATGGAGTAAGCCACAGCAATCTGATCTCATTCTGCAAACACGGAGATGAGCCTTGCTGCTTCACAGGACAAGTGGGTGGCAGGTAGATGGAGCTGGGACTACCTATATTGTCAGCCCTGGGTGGGAACGTGACCCGACGGGTTACATTAGGTGGCTGGGAGCTTAACACCTCAGCTCTAGATCTGCCTCAGCGTCTGCGAGTGAGTCACCAAACCTATCTGCATTCACTTCTTCCATCTGCGAAACGGTGACAGTAATATTTCCTCACCTGACGGGGGGGGGAGGGAAGGGAGTGTGTGTGCAAGGATGAATAAATGTTTACAAAGCACCTTGTGAGCGGTGCACAGGCCGGCTCTGGCTGTGCTTAGGAGGAACCCGCGTTGTTCCCTCTGCTCTGGGTTGCACCATACTGTGAGCACGCCGTGAGGCGTAAACACTCCCCTCAGAGTCAACAGTTTCAAATGAAAGCAAATGAGATAATTCCTCAGGAGAGAAACAGAGAGTGAAGACTTAATGTGTTACCAGCAATTTCAATAAATTCCATTCAGGGAAAAGCAAAGTAACTTTTTAAAAGAAAAGAAAGAATAAAGTACAAAAAACAAACGAGCTGTGACCAAACTTTTTTTTTAACAGTACCATGAGCTTAGGTTTCACTTCCCAAATGGGACGCAGAACAGAGAAGTGAATCCCCTTGAAATAAAAGTGAAGTTAATAACGGGACGCCTTTAGCTGCTTGCCACATCCTGTGCGTGCCGATCGCTCTGTTCATAGCTGGCAGGAGCCCTTCTAGACTCTTCTTCACCACGTTAACTCTTTGCTGAGCCAAACCATGTTGTAAGAACAGCCAGAAAAAAACCTCCCTGCATCTCCCCGCGCAACTCTGCCCCGCACGGGCCCTCGCCCCGCTTCCCGCGCCCATGGGCGCCCGCGAGCCCCCTGCGGCTCCTCCACCCTCCCGCCGGCGCAGACCCACGCTCCCCACGGCTTGTGTCAGCGAGCACCCGCGCAGCCCTACCCGCCCTTGCACAATCCGCAGCCTGTCCCAGCGCACGCTGCTTCTCCGGCAGCCCGGGATGCTCACACGCAGCCGCGTGACGGCCTCTCGCTGCCTGGTTCGTGTGTTCACCAGCGCTTGTGCTCATGCACGTACACAATGCCTTAAGCCAGCACGAACACATACACACAAACATGCACACTCTTCCTAGTCTAGCACATGCGCTCACCAGCACACACATGTACAGAAACACCTGGTTTTTGCTTTTTCTGGTACTAAAGAGAGATGGAAAATCACGCACTTCACAAACGTAAACCGGCCATAACCGTATACAGCTCAGCTGTGAGGTAGAGCTGTCGCCATCCATAGCATCACCATTGCAACAGCCCTTCTTCCTGGGACGAGCTTTGTGGCTGAGGGTTGAACTGCTTCAGGAAACGTGGCTTAGGTTGGTATATCCACTCACCAGCACAGCTGGTTTTATTGGCCTGGTTTAGCCTGGACACGCGTCTTTTGGTGCACTGCTGGCTTTTGCTGCTGCTGGTTTTCATTCTGCTCGTCCCATTGGAGGTGACTGTGGGACCCTCCCTCCATCAGCAGACTTGTTCTTTTGAATGGTTTCACCAAAGGAGCCTTTGCCACCCCCACCTGCTTCTCAATGGGTCTTCACCATTTCAGTGGCGCTTAGAAAATCTGGTTTGCATTTTGGAACACCCGCATTTGCAACAGACACTGTCATATCAACCACAGCCTGAATCTGTGCGGTTCTGATCCATCAACAATATTCGAGGTGACACACCGATCATCTCTGAGCCGTGCATCTCAAACACATCTGAACTTGGGAGGAGCTGCACAACTCCACTCAGCATGTCGTCACTGTGCTGGTGGGTCAACCAACTGCAAACTTCAGCAACAATTAGTGGGTACAACTCCTCAGCTGTAAGGTCTAGATGTACACAAACTGAAGGGCCGTGGATTTTGGAGTCAGGAGCCATAGCAGTTTTTATTTAGAATATATCTAACAACACTCACTCTGAAGGCTTGGAGATAGCAAGTGTCTATCCACAGACACACTATAGCAAGAAATAAAGAAGCACAGGTCGTTAACAGCATGTGCTGTTACTGCAGAGCAGTGCAAACCCTCAGCTGGCAGGATGTTTTGATGGAGAAATTTATTTCCAGGTAGTTTCAGCCCTCACTGCTGGGCCAGCAGGGAGAATGCTCATGGCAGACACAAAGACACCAGTCACTGCAGAAATTAGATTATGTGGATACTTGTCCACTAAGAAGTGCCTGTACTGTTGGCTGAACTCTCATTTCGTACGGATGTCAGGTAGCCACCAAAGGGGAGAGCTTCCTGCTGCTAGGAGCGACCGCTGGACCTATTATCCAGCTGGACCGACCACACGCAGGAGAGCTGAAAGAGAAAAATGGATCTACTTTTCTCCCTGACCCCCCAGAGGTGGTCCCAGACTTCTGATTAAGCTCTAGGTGCTTGCCAAGTAACACCTCCCCTGCAGAGCTGTGGGCTGGGGTCTTGGCATTTCCCAAGTGGCACTGGAGGCCCAACGACCTCTCCTTTCCAGGAGAGCTAATCCCAAATGTTTGAGAGTCAGGTTCCAAAATATTGTCAGTCACTCAACGAACACAACTTTCAAAATTGAAAACAAGAATGTCGAACTCTGTATGTTTGCCTTTTGACTCTTCAGTCTTTGGCTCGCACTCCAGAGTTTTCCTGTTTTTCTCTGCACTAGCTAGCAGGAAAAGCATGCTTTCCTTAACCGAAAAGCTAGATTCTCTTATAACCACACAATCTATGGAGCAGAAAAAAAAGTAGGAACAAATAGGAGCAGTAGCCTTCCTCTTCTCACTGCTCCGGTAGCCAGCAATCAATGTCTCATGTGTGCGACACCTCTTATCCCCTTACGGAAAGCAAAGGATTTGTCCTGCTGTTGATCTCCAAGATGGCCTGGCCTTGGCAACGTCGAGGAAACTGTGCCGCCAAGCAGGGCACCACAGCTTCCCGTCCACGCCCATTGCCTCTACTGTAAGGCAGCCCAGACACCGGGCCCAACATCTCTGCTCTCGTGGGGAGCATGATTAGCTCTTCTTTGATGCCAGTTAGTCCCGGCTTTAATTTTGTTTCTCAGCCAAAACCCATCCCAGGGCCCCAGCACAGCACTGGTGGCTGGGGGCAGTGAGAAACCCTGCCTGAAATATGTGACAAGCATCATCCAGTGAAAGATCTCCTTTCCCTGGTCCGTCCACGGAGCATGTGGTGAAGCTCCCACATCTCTCGGGCAGCCACCTGCCGGTATGTGGCATTTCTTCCTCTCACATTTCTCCACAAAGCTTTCTGTACGCAGCAAAAGTTGGAAACTCGGAAAACAGCCTTCTGCTCCCAGCCCAGCCGTCTTCCCTCACGGAGGGGTCAGATGCCTTTGCTCTGTGTCACCTCTCAGTCTCTGGTCCCCAAACTCCACTCTCGGAATCCGCATGGTTCTTTACTGACTTCATAAAAATAAACAAAGGCCTGGCAGTATTTAGGTCATACTAGTAAATTATTTACACACACGCACACATCCCCCTTCTGCTTCTTATTGCATGGGTCTTGGTGTCACCACACCCTGCCGGGGACTGCGCTTTTCCCCGCCGTGCGGTCCCCACTCTGTGACAGCCGGACGCTGATGCTGAGCAGGCTTTTAGTGCACAGGCTGGGCTTGCCCAGCTGCTGCCCCAGGGCTGGCCGCTGCCCACACGGCAGCTGCATCCAGCCCCTGCAAAAGCAGGTCTTGGCCATCCAGCCAGAGCAGGTACACTGCTACGGCTGGCTTGGCACGCAGAGGCCAGCTCAGGCCAGGCACCAGCTTATCAGCCCATCACATCCAGCGGGGAACAGGACTGCAAGGCAGACCAGTGGCAAAGCACAAACTTCCCTTGTGACTATTTTTAAAAGCAACTTTACGTCTTTCTTTTCAACTTGCACAGCAGAAATAAACCGTAAGCATCGGCCAGTTGTTACTAAAGGGAACCATTGTTTTGTAGCCCTCTGCTTCCCTGGTGCAAATTAAATAATATTATACTCCTCAATCTCCCTTCACGAAAAAAGTCCCCCACCCAGCTCTGCCTTTGATCCTGTTTCTGTTCTTCCATGCTGCCTTCAGTGGACTTTTGATCTTGACTCAGCATGGTCTGTCTCACAATGTTTCTTTAGCTCCCGCTTCAAAGTGGGCAAGCGGACAGGGCCTGTGGTGTGTGACCAGGTTATATGGTGACATATTTTTCATGCTGACCCTCGGTGCAGGTCTTTTACATGCAGTGCTTGAATAGTCATTGCCCATGGCCACTGCTGACCCCTGCAAGCCAGCTTCTGATTCAGAGCGAGACGCTTGCCCAGTTTCTTCTGAATCGGCTTGCTTCGGCATTTGTGTGCGCTGAACCTTCTCCGTTGTTGTGGTTTGGTTTCCTAGTTTAGTTAGAAGCTTCTGGAGTTCCTCCCAGCCCTGCCAAGCCTTGCTTACATGGTTCTCTGTTGGCAGCAAATGCTGTTGCCTTGTTACCTCTCTTCCCCCATTTCTGTTTTTTGAAACAGTATCCGGAGGGCCCCTTTTGTCTCCTCCAGGTGTGGCCCCATTTCCCCCTCCCACCCCAGTAAGCTTTTCTTCCTCCACTGGAACACTGGACATTTACTTTTAATGGATTTTTTTCCCCCTCCTATCAGCTCTGACTCAATTTTCAATCCAACACAGGACTTTTCATCCCATGGCTGCCAAGCTTGTTTCATTCTTGGAAAGGCCATTATCAAAAAAACCTTTTGAAAGCATGTATTTACTATGGTCCCTACTTGTTCCTGGTCAGGTTTTTCAGAAGCTCGCAGAAGTCAACTGACTCACTGGGCATGATTTAGCTTTGCAAAAAAATGCTCCATCAGTGCTCCCTCCGCCCCGCCGGGCCATCCCATCCTCTGGCTTTTGCTGCTTTCCCCTGAAATAACAGTGGAAGAACATCGATAAAGAGACACATCCAGATGCGGGGCACGGACCATGAGGCTCAGAAGCAGAGGGGCCGGGGTGCCCCGGGATCAAGGGCAGCTGATGGGGTGGGTACAACTGCCTGAGCTAAGTGCCAGGTCCAGCACATTTGGATCCGGGTCTCGGTCTGGCAGTAGTTCGGTCTCCCAACCTACCTGTGAAGTGCTTCAAAGGGTGCTGAGAGGGCCCGCAGAGGGCAGCGGGAGCACCACTGCCTGTCGAGGCCGGTGGGGAGGATCCCGGGCTGCCGGGGAGGCTGCAGCAGGAATTTTACCCCCGACTCCCGGAGGAGCAGAGCTAGGCAAGTGCACAGAGCCTTCCCAATCCAAGTTCAAATGTATGAATTTACCATATCTAACGCCTCTCTGGAATCCAAACAGACTCAATTACATTCTCTCCCCGTAATGAATCAGTAATTATATTGAAGAACACTATTATTTGTTTGGCATGACCTATATAAACCCGACTTGGGGAGTGCATAGTTGGTGCGATGCCAGTGCTCTGTGCCCTGCGTATTATTGCCTTATAAACACAACCATTGTTTGAATTTCAGATCAAAACAAACCGAGCCACGGTGCTTGTCAGTTATTAGATATCTTTTTCCCAAATGCTCACCCAGACCATATTACAATAACAATAATTATTACTACATACTTCCTTATTATATGTTTGTGCCGAGGTAGCACATTTGCCTTTTTCCCACACGCTAGTAGCTTCTCCTGACTCTTATGATTCACTCCTGCTCATTTCCCAATGTCTGTGAGCTCTTTTTGCGTTCCCGGCTGCATTTCATCAAGAGCTGCAGATCGGTGCAGGGACCCACGGTGCTGCCTTGCACCAGTCCACAAACGCTTGCAACCAGCGTGGGGCCTTCGCTCCTCGAGGGAATACACAAGTATGAGAAAGACATGGACCCTGCCCTCAGGTGCTTTATAAATATTTAACTTGGTCTGATAATGTGATAAGGACTGATAATGTGATTTGGACAGACTAAAACCCAGCTCTGCTTGCGGAGGGCTGGAAACGGACCCTCTGAGGGAAACTGGGGGGGGGCCCCAAAGCCAAAGCACAGCGCTGATGCTTCCCACAGCCACTGCCACAGCTGGAGGTAGGACTCACCTTACCTAACTTGGGACTTCCAAAATTTAGTTCTCAAATCCTCAGCAAGCTGCTGATCTGCCTTTATAATCATAGAAGAGAAGCCCGCGCTTGGCTGTCAGTGAGTCAGCCTTTCTCGAGATAAATGTTCCAAGATAGGTGAGATGAATCACACACCAGAGGTGCCTATTTGTCTCCATTGACTATTCGGGAAGCCTGTCTGACTAATTAGGTTTAGACACCTAACTTTTAGGCACCTAAAATCAAGTGAGAGGAGTCCCATCCTCATCGACATCCTCCGCTGCTGGCCTGACAAAGGAGACAGTGGGAGAGGCTCCCTGGAAATGCTCTCCCAGATTTGGACCCAGCCAAACCCCTCTGTCCTCCGTGCATGGGAATCTGCGAAGCCGCGCTTCCGTGTCCTCCTCGCGCAGCTCCTATGGGCACGGGGCGCTCCAGCCATGCCCAGCTGGCAGAGATGAAAGCCTGTTCCCCGCTGTGGTCTGAATGAGGCAACGGTCTTGTGGGAAAAGATACAACAGTGGAACTGAACTCTGTATCATAACATATTCACAGCAGGCAAGGGGAACACACAAAAAAAAAAAAAATAAAAGGAGACTTGACCTTGGCTTCCTGCCTGGTGCTGAAAGTGTGTTTTGATGGAACGGGATAGGCGGGAAAGCAAGCTGCCTCCCTGATGCAAACATCTCACGGTGCTGTCAGATGTGCGGAGTGCAACCCGTGTGTTTGGAAACAAGGTTATGGCAAGTTCCACCACCAAGGGCCAAAATGGCATTTTTCAGAGGGTTATAGCTGGGCCCGTTGGGGGTGAGCTGCCACCAGCATGGCACGCGGCCCCTTCTAACGTCAGCACTGCATGTCAGGCAAACGGCATGATCCGACAGGCTCCTGAGCGGTTTGAGACTTTCTCCTTGAAAAAAAAAGAAAGGTGGAAGCATTTAAGTCCTAGCACATTCTTTGGGAGGGAAAAATCATGGAAATGTTCCACCGGTTGAGGTCTGCTGAATAAATCAGCAGCCAGGGCTGCTCCAGCTGGAAACGAGCAGAGGCAAACAGAAATTGCGGTGCTCTGCTATCACCCTGCTGTGTATGGGCTTGGGATCGTGGAAGCAGGATTTGAAAAAAATGTGGAATTTGTTCTGGTTTCCAAGATCTGTGCCTTTCCATGTCCCCGACCGCTTCTGTGTCATGTGTGAACCACCCTATCAATGCAAGGGCTATCGCTGTTTCCATGCACAGCGGGTGTCACTTGCTTTTTTTTTTGGGAAACTGCCAAGAGCCTCTTTAAAGCTTCTGGCACTTCCCTTAACCTCAACGACAATTAGTTTAGGTGAGAGGTATTTGACTTCTCTCTGCCCTGGCAGGCACACAGCCCTGTGCAGGATAGGCCAGGTTAAAGGCACCTGTCTGAAGCTGTGCCCTCGCTGTACACCATAGTCAGCTCCCGAGCCTGGGCCCAGCAGGGAGGATGGGGACCCTGGGACCGCCACCTGCCTGGCTGCGACCTGGAGGAGAGAGGGTGCAGGCACCCGGCTGCGCAGGCTGTCCCACGCGGGTGGGCTCCCCGCAGCGACGGGGATGGGGTGCTGCTCTGGGGACCCACAGTGGGAGAGCACACCGGTCTCCCCAGCGGCTGCTTCGCGGCTTTCCCGGGCCAGCGGCGTGACAAATCTCTTGCTCCATCCCTCACCTTGCTGCAGCCAGGCTGGGGACCCGCGCCGGCAGGATGGACATCCCTTCTCCAGCATCGTGCAGCTGCGGCATGCTCAGGGAGGAGAGATCATACGAGACTTGCTCCTTGCCCTAAAGGGTCTGCAACTTCACGGGGAACGGGCAAACCCTGATGAGCAGAGGGAGGATTCTCTGCAGGAGGCGGTGGGTGCCAGCGGCAAGTGGGTGGCAGGAGAGTCTGCGGTGCTGTGGGAGGGGGCTGCTGGGCTTTCCAGCCCTGTGCCCGTGTCTGGACAGGGTGTGCAGACCCCAGGAAGGCTGGTGGGTGCCGTGCCGGGGAGCCCACACCCAGGCCACAGGCAGAAGGTTCCTCTTCAGGCACCTTCACTTTCCACAACCATGCAGCAGCTGGTCCTGGTGGTGCCCTTTTCCCCCAGCCCCTCAAACCTATTGTTTTCTACCCTGGTTCGTGCCTCAGCCCTGCTCCCACCCCCAGCGCACGCTGCACGCGCCTGGGTGCAGCTGGATGGACCCCAGGACGTGGCTGGGCCAGCCACCTGAGCAGCCATGACAAACAGCGAAACACTAGCACGGGCTTGCTGTCCTGCTATGTGGAAACATATTAACTGTATTAGTATTTCCATTGGAAATTATAACTTAGATCATTAAGTTCAGCCAATTTCCTTACCCCGTGTCTGCTAAAAGGACACCTCTGCTTTTTCCACTGCAGTACCTTCTCAGTGCTACCAGCGCTAAATTTGTGGCAGGCTAGTCACATCCATGTGACACTTGCAGAAGAGGCCACACACTACCTCCACCTCCTCTCTCCCCCTCCCCTCACTTCCCCCAGAGGTAGCCCAGCATCTGAGTTACTGAGAAACAGAAAACTCTCTTTATGAACAACTGTCGTGGCTTAACCCCAGCTGGCAACCAAGCACCACACAGCCACTCGCTCACTCCCCCCGCGTCAGGATGGGGGAGAGAGATGGAAGAGTAAAAGTGAGAAGACTGGTGGGTTGAGATAAAGACAATTTAATAGGTAAAGCAAAAGCCGCGCAAGCAAGCAAAGCAAAACAAGGAATCCATTCACCACTTCCTGCGGGCAGGCAGGTGTGCGGCCACCCCCAGGAGAGCAGGGCTCCATCACGCGTAACGGTCACTTGGGAAGACAAGTGCCATCTCTCCGAATGTCCCCCCCTTCCTCCTTCTTCCCTCCGCTTTATGTGCTGAGCATGACGTCACGCGGTACGGGATATCCCTTGGGTCAGCTGGGGTCAGCTGTCCCGGCTGTGTCCCCTCCCCGCTGCGTGTGCCCCCCCGGCCGAAGGCCTTGACTCTGTCCAGGCACTGCTCAGTGGTAACGAAAACATCCCCGTGCTATCAATGCCATTTTCAGCACAAATCCAAAAGTTAGCCCCATACCAGCTACTATGAAGAAAAATAACTCCATCCCAGCCAAAACCAGCACAACCAAATCAGATCCCAAACCCCATCACTAATTAGTAAAGATGTTCTGTAATTTAGATCGCCTTGGATGGTCTTTAGGTCATTCACATGTGTAAAGTCAGGAGAATAAAGGGCTTATAATATTTGTCTGGCACCGCTGCTACCAATTCCAGCAAAAATAATGGAGTTAGCTTCTTGGGTTTCCTGCCACCACAAAGTACACACATGCACACACTCTCTATTTTATGAATGTTTACATACCCAGGCTGCCAGGAATCTCACTCCCGTTGCTTCCCACCACCTTAACACACTTTCCTGTATCTCTGCAAATTTGTTTTCTCACCCAGCAGCTGGTAATATCCCTTTTGCTCAGGCGCAGGCGGGGGCCAGGCTTCCTCGGGTGCCAGAAAAGCCTGGCAGAGGGTGCACCTACAAGCTGCGGTTTCCATCCCGAGCCATTCACACCTCCCAGTGGCTACCCAAAGATGTTCCATGGAAGGAGCGTAAGGCCAAAATGAAAGGAAGGATTAAAAATTTAGGGACAGGCGGGGAACAGGCACGCTGACATCCGCCTACTCCCCCTGAAAGGCCACAGCGTCTGAGGAGGCGCCTGGAACAGAGGAAACATCTACACCCGCTTGTGGAGAGCAGCAGAAAGGCACTTCCACACCTCCACCTCCAGGGCACAGCCAACAAACATAGCATCAGACTCGAAAGATATGAATAGAACAGCAACTGCAGAAAGCTTCGACTCATTTTACACCCCCAGCAGAAATAAAGGCAGGAGGTTTGTCCTTCCTCTGTCCCCAGTCTCTGCACATCGGAGCACCGCTGCAGAAAAGACGTGTCCATTTACCTGCAGATTCCCACGGGAGCGGGGGAGTGAAATGTCTGACCCGTCTGGAATTCACAGGGGAAAACCTCGCTCGTGACGAAAGCACTTCCCTTCCCTTGCTTGAAACTTTGGGAACTGAGTGGTAGGAGGGGGAGCAAACCAAACCACCACCACCCCGCCTTGTTTTCAACAACTCAGGCTTTTTTGCACTTGTGTTCTTGCTCCGTAACTCTGACGCAAGCAGACCTGCAGGCTTCCTATTGCCGAACGGTTCCAGGTGAGGATAAGTGGAGGTGTCTCACCATAGCAATCTTCTTCTGTTGCTATGGGAGCTGCAACATCACTGAACTTATTTGTGGCAAAGCTGGCACTCGGATTCAGTTTATACTCGGTGCTCAGAGTAGCCTCTTATGACCCAGATGGGGAGTTAAACTGGGCAAGGAGCGCAGCCACCACGTGAGACTGTTCTCCAGCCTTTAGCAGAGGCCAGCGTGCGAAGCTGTGCCCAGCGACTCGGGGACAAGAGTGCTGATTTATACACCCCAGGGCTGGCCTCCTCCTGCCTGGCCCAAACAATCTGGCGTTGCAGACCTAATCCCAAGGTTGTCAGGTGCACCTCCAAGCTCATCAGGGTTAGACAGAGAATAAAGCACAAATGTAGACCCTGACTACATAAAAATAGCCAAACTGGGTCAGATCAAAGGTCTGTTGTGGCCTTCCTCTTACCTCCAAGAGCAGCCAAGGCATAGCGGGGGAAAAACAGGGGAACGGGAGAGTGATACTTTCACCATGCATTGTCCAGCAACGTGCTGCGAAGGTCTGCCTTTGCCATTAGTAAACCTCCAGGGACTTTTCCTCCATAAATTTGTCAAATTGCTTTTTTGACCCCGTTTATACTTTTGACCTCCACAGGATCATGTGCCAATGAGCCCACAGTTTTATACACACACATGATCGGAAAAAGTGCTCCTTTAAACCTCCTGCCTTTATCATTTCATTCGCCGCCCCCTGCTTCTTCCCCGTTTTCTGGCCATTTTGGCCCGTTTCAGGTCTCACTGGGGAAAGCCGTCCCCAACTCCTCTGCTAAATACGTGCACAGGCCTAACAAAGCATCTCACCCCTCTGTATTCTGAGACAAGTTTCGCATCTGCTTGCATCGGAACCAGGGAACGAGCACACTCCAGCAGCTGCTCCTGCGCTGAGGACAGATTTGGGAAGGGTTCGGGAAGTCCTGGACATTAATTCCTGCTTCCCAGGCCCAGCGGTAGGATCCCAGCTGGGACGCGCTGGGCCTGGACGGATTGACCCACATGAGAAGGCTAGCGAGCACGGCACTGCATTCATTCACTTTTTCAGTAATCTTAATAGTTGACTTTCATTTATTCATTTACTTATCTCCACTCATTTACATCTATCAAAGTTCTGGCACGGCTCTGGCGGGAGGTGCGAGGCTCCGTTTTTTTTTCATTCCTCTGCTCAGTGTGAATTCATGCCCACACAAATTCCCACTCTGGCCCGGAGGGCTCTGACTTTCAGCCACGAGGTGGGGCGAGCAGCTAAATTCCCGATCTGAGCATGTGCACACCCAAGGCAAGGCAGACCACCATGGAGCCGGGGTTTGCCAAGCTAAATCACTGAAAAAAAATTCCTTCTCGGCTTCAGCCTCTGCGGCTCGATCCGTGGAAACGTGCAACCTTAAACCCCAAGTTTCCAAAACAAATGCACATGGGGCAAGCGGATAACGCAGAAAGCGTCGGGGGCGGGCGGCTGCGCGGGCGGTGATGCTGCCGGCCGCGGGCTCCCTGCTCTCCCGCACCCAGCCCTCGCTCAGCCTTGCGCTGCGGCTGGCCGATGGGCAGGAACCGGGGCGAAAACTGGGCCGGGAGCAACGCAGTAGTGAAATAGTTATCGCGGCTGGCTTTCTCGGTAACTCTTGGAAAGTCCCCGAAATGACGTTTCTAACCTAACAATTAAAATGGGTTTAATTATAGAGAGGCTCGGAGCCCTGGGAACAAGCACCATCTACAGAATGAGTAAACAACTGCAGAAAATAATAGTCTGGTCTCTCCCCGGTTGCTCCTCACTTCTGGCCAAGGCAAGCTAAAAAAAAAAGAAACTAGAAAGAGAAGGAAATTCGAGGAACCCGATTGCTCTCCTTAAGTAAATAATAATAATATTAAAAAAAAAAAAATCTGGAACAGCCGTAGCCTGTGGGCGTTTCTCGCTCTCGGTTGGTTATTTTGGCCGTTCTTGAAGACCGAAGGAGGGGGAAAAGATCAGCCGCCAGCTCAAAGTCCAGATCCCGCGAGTCTAAAGCAAACAGGAGAGCAAGCGGGCCATGCGCTTGAAGCTTTCGGCGCGACAGCTGCTTGGGTGGGCAGGGGTCCCTCCTCACCCCGGCGAGCCGGCAGGCAGGATGGGGGGCGAAGCTGGTGGCCGGGCAGGGCCCCCGGGTGGGCACAGGGCCCAGGCGCCCTCGCTCGAGGGGACACCCGCCGAAGTCAGCTGGGGCCAGCCGGGCCTCGGCGGGGGCTGAAGGTTGGGGGGTGGCAGCTTCCATGCCGAGGCCCCCTGCTACCGACCGGCCTTGGAGCCGTTTGCCGTCGTTCCTCTCAAACACAGAAACTGCCGCCGTCCCGTCCGTCCCGTCCCCCCCCCGTACCGATATCGGTATGAATCATGCTCTGCCTGCTGAAGTCTGGAACTGATTACGTGCTCAGAGACGTTGTTTTCTTTTTTTTTTAGTTTGACAGTTTCAAGTTCTGGGGACTGGAAGGGGACTGTATGGGGACTGGATTTATCCAACGCCCTTCTGAAGGGCAAGCCCGGGTTTTAACAATTCCGCTCGCCAGGGATGCGAGCCCTTTCCCCTCTCGGAGCCTGCCAGGCTTCGGCAAAAGCTGGAAAACAAGAGTAAGGCCCGGGGGGGCGGGGGGGCGATGCGAACCAACACAAAGACGCCCCGCTTGCGGAAACGGGAGGCCGGGCAGCGGGGAAGGGCCCGG
>Ga0065711_1004127_pt1 | contig 24897 bp, 14 predicted proteins | sample Hoacrofraction12_FD_59098 | JGI IMG/M metagenome (GOLD analysis project Ga0065711, IMG submission 59098) | Hoatzin crop microbial communities from Cojedes, Venezuela - Epithelial fraction 12 v2 (version 2) | ecosystem: Host-associated > Birds > Digestive system > Esophagus > Crop | place...
CGGCAGGGGCTGCCGCGCGAGGCGGGCTGCTGCCGCCGCTGCGGAGGGCGGGAGCCGTGAGGCTCTGCGAGGGGAGCGGGGCCGAGCCTGCGGACCGCGCCCGTCCCCGCACCACCGCCGCCAGCCCCACCGCAGCACACGGTTCCCCCTCCCTGGGCATTGCATTTCCCACTCTGAAAATCAAGTTTTTTCCGGCGGCCTTTTGCTTCCCCAAGCCTGCACCGCGGCCTGCAGGAGGGAGGCTCAGACGCTCCATCGCCCGATGGCCGGACTCGGTGTCTGCTCGTTAATCCCTTGAAAACTAAACTCTGCCGCTGAAGCTGCAGCTTTCAGGCGCTCAATTTCTCTGTGCCCCGTTTGCAAGGTGTTTAAGTGACTTGCAGTTAGAGACATGCCATTTCACATTTGGCAGAGCAGAGCTTCCCACATGCTGCCTAAGTCACAGAAAGATCCTGTCCTCCTCCCTGGGAGCCTGCGGCCACACAGACTCTTCTTGGACGCTTCCTCGCTACAGAATATGCTCTGCCTTGCACTAATATCCTTTAAAACACATTCTTAAACGAAAGCAACATTTTAGAGAAGGACAGATGATCAAGACAGCAGTCATAGTCAAGACAAATAGCCATCTGTTCTCAATTTGTTCGTTGTTCTTCCCACTCTGTAGTAAACAGGACCTACTTGATAACTAATGATCAGTCAAGGATTGGTAGATAGCACAGGGGTGGGGGGGTAGCAATAACTGTGTTTCTTCTCAATAACGACGCTATTATCAACTGAAAGAGGTCAGAAGCAGCCTGCCCTCAAAAGACGTCTGGCCCGTGCATCTTGTACTGAAGACATACTAGGGTCAAGTGGATTCTGTAGTAGCAGGGACATAAAGCAATATGCAGTATTTCCCTTTAATCAGTTTGAGACATCATCTAATTTTAGAATTTTATACTATATAAAACTGCTTTTGAGTGCTTGCAGAGCAGGCGGCCACAACAGGCCTGCACTGTCATCCAAAGCTTTTCTTGGCTTTGGATAAGACCAAATCATTGCTGAATAATGAGAGAAATTTAAATTCAGTTTAGCATTCACAGGAAAACGCCAAATTTATAGTCTGCATATTTTGCTAAGAAGATCCTATCAGCCAGGCTTGAAGAGGTACTTGAAGCAGCAGAGAAGAGAGCTAATAGGTTGCAGGGTTTCCCCAGGTCTCTTCTCAAGAGTAGGGACAGACACAGTGATCTGAATGTCCTCCTGACAAAAGCACCAAGCCAACCCTTTTATACTACACTCGTGGCAACTAAAAACCTTTTATCTTAAAAAATATACAGTATTTGGAAAACCTGATCTTCCACTGACCAGCACTGCACAGAGGAGAAACACGCTGCAGCTCTGGGAGCTTCATTCCTTGTTTCAGTTGCAAGCTCTCCAGGTCTGGGCAGCCTTCTTGCTATGTCTTTGCAGTTCACAGCACAGACCCGCGCTCTGCTCAGCCCCTCAGGTACCATTTATGCTGTAGACCCCAAAGGGTTGCGTTCTTTGTCTTTGAAAGAAGTGTTTCTATCAGGGAAAGGTGCACCAGATAAAACTTCAGTGAGATCTGGAAAGTGTATTTGGGATTCACAGATCAGAATGAAATATTCCTAACTTCTTGTATATCACAGATTAACTGTTATGAAACTAAGTTATCACAGGAGAAACGTGAAGAGGTATATTTCGAAGAAACACAAGGAGCGATGGAAAGTTCTTTAGGTGCTTTAAAAGCATAACACCAACTTAGATTCCTCCTGAGTATTTCATGTAACTATGCCATCCATCTGAACTTTAGCACTGGCATGAATTACTTGCTGTAGAGGAAACCTCTCAGGAGAAAACAGTACTAAAAAGAACAGATCACGCATTGTATTTCTGTTTCTACGACCAAATGCCTTCATGACCTCTGTGTCTCAGCTGTAGGATTAGGATAACCTTTTTATCTTCACTACCCTAACAGTTTATGAGTGTAAAGCACAGTCAAAACACAAGGAAAGCCACATGTTGAATTACTTGATTTTTTGAAGACACTAACTTTGCAGGGTATCTCAAAAAATCAAAACAATTTTTCTACATTTTACATATCCAGTTACTAACCACCTTTTGAAAGACAGTTAACAGCATTTCAATGTTTAAGTAAACACCCCAATTGTCTTCTGCAAGTAGTTTTTTGCACGAAGTTTTAGCTCATTTATTAATAAGTTTGCAAAATATATCTACTTTTCTCATTTTACAGCACAGGATAGAAAGAATATGAAGGGCAGACTTAATAACAAGGTTATTAGGGGATTTAAGCTATTAGGATTTAAAATTTGTGAATTACAAGTCCAAGCATTTTATGTAACCTTACGTAGCATTCAGAAAGTCCGAGAAATCTATGTTTATATATTCAATACTTTCTCCTCTGTGTTTTCAGAATCCTTTGCATCCTCCAAGAGAAAGCTGTGAACCCCAATTTTTTTAACTGGATCCAAAATATCCAGAACAGCAGCAAAGCAGCAGAAGAAAAAAAAAAAAAAGGAAAGGCCTTGTAGGAATTTCAGTGTCTCACAACAGGAACACCCTTTTCGTGCCTGGAGATTATTGTTACAGCTATGAGGTCTGAAGAGAGAGGCCAGGTTTGCAAGTAGAGATAGTACCTTTTATTTGACAAGCTTATACAGCTTAATGTAATAGACAAATTTTTGGCTATTGCAAAATTAAGTATTCCTTTCTGCAATATGCTGGGACTCTGACCTCCTTCATTAGCATATCTCCTATTTGCTTCCTACTTTTTACTCTTACCTGCATTTTGTCTTGTGGCTGTGAATAACTAGGCCACTTATTTTCAGCTCTGTTGTAACCACACCAATAAAGTGTTTTTTACAAAAGCATGAACCCCTGCACTGGATGATGTCCCTACCTTCTCTAGCTCCTTTCACACCACCTGCTGTTCTCATCTGTCCCTCAAACTCCGTTCTTTGCTCCTGAGCACTGCCATCGCACCTGTGACTACAAAAATAAAAGAAGCTGCATCAGTAATTAGGTATTAACAGGTGCTCAGAACAAAGCATTCTGAAGAAGTGAATGCATCCAGAAAAAGAACCATATTCTCCTGTGGAAAGGAAACATGGGGGCAATAAATATGCTCTTACGTACTTTCTTTAACATAACGTCACAGAGCATGATATAAGTCTTTCACACTGATGAAATGCAAGGTATTTCCTTACACTCTCAAGTAATAGAAATGGTAGTTCAAGTAGAAAGGAACGTTAATTGGAAGGACAAGAAATCATGTCTTGGTAGAAACACTTCTGAATTGCTGTAATAAGAAATGCTGCTTAAATAGCACAGCACTTCAAATCGCTTTGTGCTTCATATTTCTAAAGCACTTTTAAAATCAAGAATACTACGTTAAGTCCTCAGAGACAAATTTCTCTCCTATCTGAGAGGGAAAGTACACAAGTGATCTATCATAGCTGCACAAGGAATCCAAATTCTTAAATCTTGGCTACAATCTCACCTCTCTAAGAACCAGCTGTACCATTTCTTGCATACTTCTACAGCATCCAAGAACCATACTGTTACTGTCCAACACATTTTTCCTGATGCTAGTATTGGAAGCTATTTACAAAGCTACCCTGAAGCTGATTATTCCTCTCTAGCACTACCACATGCAGCTACTATGTAACAGTATCTGAATATTGATACTTGTATTGCAAGGAACAGGTGCTTATCAGAAGTAATCCAGGCCAAGTCAGGAACTAGAATGTCACAGCTAGTTTTAAGACAACAAGAAAACTTCACAGGGGTATTTAGCGCTAGTCTGTATCTTTCTCCTGTTGCTATACCAAGGAGAGGAGGATTTTCAATTGATTACTTATCAAAATTCCAGAAAGTCTTTGTATCTGCAACTATACATGAATTTTCAATTTCAGAAAAATAACTGAAGTCCTAACACCTTGTTAAGAGCTCATCACCTTGAGAAAAGTTTAAAAGGCAGGTGTTACTGCATGGTGTTTAACAGTTGCATTCCTTCCTCAAGGAGGCAGCAGTAGGGAAAGTTACAGTCTTCCTTTACAATTAGTTTCTTAGCTTATAACAACTACCAGTAGGGATTTGTGGAAATAGCCTTGCTGACCTGCATGAGGATGCATTTCAGTCTCATTCCCTCAGTGTCCTAAATTAGCTTCTGTACCATGCCTCCACGGCAGATTCAGTCCAGGTCAGTATTAGCATTAGTCTACTCTTTCAGTTCTCGTCCAACCTAAAGCGCCCCATCAAGCCTACTTTATCCTCACAGATATACGCATTCCTGAGGACACATTCCTCAGCCTTTGCTCCTGCAATAACCCACCCCCTTGATTCTTAGTGGATTTTACTTAGGACAAATTCTCTCATGCGTGGAAGCTCGCTGGAAGGCACAGAAACATTAACGGATACTAATGGTCCAGCTAAATAGTCTGTACTCTCGCTGCAAAGCGTGTTCTGCCTCAGTGAAAGTACCCCCCCCAGTCAACGTCAGTCCCAAGCCGAGCAACACGGGAGAAAACGCATTTGCAGCGAGTTTGGGTCAACATCAGATTAATTCTGTGGAAGTATACCTTACATGAAATAGTGTCCTCTAGATTCAATATATTTTTGACCTCCTTAAAAATTACTTCTAAGGGAGATAAAATTCACTATGAATCAAATAAAGCTGGTAAGTGGAAATTATATCCAACAGCACTTTTTCAATCCATGTTTTGATATTTAATTTCATAAAAAACTGTTTACACACAGTTATTTTGCTTTTGACAATCTTTTTCAGGATGATCAGTCCTCCACTACTCAGTTTTGTTACACTAAAAACATCCTATAATGCAGATGACTTACTACTTTTTTTCAGTCTGGTATCCTTTCTTGAAAATCAGCAATTAGAACCACACATTATATTAAAAGCGTTGCTGAACCATGGGTTTTTTATACAGTAACATTATGTTATCAAATTTGTCCTTTATTCCTTTCCTAACATAGTTTGGGTTTTTTATGCTAGCAAGTATGGGGCTGATGTTTTCACTGAACTATCATAACCCAGGACGGGACCCCGAGAGGCAAGTCTGCTTGACATTCATCATTACATATGCAAAATTCAGACAGATTTTTCCATCACACATGCACACTTAGCCTACACTGAATTGTTTGTCATTTGATTGTCTAACCTTGCAGTCTGTCTGCAATCTTTCAGATTTTGCTCCTCTCTTTTTATATCCAATTTATTCAAAATATCCAATACTTGAAAAATTTCAGCTGCAATACTAGAAAGTTACTTGCTCCTACAACAATTCACATGTTAAAGAAGAGTCCGTAACTTGGAAATCTCTCCCAGAGCTTTATACATTTGGATAGAAGCTCTGAAGTTCAAAAAAAAACAGACCTGAATTTTAGTATGAATTTTTAAAGCTCACACCATTTCAAGAACACCATACCAATTTCAGCATTCTTTAGGAAAGGGGTGAGTCATCAGGTTCTGTGCAAAGTAAAGAGATTTCTTCCAGGTACAAGACACTCTGACTTGACAGCACAGATGAAGTAGACAGGGTTCTTCCAGCTGCATACCAGCATTAAGACTGCAGTGCTGTTCCCAGTTTTTTTGTCACCTCCCCATAGCGACACAGGCAAGTATGAAAAATACTGAACCACACAAATGAAACTAGTCATGCATATACAAAGGAAGGTACAGAAGAAGTATGAAGTCGTATGATTGGTCCCCAAGACCAGCAGTCACAAACACCCTACACAGAAGGGCTAAACAAAACTCCAGTCTTCCTGTCAGTAGGTAAATGTTTACAAAGGCTGCCAAGGCATTAGATATGGGTGAAAGCATTTGCAAGTGGTGTGGGTTCAAGTTAAAACTTTAATACAGACAGTTACACCAAATACTTACAGTAAGAGTGAAAGCCTCCACATCACCAGCAGCACTTGACAAAGGTGACGGAGGATGAGGAACCATCTCCCAGGCCTCATGACCTATACTTTACTATAAGCAGTCCTCAGGCAAGTGATACAATGCAAGATTCTTTATTTGCAGCTACTGTAGGAATAAGCACATCACAGGTTAGTCAACAGGACTGAAGGACAAATGTTTTGAATACTTGCATACTTTCCACATGTAGCGAAGGGAGCAGAGGAAGCACATTTCAGACTGCTATGGAAACAGAGCCAACCGAGCTGCCCAACAGAAAAAAAAAGCCACCCATCTACTTTCACACTTGCGAATTTATCCTTGTTTGACAAAGTAATTGAGAAAAAACATTTTATTTCTATATCCATTTATTATTCCAGTCTGTAAAAATATAAGACTAATATACAACTACAGCTAGCTTGATTTTGTAAAATCAATCTTCATTCAGTGAGATACCAATGTACATTATACATTAAAGTTGTAAGAAAAATACTGATATTTGACATTTTAAACAAGTTCATTCATGTAAAAATCACATTGCAAGTAAAATTTAATTAGAAAATACATAATATTCACAAAAATACACATATGTTAAAGACAGCTTGTGAGAACGTTATCCTAAATTTAATTCAGCTGTGGGGAAGAAAAAAAAAAAAAAAAGATTCACAGTTAGGCTTGACTTATCCAGTACCATAGCAGAACTTCAAAGTAAATGCATCTTAATTCCATTAAGAATTTGTTCTTTTTCCTGTTAAGGTGCACTGAAATCTCCCAGTCACAAGTAAGGAATGACATGTCCCCCCACTGTGCATGTACACAACATATAACACTAGTCAAAGTAATTTTAGTTTTCAATTCCATTTTGAAATAATTTGGATATTTATAAATTAATTTATAAAATCTGGATTGAAAATACAATTTACATATACAGGATACTTCATACACAAAGATTACATTAATAGCAGCGTAATATTGTCAATCATGCATAGCATCCTTACTATCACTTTCAGATTTTTTTCTTTTTTTTAGCTAAAGTTAAAATCTATACAAAACAGTCAAGCCTTTAAGTATTTTCTTCCAAGGAGAAAATTGAAAAGATGTTAAAAATTTAGGAGGTAGTGAATGAAAGGCTAACAATACCAGCATATTTAAAAAAACCTTATACTGAACCCCAGTACCTTTTATACATAAAATTAAGTTTAGCCACTCATAATTAACCATTGATCATCCTGAAGTAACAATTTAAAAATATTTTGTAATTAATAGTGTATGCATTAGTAAGATATGGAAGAACTTTAGAGACTTTATGGTAACTGCAGCATTAAGCAATTACATGCTGTGCAGTCTGTCATTGTAACCGTAAATACACACTTTTAAAAACTCATTTTTAGGTTTACTCTAATGTTTTTATGAAGTCCCAAATGCTTAGTTTTGCTACATGTAACCAAATTTCTGTAAAACAAAACACAACATGTGTCAAAGAATATTATCTCATATTTAGATTAATCAGTTTGCAGGAAAGGTCCTAAGAGATGTATTCTCATGCAATTTAGAGTAGGACCCTGTTTCTACAAGTCCTTAATACTGGAATATATATTCAAAATATTCATGCATCTGTTACAAGTACAGGTCATGTAACACACAGAGTTCGGCAGCACGCTAACCTTGAGTGTTGGTACCCAAGCAGTAAGTTGGCAACACCAGCATTCTCAGACTCCACCCTCCTGTGTAAGTTAATAGCTCAAAGCTACTACCCAAGCTGCAAAACACTAATGTACCACATTAGACCCATAACGTATTTCCACTGAATGAAAACATTACACCCGTATTAAGTGCACTACCGGTTCGCTTTCTGTATCTGTGGACCTCATTTCTCATCCAAGTGCCTTTATTCCTTTGATTATTCATAATACATTCAAGTAAACACAAGGCACAGAAGTGCAAACTAGCATTATAAATGAAAGTCACCCTCCATTGATGATTTCATACAGCAAGGAAAGTCTTTTGATAAAGGAAAAAAAATAAGAGACATTTTAAAGTAAACAGTCTTCCTTAAATACAGGAAGTGTAGAGCAGCACTGATAGAAAACACGTCTATTTAAAACCTACACGGTGCAGAAGGAACATTTGTTTTCCTCATTTCACACTTAAGTGGATGTAGTTACTTCATTTTTAATAATTATTAGCAAAATAAGTAAAACACTTCATAATTCTTGCTCATGTTGGAAAAGATTCCAGAGCACCTCTTCTTCACACTGAAGAAACCATAAATAAATCTGACGAAGCAGAACTCTCACCTGTATTTGCAGAATACTATTGTCTGTTATGCTAACTCTCCATAAATCAACAGGAATGAATACCTTTACTGACATCTACGAGACTTGAACTCCAATGGTTTTGAAGGCTTGAAAATACTGCTGCTCATGAGATATGAATTTAAAAAATGCATTCAGTAAAATTAAACAGCAGCAATTTCTGAAGCAGTTTTGTTTACATCATTACAAAAATGAAACGAATGTAGTTTTAGCCTCTGATGCCCTATGAAGACGTCTACAGATACCTTAACATTAAACTTAGTCTCTTGTTAGCAAAGTTACCAGAGGTAGATGTTTCCTCAAGATAGACTGAGGGAAAAAAAGAAAGGGGTTGATCTCCCTTCCCGCACATCATATCTCCCCACATGCTTCCAAGAACCTAGACTACTGGCTCTGGCAAGCACAGTACCACAGTACAGAACTGGTAGCATCCTACTTCTTTCCTAGAGGTTGACATAGATTAGTGGATCCCTGGCGAGAAGCTCCATCCATCCTTCTCCCCAATCCTATTAGTCCCTATCTTATTTTCCTGCCACAACTTCTGTTCCCAGAGAAGGGTCAGGCTGGGAACTGAATGCCAAAGTGGTAAAGCAGAAGATACTAAAAAAGGGAAAGGGGAAAAATAATGCTAGAAGCCTCTCTCTGCAATTCTAGTAAATTTGCAGCTGATTACACACCAGCAGCATTAGGACTTGTCATCAGTTTATTGTTTTACACATAGCAACTTTGTAATATTCAAAACGCCCAGCCAGCAGTACACAAAGATTAGCATTTACAGTTTAGTTCACTATAATGAATAGTATCACATGGCTCAAGCAAGTTCTACTAAAGCCTCATTCTGATTTAAATCCTGCTGTTCTAACTTGTTCAAGTTTGAAGAAAGTCACTTTTTACATAATTCAGACTCACTACAGCAAACCTTTGCTAGTAGAAACCTCTACAGCTTCTACTAGTGCTGTAGTAGATTATGTTATTTCCACAGCATTACATTTACATTTGATTTCTTTGAAATTTACTGGGATTAGCAACTAAATCAAATTATATCCTTCAATATTACAAACTAAAATGAGAACAGGTCTTTGATGCATAAGTGTTCAGACTTTCACATGTGAATTTCAAAATCATAGTCATTAAAAACAAGCTCACCTGGCCATTAAAAACAGTAAAGGTGCATGACTAATTCGCCTGTGGTTGCACATTCGTTTACAAAGGAACAGTCACCCTCAAGAAGCCCCCACCTTCACATCCTGACTGTTGTGAAGTTGCTCACCACTATCACATAACCCTCCCGCTCAATGTATCAGTCAGGGAACAAGACCAGCCATGAACATTTCTTCCCACCCCACCTCCTGCTTATTTTTCAATTTCCTCATACACAGAGCCACATGAACAGCTCTACCAGCTGAATAGCAGTCCAGAACAGCAATGAAGTGGCTAAAGCAGCTCCATCATATATAAGCAGCACTTCCAACAAACATGAAACCACAGTACATTATATAGTCAACCGCACACAATAATGGAAGTTTACTTCTGTAGAACCAGTAGTATTCTGCATTAAAAAAAATAAAATCAAGTACCTTTAAAAGAAAGCTCACAGCGATCTCTTAGCTATCCTTCATCTTCAGTTTACATTTTCCTCATCTAATTTCAGTAATTTATCAATTATCTTCCATCTTTGTGAAGTATTTACATTGAAGTGCAGAATTAACTGAAGTTAGTCAACTTACATAATTTTGAACTTCTTGTATTTACTTTTTTCCCTCCTTTTAATCTAACTGTAGTGCTCAGTTGATGGAGAGGTATAAAATATTACACATTAAGCCAAATTAAAACATGTATGGCATCCTCACTTAGTACAAAGTACATCAATAATTTCATAGCGTTATTATAGTTCCATCTTCTTCTAATGACTTATGATCTGGATCTCGTACTTCACATTCCATGCTAATGCTGCCTGCTGAATGATTCAAGTCCATCTCATTGGAAGGAAGAAATCCATTTTGTGTTGACTCATGAAGGAGTTCAACTTGCATCAACGATTCCAGGCTTTCACTAGTAGGTGCGGCTTTTGGAATCTGCTGTGGCTCACCACTGTCTTCAATAATAATGTCCTCTTCATCGCTCTCCTCTTCTCCATGCAAGAAATTTGCTAAAATATTTGGTGTGCTACTTGGAAGGCTCGATTCAGTAGACTGACCGGAGCTGCCAGAAGTCCGACTGTTCCTGACAACATTATTTCTCTGGTTTGCTGGTCTTACCGTAATGATCAGGTTACGGCTGTTTGCAATCATCATGTCCGTAACCTGATCAAGGCTTTTTCCTGAAACCTCTATTCCATTCACCTCCAGTACTTCATCATTGACAGCCAGTAAGCCTGTGCTTTGAGCCAGACCTCCAGGGACAAGCCTAGATATGAAAATCCCCGGAACTTTCTCTAGTCCATGTGGCGTTACTCTGACACTAGAGCCATCTCGTATATAGAATCCAAGCGGTTTGTCAGTTCCGTATTTGTAAAGTCGTACCCTGCGATGGGTTTCTGGAAGAATATCTACATCTATAATAGAAGACACTGGTCTGAAGTCTTGTGGCATGCTAATGACAATGTGTGGTTTCTTCTTGTGATTATCTGGACGTAACACATTTGATAAGACATTTTTCTTCCTCGTCATAGTATCCGTACCAAAGGCACTGTAGTCTGCATCTTCTGTAAGACATAGCACATTGATGATTAGATCACTTTATATGTGGTCCATATCACATTGCTGTCGTGCTTTAGGTTAGCAGAATGAAATATCTAATCTAGAAGGTTTCTGGCTTGCTACAGTAGAAACATTTCTCTCTACACATGAAACAAGAGCTTTAAAGTTATGAGATTCAAAGTTCGTAATGCTTTCGGTTTCCTTCTACCAAAGGAAAGACAGTACACAAAAAAAATTAAAGAAAGTTAGCAGCAGTAAAAACACAAAGAACCATATTCTAGCTGCTTGAGGGAGAGGTTACAATGGAAAGGGTGAGTACATTCCTAGCAACATTCTAATTTTATTCAGAGTAATTCCACTTGTTAGTTTTCTCTCCTCAGGTTTCAGACCATTGGAAAAGAAAGAATGAAAAAGGGAAAGCAGCCAGTGTGCCTATTATTGCCTAGCTCCTGGAAGCTAGCCAAGTGACCTGGATTCAAACTCCAGAAAGCTTATTTCATTCTGCACTCTCCTCCCTGCCCCCATGCAATGTAGGTAAAATGGCCGTGGAGCAGAAACAAAGAGATCTTGCAGACAAACACTTCTAGCAAAACTGTTTGTACCAGCAACACTGTAGCTGCCACAATTTGATATAGACACATACAAATGGCTTAGAATTTCAAAAAAGGAAAACATACGCAAGCCATACAAATACTTCTAATGGAAAAGAAAACATGTTCTGTGGAAGCTTCCATTTTTCTTCTTAATATACTGTAACTCCTCAAAAACAATGAACCAAAACACATTCAGATCCAAGTTTCCTTGGATTTACACTTATATTTTTGCAATGTTGCATAGATTTTTTTTCTGCAGTGGATAAAAAAAAAATCAAGCAGAACTGGTTTGCACTGACCCTGGGACTCGGAGAAGCTGGGATTTCTTTGTATTATCACACGAAGAGCCCATTAGCACAGCCAAGAAAGTAAAAGAATTGCTATACATTTCAATCTGTGAATTGAAATGACTACGGAAATGCTATCATAGGGTGAAATTTCAGGAGAGCTGTCAATTGCTGATAAAACAACTACACAGTGAGAGGTGGTAAATCAATTTTTTTTTTCTAGGCTAAGATGAAGACACACAGACATGTACCAGTTATATTTGGACTCTTCAGATGTTTTAAGCAAAATAGAACCACGAAACTCGTTTTGAAGCAATAGTCCAACACTATTCCAACATGTAATACTAACTCCTCCCTTCCTCAGACTTTAGGGCTGCTGAAAACAAGAAGAGTTTTTTAAGAATAAAATTATTGATCTACTTAGGCAGCCTTAGTATTCTAAAAAATACAGAACAGGAAGTGAAACAAATTTAAATTAGCCCACAAAAACCCCAAAGGTATTTATCACAAACTCATACCTTGCGTGTGCACAACAGTAATAAAATAGTTCATCAACATGGTTTAAAAGTGTCCTGATGATGGCTTTATTTACAGTTCTTTTTTATTTTTATTTGACACAGTAATTATTTCTGAAGACAGCCAAGTCTACACAACCATACTACACTCCGAGGTCACTTTTGTGACAATCTCAGCTACTCTGGGAGGCCATGGATGCCTCTCTAGACTATTACAGCCACCTTGTATAGTTAATTTTTACTTCTGCTGATTTAGCCGTTTTTTCACCTAGACTGGTGTTTGTGCAAGAGTTACTGAATGAAGGCAGCACTAACACAAATTGTTCCACACGTGTTACTTCAGCACAGACAGCCCACAGTGCTCTCGCTTCACATGAGAAAGTGCAGATTGACAGCACCCTAGGGACTTTTCTCTCCCACTTCACCCACCCACACAGCCTGTGCAAAATCTGCTTCCCTGCCTTCTTAGGAGCAGTAAGCAAAAAGGAAGCTAAATCCAGGACTGGACCAGCAAGAACAGTATGAAGTTTAACAGAGACAAGTGCAAAGTTCTGCACCTGGGACGAGATAACCAAAGAGCCCAGTACAGACTGTGATCTGTGTGGCGAGGGACCAGCGGGCTGGAAGGGACCTGGGGGTCCTGGTGTACAAGCTGAATGTGATTCAGCAGCACGCTGCTGCAGCAAAGGCAAACTGGATCCTTGGGCTGCATCTGCAGGGGCATTACTAGCAGAGACAGATGCAATCAACCCACTACTCAGCACTTGTGAGGCTGCACCTGGAGTACTGTGTCCAGCTCTGTTCCTCATAATACAAGAAAGATGTAGACAGACTGGAGAGGGTCCAAAGAAAGGCCACGAAGATCATCAAAGCGCTGGAGAACCTGCCTTATGAGGAAAGACTGCAGGAGCTAAGTCTTTTCTCTCTGGAGAAGAAAAGGCTCAGGTGGAACCTCACCATAGTATTTCAGTACTTAGAGGGTGGCTGCCAAGAGGACAAAGACACCTGGAGAAGACAGGTCAATGGGTACATGTTGCGCTGGGAGAGGTTTCACCTCTAAGAACATTGTTTTTGTTTTTTAAACAGTGAGAACAATCAGTCACTAGAACAATCTCCACAGAGATGCAGTGGAGTCCCCATCACTAGAGGTTTTCCAGATGCAATTGGAGAGGGTGCTAAACAATCTCATCTAGGCTCCCTTTCCCATAACAGGTTGGACCAGATGATCTCTCAAGGCCCCTCCCAACCTTGGCTGTTCTATGATTCTATGACTTGTACACAGAAGAGTAGGAAGGTAGAATAATCTACACTAGCTATGCTTGAAAACATTAGATGATTGCGAACACAGAAAATAATTTTTGTATTATTTGGGAGTCTGAAAGGTTCTCTCAGAAAAGCATGGAATTACTATTGTTCTTCAGCAAAAGACGTTGAGGAGAAAAAAAAAGTAATTTAAGGTTAAATTAAAATAACATTAGATCTCATCATCAAGCAAGAAAGCTTTAGAAATAGCTAGAAATCTGTTCTTCAGATGCCCAAGAGTGTTGTCAGTTGTACTGAAGAGTGGGTTGAATAAAAAACAATCCAACCTCCCAAACAAAAGCATACAATTGGTGGACTATGTCTGAAGCATAACACACCTCCAAAAATGCAAACTTACCATTTTCTCCGTAAAATGCATTTTGGGATATCTAACTGACTGAAGATGAGCCATTAAAACCCTATACTCCATTGCTGAAAACTAACATGCTGATTTTTCAGACAACATGGAACAATTCTTTTAATTTTTGCTTAAAATTTATGATCAAAGAAATAAGTGTGAGAAGGTTTGCCTTTATTGACAACCCACCCAACCAGTTTTAAGTTAGACATCCGGTTGTTACATGGGAGGACTTTTGCAATTCAATGAGTTGCAATAGCTTCTCTTTTTTATTTGGAACTACAATCACTTACAAAACAACTTGGAAGAGACAATTGTGAAAGAAGATACTAGACAGAAGGGCCTTGCTTTAAATATCTTTTACTGCTGAATATAAAGTAACACAATGACAGCAAGAAAGTGACAGTATAGGTGAAGATTTTAGACAAACAGTAGACAATGGTGACTTAAATATTAGAATTAAGCATGTTAATGAGTGCAAAGGTTATTTTTTTTTAGGTCATGGATTTCCCCTTCCCCCACCAGCAGCTGGTATACATCTTAGTGATCTCAAAAACTATGTAAAAACTTTTTTATGCAGTGCATGTTTAAGTAGTGTAGCTCTCTGATACTTTAGAACTCTGGTTTTATGGCCGCACAATCAATGATAAATTCAACAAGCCTAGAGATAAGTATTCCAAGGACCAGAGAGACATTGCATGGACAAGTAGCGTAATTTTTGCTCATTTCAACAGGTTAACTTCTTTTCAGTTGGTAGTGGTGACACACATTGCTAGGCATTTAACAGCTCATTGCTCCAGAAGAGCTCTGTTCTTTGGGAAGTTCTCCAGAGCGCAAATGAGTAAGCTGGAAGCATTTTAACTGATTAGTTCCATATTGTTCAAACCTTAAGTCATATCATGCCTTTTTTTTTTTCCCTAAGTAAACTTATCTAAAAAAATTGCACATGCACAATTTATTCGTGCTAGCGTGCAAGTTGCTGATGAAAAGTCTAGGATATAGGTACTAACGTACTGGTACCACTGAAGCACTAGGTTTCTATTGCTTTTACTACAGGAGTTGGTTTAGAAACCATACACAGGAAAACAGTGTATCAAAACACTGTCAGTACTGATGTTCCTTACAAGTGCTCTTCCACACGCACTGCAACATTAAAAGGTATTCAGTTTAGGGGGTTTTCTCATTAAATTCAAAGTGCACACATTCAGATTCTTGTCAAAGAATCAGAGTATCTGATATTTTACACATTCTGTTATATCAAACATATATCATATTCCACATTCCCAGTTTGCCACAGTGGGCTGAAAAGCTTCTTCACCTTCATAGCAGGCCACATCCCAGGATCCCTCCTCCTCAGGCCTTCCATGCCTACATGGCGAGTTTGGCAAGTACTAGATATACCTATATACATTTATTACATCCAATAAGTAGATTTACTGTGTCTTGTAAATGATCACAGTAAGTTTGTGCTCTTCACCCAACAGTTAGATTTAGAACTATTCATATGGCTTTTCACAGCTTCCTTCCCCAACAAGAACAGAGTTCACAAAAATCACCACCCAACCTGCCTTCCCACAACTACCAGCTGATAACACTTAAAACTATTGCCCAAATCAAATTTTTCACAATTAGTAGAGAAACATGAAGATTAGTTGCAAAAGGACTGGCTTTGAAAAAATTCTTATGTAAATATACCTGTATGTGAACCAACAGATTCAAAAATGCTTTTTAAACAAAAGCTAAGATCAGAAAAACATTTATTCAAAGAGACATGAACTTTAAAAGCCTCTTTCAGAAGACAAATACACAATCAGAAATCATAACACTGAGCTAGTGCTTTTGCTTTTAAAAAAATTAGTTCTTAAGTTACACAACATTATTGAAGTAAAAGTGTCTCAAAATTGCAAGCCATATGTCAAAACATTTAAGAAACTATAGAGCACCAGAGTGTGGTAGTTTTGCATTGTAACTAGTCTTAGTAGTCTAAAAATTCAAAACCAGCACAAACCTTAAGATGTGCAGTTAAAGTTACATAATTTGTGGGAAAAAATAGTGAAAGGTTGATGAAAACTCATCTCTCCAAATCTCAGCCAAGCAGCATGACTCTGTTTAACCTCTCTTCCACTGCTAAACAAATGTTCTAAAGCAATATTCTCAAGTACAAAGGCATCTTTGTTCTGGCACCTAGCTAATCACTTTAAAGTTGCAGCGGAAAATATTTTGGCATAAAGCCAAAGGACAAGGTGTTAACTACAGATAGTGTTAAGGAGAATGTCCACATAATGCAAGAATTATTTTTCCCCCCAGCAGTTTTAAGCTCAAGGTGGCACCAATCTGTATATACTTATTAAATGAAATTTAAAACAAAAGCCCACAAATGCCAAATCTGATTTCGATTTCACATTGTTCAAGACATTTTAAATGTTTTCCTGATCTATTTGCAAAGCAATGTAGAGTTAGCCCTCAAGAATTAAGTTTTTCAAACCCCCAAATCATTACTACATTTTAATATAGATGCAACTTGGCATTTTTTTAAATTAAATCCCAACAAATCTTGTCTCTAATGACAAGTTGTAACAAGACATGGGTTTAGGAATGGTTTTAGGAAACTAACCTGTGTTTTTAGGAAGAGGACTCAGAATAGCTAGGATATTCCATAGAGAGCTGTTTAAAAAGAGCTAACTCCTACTTTTCACCACAATAAAGCTTCTTGGTGAAAAGTTATCTCAACAGGCACAAACAAATTAATCAAAGAACCCACTTTTTACTATAGACAGCCATGTACACACAGAACTTGCAGGAGTTGTATACTGTAATTTAATATCCTGCAAGTGAGTTTTAAGGATGTTATAATGAAATATATATTTTCTTAAGTTATCATCCTCTATTATTCTTGTATTTACAATGCAAAGTCCCCCACATCAAACTGCCCTTCAGGGCCTGTGCAGACTATGTCCCAGTCCACTATTTTATCTTCAGTAACATTTTTCTCACAGACAGAGTGACTCCCATACATCTGGATTTAATCATGATACATCAGTTTAACCTTTAAATTCCAGATGTCAACAGTACCTGTTAATCTGTTAAACTGCAGAATGAAATTCCAATAAGCAACTGTTATCTGCAAACTGATAGCCATTCTTGACTTGTTCAGTATCCAGTTTAGATTTAGCACCGGAGTAGTTTAAAATATTTAAAGTGATTTCGTTAAATACAGTTAGAAGAGTCTAAGGAGAACGTGATTTCATTTCATTACAGGATCTCTAGGTTTCTTAGCACATTAACCAATGCACATAAATGCTTAGGACAGACAACTTTCTACATAAATTTAGAAGTGAAAATGGAACAGAAGAGATTATTGCTGGAAACAAAAAAAGCGAAGTTCCATTAGAAAACCCACAAAAATTTTTCAGATTATTTAAGAGAATGGATGAAAGCCACAAGAAGCCTTGCAAGTAGAAGGGTAACTTATGTCACTTATTAGTTGCATTTCCAAAACAGCAAGGATCAAAGCAGCCCCATCAATAGCAGATACTTATTCAGACATTTGATTTTCAATTTCAAAGGTACAGCCAATAAAGATCCGTGCAATCAGATTAACTACACCTAGACAAATTATGCTGCACAAATTATGATGCATCTCTAACTCCTGCAATTCATCTTTAGTTACAAGCAAATTATCACAAATAAAATACAGAATCGAGTTATTTCCTTATTTTCAATCAAACAAACCTCTATTCTACATGGCAAAGATGCTAATGAAGTCAAAGTCTCAATTTAATCAATAGAAGTGACCAAAGCAGTCACAACTAATTCAGAACAGAGTACAGTGATGGAAGTGCTGGACTCAAATGCTAGCCTGGGTTCTTTATTCCCTAAAACTCTATAGCTAAAGGACTCTAGTGTCAAAGGGAAGGTGATGACAACTGATACTTTCTACACAGCTTTTCTTGCTAGTCAATTCTTGGCATGATGAACTTAAGCAAGTTAATCTTATTTCTAGTTTTGTGCATTGTATGAATTCTATTATCAGCTCCTCACACCAGAGTAATAAGAAGTGATCCATCATGCTCTAAACAAAGGTACAATGAATAAAGGTATAAGGTGTTATAAATGTAACACTAGTAACAGTCAGCATTAAACAAGTAACATGAGCCACAATCTAAAAACATATGGTGTTAAAATATAACCTCAATAATCCCAGTCTGACAAAGTGGCTTATCTGTTCTCGTCATACGGCTACTGTAGGAGACTAACGGAATCATAGACCTTTCATGCCTCCAGGTTCTATTAAAGCAAATAGTTCATTCTTTTGGCAATTCAGGACTGAAAACTTAGGCATTACTAGACCACACTATCCTCAGTGCAAAGCAAACATATTTTGCCAGCAACACAGCAGCTGGCAAGCAGCCACACTATTTTTGAATATTGTTTTTGTGTTGGGCTGCTGTGGAGCTATGAATTTTTTGGAATAGGAAAGCTGATAAAAGCTGATGCCAAGGCTTATTTTCCTTAAAAAATACTTATCTCAGCAACAACCAGAAACAGTGCACATTTTTATAAAATAGCTACATGCAACAAGCAGTCTGCCATTCAGCAATCAGTTGACTGCCTTGTTATGATAGGAACTGCACATGCATGTGTTCATACATATACACACACAATGCATGCACATTCATACCTATCTGCAAGCAAGCAGAAAACCAGTAAGTGCAGAAATTGGGTTTTCCTGGCTGCTCTGGATTAAAACAATTTCAAATCGCATCACTAGATTCCCGCCTGACACCCGTTCAGTTCCATATACTGAATATGTTCTAGACAAGAGCAAATACAACTTGAAATTTGATATTTTTTTTCCTCACAAACAAAAGTAGACACTAGAAAATGACACCCAGAACTTTGTTCCTAGAAGACACACTATTTTTAAAAGCAGACCAACAAACTAAGCAGCACTCACTTTTGAGGTTTGCTAACTAAAATAAGCTTGTAATTTTGAAATCTTCAGAATGTTTTATTAAGGAAGTGTGATAGAAGTAACACATTACAAAGTTGGTCTTTAATTTATACTGACATTTAATATTTCATATAAAAAGACTTTCAAGATTCCTTTCCAACCTGTAATGGTCTCTCTCCTTGTCTGAACAAGATGGGAATTTTAAGTGAAAGGCATCCAACGTACAGAGCAGAGAACCCTAGAGGTTTTAAGTTTATTTTCATTTCCTTACATAAAACCAGAAAGAAGTATTTTCTAGAGAGATTACTATCTAACTGAATTAAACACAAGTAAAAAAGTACAAAGTACAAATAGGTTGCCTGAGGAAGTTCTTGCAAGAGAGATGCACTGCAAATACCTTTCATAAGCCATAATTATTATGGAATTCAATATGATGAAATAGGACTGAAGGGTTTTTTTTCCTCCATACATCATACTGTTTACTGGATAAACAGATGAGTCACAGACTTCAAGTGCACCTACCTTTTCTCTGAATGAAAATCCTGAGTAGAGGATTGGCTGTGGAAACTGCTTTATGATAATTGTCATCATTATTGATAGGCAACAGGTCTCCATGAATGTCCGTATATCCCACTAGAACATCGACATTTGGTATCTTGTGCACATGCTGCAGTAATCCATAGAACTCCTCAAACTTTCCAGGTTTGGATCTCTCCAGAGAAAATCGTCGAAATTCTGCTCCAAACTACAAAAAAAAATATCTTACATCATTAATATAGAAATCTAACATCTTCAAGCAATTGAGTGATTTTTCTGTTAAACCAGAAATGTTATGGAATTAAGAGTGCACTGAAAACTATAAACAATAATTTTGAAGTGACATAAAAAGGTCCGTTTAAACTTTTTTTTTCCAGAATTATAACTATTTCTGGTATTGATAAAAACTGTACTTTTCAATACGCAAAAGTCATTTTCATTGCTTCATTTAGGTCAAAGCGCTCACTAACATGGGACCTTAGCATTAAGGTGACAAACCTGTGCAAGAATAATTGCAGATTCTTACATGCTTATGAAACATATGTACTCTCGGTAAAGGACAAAATTCCTACCCAGCACTGATGTTGGTGGCTCTAAAACAAGATTATGATTAACCTCCTATGGTATGCGACTACCTGGAACTTTTTCAAAGAAATTTCAGTGCACTTTAGAACGGTATGTATAGACTGTTACACAGCCATAGATAACCTACGCAAGACTGAGTAGTTTTCAGATTCCCAGTTGTTCAGACAAGAAATGAAAAAGTCACTTTGACCTGATGACTACAAAGAATGGCTGCTGCTTTTCAGTAGCAGTAAAACTTTAGTGAGCTAGTCTCAAGTCAATTCTGCTCTTAAACAGAGATACAAAGCAGGCAACCAGCCACTACTCCTTAAGAGCATCTAGAAGATTTGTCTACATGACCAATACTCAAATCTTGATTGCAGTCTTTTAAAATGTGGTTGTATCGAGGGCATAAATCAGACAATATTCAGAAGATATGCAAAAAAAACCCCACCATTTAATCACTGGCACTGTACTTTCAAGGGTAGCATTTGCATTTAGACAGTACGATGATTCAGCACAAAACCCCAGCTCCCTAGTCCACTTGAGCGTCAGTCTCCTCTATCGCCTATACTACAAACACTTGTTAAAAAACAACACTAGCAATGATTCAGTGGTGGTAGGCATAAGACTAAAGTGGGTGCAAATAAAAGAGTAAGCACTTGACATAGACTAGACAAATTTTAAGACAAATTTTAAGTTTAGCAAGCATAACTGGTAAAATTGCACCATTCCACCCAACACAGGCAGTACCCAAAACAAACAGAATATTGGACAAAAATTACTCCAAAACCTCCATATCAGGCACACTCAACACATTAAAGATGCTAAAAGGAATTAAGAAATGGCAGCAGCCAGGTTACTAAAAGCAGACCAGCTTGCATATGAATTAAAAAGGTAAAACTAATCACTAAAAACTAGAGAACAAACAAAAAAGTACAGCTGGTGCAATCTTCTTGTGAATTCTAATACTGACCTACAGTGAACAAAGGCTTTAAATAATTTCTTTAGCAAGTTCAGTTTGCAGCAGAACAGAAGGGCACATGCAACAAAATATTCACTGACTGAAAGTTTGAGCCTCACAGTATCACATACTTGAGTATGTGTTACACGCAGTAAATGTGAAGGTGCACATTACCAATTCTCTATACCAACACTTTACCTCACATTTGATTACAAGCTTTTGGAGAACAAAAGCTTTAGAGTTCTCACATACAAATAAAGTAATGAAAATAAGGAGACAAGGACCCCATTGTTAGTGCATTAGCACCACACTAACTCAAACACAGCACAGCAAAACAAGCTACACCTTCCAACACCCCACCTTCCTCCAGAAGTTTCAAATAAAGGAATTATCTGTGAACGTTCCTCTTCTAGAAATACTCCAATTACAGTAACATTAACTAACAATAAGGCAGAAGGGATGATTCATACTTGCTTACAAGAAAAGCAAGGAAAAGCCTGGAGGAGGAACTCCCATCACGTCAAAGCAGCACACTTAATCATGACGTCAATGAAAGACTTTATCCTGTGTCTCAAATCTTTCTTCAGCTATGTGAAGTATGAATGCCACAGGAATTGCCCATGCACTGCATCAATTTCAGTTGTTTGGCTTCGAAAGAGTAGGTAGTTTAAACATAATTCAGTAACAAAAGTTTAAACAGCCAACAACTTCACTCTCAATTTGGAGTAAATGTTAGATACTATTGCAGCAAGCATACAAAGGGCCAGATTTTCAAACGTGTGATTTATTTTTTTTTCCACATTATTTTATACATAGTTGGTGCATACACAAAGGTACTAATAATCTGGCTATTCTTTCCTAACTCGGTTTGCCATATATTCAATACTATTACAAAGCAGACAAAAGACAAAACTATGCAATTTGATAGTTTATTTTAAACCCCTGAAATGTTTTCATTTTATATCAAATGTTCAACGGTTTGATTAAATAGGCTGCACTCGCAACCTCAAAATTTAGAGGAGATGAAAGACTGGGAGAGACTAACTTGAGAAGAGAAGGCTTCTTGCCACCTGATCTCTTTACAAATTCATGCCGTTACACTGCTAACTCATCCGGGAAAACACAGTACAAGTGATGTCAGCATACTAGGAAGTTACTAGAGATACTAATTTAAGAAATACTTATGAGAGACACCTTTAAGTCCTCTGTAACACATCACACTGCTGCTATACTGTAATACTCCAGCAACGACAGAACATGAACTACAGTAACCACATATGGCTTTTTTCAGAAAGAAATCTAATACAGTATTACTCCAAATCATAAGACGGGGGGAAACTTGAATTTTATCTCTAGAGAACTAGAAGATTATTTTTGGGCTTTCATACCGTCACCAGAAACTCTCATTTGGCATATAAAGTTTCATTTTTTTAGACAAGAAAAAGGGTTAACTGGAATTAATATGCTATGGGGGTTCCCCAGGGCAAGTTCAGACCAGCTACCCAAATTGAATAAACTAGACTAACAAAAGGATTTTGCTCATATAACTGCAACTGCAGTTGGGCTGTGCTGGCACAGCTTTGTCATTTGGTCATCGATTTGCAATATCTAAATAAAGAGCTGTACATCGCTGATACACCTTCAAAGCCTAGACCACTCCACAGTAATGGTCCCCGCCACCTCCCACACAAGCCTTTCTTCCTCCTCTTCAGAATTGCTTATTTTCATAAAAGGAAGATGACTCCCATGCTACATTAAATCAAGGTGCTGTTAAATAATGCATTAGCGACAAGTAGTTCTAGGAATGCCTTGAAACCTGCTTCATAATATGCACTTAAGAGACAGTCCCTATTCATTAGAACTTCTACATTTCTCTGTACAAATACCAAAGAACACATCACACAGCTGATCCCTAGATATATTTTAAATCAAGGAAAATACACAAGGGGGGAACAGTCACCTTAGAGTTTTGGGCTGAGGCAACAAGTATTTTGTTTATAAACACACTGTACTGATTGTTTTCAATCTTACAAGAGCATATATGAAAAAAGGCTTCATCAACCATAGTAACAGCTATGCTTAATTAGCATTTGAAATCACGGCTACCAGCTATTCCTGTGCTTTCTGGTTCTGTCCACATGAAAGTTAACACTTTAAAGAAATTATCATCATTCAAGCTATAGAGACCAACTATACATTTTCTAGAAGTTTCAGCACTATGTTATGTTATCCTTAAAAAAACCCCACAAAATACCACAAGTCCCAACTGCTTCACCTATGCTGCTGTAACACACGATTAGCAGGAAAGAAAGGTACAGAACACAGACAACAGACTGTAGACCAGTGTAAAAAAGCCCACAAGAGACATATTTTTCTATGAATGGAACAAAACACATTTCCATGTAGGTGTGCTTGCAATTTGCGCAAACAATTAAATACGGGTTTCAGTTAAGTAAATGTGTGTAACTTGAGTTAATAGCTTGATACTCCACCTAATACTGCACATCCAACACTTCTACAATTAACTGCAGAATGACGTTAACTAAATATTACAAATATAAATAGATCAAAAATGTAGTTTCTTTTAGAACATCAAAGTTTTGTCAGCAAGCCTTTATCTAACCAGCACATAAAAAATTAACAATAGGAAGAACAGATACACAGGTGAGAATTTACTGAGTTGTGCACAGCTTTGACGAGAAACTGATGGTATAAGCTGTAACATACAGATACACACTCATAAAACAATTGCCAATGTAAAATCCTCAGATAAGACTCTAAAAGAAGGCAAACTCTACTTTAAGATAAGTTAGGGCTTACTTCTACCAACTAAAGCAAGCTGTAAGAATATGCTCTACCCCACCAAAAAAATAAAGGTACAGAAACACAGTCACTACGATAAATAAATAAAACCTAGTACAGAAACAGTCACTAAGTTTAACAAATGTACTCTTTTTCTAATTCAGACAAAGAACAAGTTTTGGAGTTTGTGAATTATGACTCTGAAGACTTCTTTTGGCCCGGTTATCCCAACCTTTCCCCAAGCGTTCACTACGCTGTTTGTTTTTTAGTCTACACATAAACTCCAGGGCTAATCCCGCTAATGTCCTTTTTTAAAAACACTTCGAAAACACATACTTCACCCCCCCCACCCACGCCCCCCGCAGACAGCGCACCCAGTGAGCGACACCGCCACCCAACTCCCACCGCCTCCGCCTTGTAACGGCGGGCAGCCCGAGGAGACCGGAGGGAGCCGGCTGGAGCAGGGCCAGGCAGGTGGGGAGGGGAGAGGAGCCTGCAGCCCGGGAACCACCGCCCCCCCACTCCCCGAGCCAAGCGGCCTGAGGCGCGCTCAAGCGAGACCGGGGCCGCGCACCGGCGGACACAGGCCCCTCGCCCCCGGTGCCCCCCCCGGCAGGTGAGTCAGCAGCTCTCCCTGCCCCCCGTGCCCTCGCCGCTTCCCCTCGCTTCTCAGCGCCCTTCTCCACAGCGACCCCGCCACCAGATGCCTCCACAGGGCAGGACCGGGCCGGCTCCTTCCCGCCCCGCCGCCCTCAGGCGCGGTGGCCAGCACCCACCTTGCTCTTCACCTCCATGGTCCCCAGGCCGCGGCTGCCCGCAGCCGCGCGGTGAGGCCGGTTCATGATGCCGGAGGATCGGTGTCCCTTCTTCTCTCCTCTCCTCTCTCTCCCCCGGGTGCTCCCGAGCGCGCTACCAGAGAGGGGCAGCAGGGGAGGGGGAGCGGCGCGGCCCGAAGCCAACTGCCCCCGGCAACCGCGGCCGCTCCGCCGGCTCCTGCCGCCGCCCTCAGACAGGGGGAGGGGGCGGGGCCACGGCGGCTCCTGGCACCTGCCGCGCCGCCGAG
>Ga0065711_1033748_pt1 | contig 24897 bp, 19 predicted proteins | sample Hoacrofraction12_FD_59098 | JGI IMG/M metagenome (GOLD analysis project Ga0065711, IMG submission 59098) | Hoatzin crop microbial communities from Cojedes, Venezuela - Epithelial fraction 12 v2 (version 2) | ecosystem: Host-associated > Birds > Digestive system > Esophagus > Crop | place...
TTTTTTTTTTTTTTTTTTGGGGGGGGGGTGTATGTGTGTGCATGTATCTAAGTCAAAAGCTTTCAAAAGACCCCAAAAACCAAAAAATGACCCCCATAAACCCAAACTTACTCTGGTCTTCCTACACTGCTTTGCTCTGCACAGAAGAAAGTCAGGTGTGAAGTAGCAAGTGTTCTATTTGTTTTACAGAATCATAAAATAATTTGTCTCCTGGTATGACAGGTAGCCTACCGTAGTAGCCTAACATACCGCAACTAGACTTGGAGAAGAGGAAAAGAAAACAGTAGTTTGTTGACATTAATTTCTCAGGATCTTTGTTGAAATGAGTAAATACAAAACTTGTTTTGCTGTGGAACTGAATTATAGCACAAATACCTCAAAAGAAAGTGGCTTAGTGTGAAGTACCATCTCTACTACCATCACCCCTCTGGCAGAAAAGTGAGAAGTCTTTTTCTTAACATTCTGAAAATACTAAGGAAGGAAGCTGAAATGATTAATGCACTACTGTGAAATTCATTGCAGAGGTTAAAACAGTAACTCTGCCCCACAGGATTTATTGTATATAACCCTATTCAGCCTACAAAAATCTCATTCTTAATCTAACAAGACACTGTTGCTTTGCTAAGGTGTCTTGGATCGTGTTGTCAATTGTATGGCTGGCTTGCAAGGAGTAAGCATTGTTTGGGACGTGCAGCATTCGTCTGTCCAGCCTTTCCTAAGCTGTGGGGCATGTCCTCTTACTTGAGGTGGGGCAGCATGCAAGCAAGTGCAAATCATCTCCAGGAACTGCAAACCGTAATACCACATGAATGCACCTAATTACTCTGGGTGTTGCACTAATAATGGAATTTAGCTGGGAGGGGGGACTAGGCAAAGTCCTTTAGGGAACTGCAGTCTATTCATTTTTTGTACCATCATCTTCTTCCCCCACACTTTTGTCATGTCCCCTCCCAAACCAATAAACGTAAACGGCCAGATTCTGGAAGTAACAGTATGAGAAAAGACGGTGCTGCATTCAGTATTATTAAAATTCAAGAGCTGATGCTGGAGTTTCAAGACTCATTTTTTGCACAAAAATGTGGATGCAGTGAACAAGAGACAGCTAGAATTTGCCTAGCTTGATAAAGATTAGAAGGAACATTTAATAAATTAAGCTATAATCTAGACGCAAGGCCCAGAGACTGTTTCTGTAAGGAAAACTGACACCTCTCTCGACACGCTGCAAGTTGGAAGGGAACAAGAGCACGGCGTTAGCTGACGATGCAGGGCACGTGAAGATGACAGCCAAGAAAGCAAACTCTTGAATGAGCAGACAGAGCTGACTGCTAACATGTCAGCACTGAAACATTTTTCCTGGAGAATGAGAGCGCTTCGGAGTTAAAAACCGTTATGAAACAAAGGATCAATAAGAAATGCATAGGGGCGGGGAAGAAATTATGAAACCAAAACACCGATTAAGAAGCATATGAGTTTATGTAGAATCCTGCCACACAATACTTTGACAGCAATTCAAAGTGACTGCATGAAGAAAATGGAATTGATACAATTTTTCTTTTTTTAAAGCAACGCATGTCAATTGAAGCACATAATCTGAACAGTTTTATTGTAGGAACACTCATTGTGCACACTCAAAGAATGAACAAAAACATGGAAGGCGGAAGGTGTACCATCGGAAGCCTGCACGGACTAGTAATACCTCCTTTTTCATAACGTCATATCCTGTCTATCCAGGACACTACTAGGAGTTAAATATTTTCAAAAACCCATCAACATGGGAAACTAAGAGGTAGAGGTTTAGGAAGAAAAACTCTTAAGTGATCTAGGGGAGAAAGGAAAAAAAAGAAAAAGCAGAGCAATGTATTATTACAAAAAAGCTCAAAAAATTGGGGGAAACAGTAATACTAAAAGCAGTCGAAGAACAACAGAAAGCAGATTATGATGGGCAGCACAGAAACTAATGTTCTAGAGCAGGACGAACTCCTCTGAATTTCTAAAAGTGTAGCTGGAATACTGTAATAATAATGACAACAGCCATCAGCAAGAAAACACAACAGGAGGACAGATGGGAGAATTTAAAGAGATTACAAAAAATGCGTAATTTAGACGAGAGTATCTGCAAGCCATGGAGGGATATAAAGAAATTGGCTAGTTTTTCTCAGGTCATTATTAAGGTGAAGCCATTAGCTCAAGTAGATTTAGTTATTAAGAAGTCCACATGTCAGGTTAACTATGAAAAGTTATCCAGGGTATTTTCATAAAATGAACATTGTTCATATACGAAATGAGTTCGTTTAAGAGCAGACTTTTTAAAAGTATGCACTAAGTTTGAAAAAGACACTTCTAGCACAAGATACTTACAAGTTTAGCCCTTAAGCGATTCCATGGAATTGTTACAAGTCAACAGTAAGTGGTTTATAAAATGTAATTTTATTTAATGTTACTTTGCTGTTACAGAGGGCATAACATTTTCACAAGGCTTTTTTGGGACTACAATCAATGATTAGCAACACACAACAGTGGTCCAAACTCTCTAAATAACAATCACTGGACAAACTTGACACCTTCTCACATGTGCACAAACCTGCATGGAAAAGTACTAAATTTTATACTTGGACATGTGAACTTCAATTGGTTTTCCCATTCCAGTGTATTAAGAAATGACATGCACTTTAGTCTGCCAAAAAGCACTGCCTGTACTCCAGCAGTAACATGCTGCTTCTAATACATAGTAAAGTGAATACCAGAACTACGAAGGCAGGAGTGTAAGTGAACTTTTATTGGGAAGGGATACCAACTTAAACAGCAGCAACTGAAGATTAGGAGAAGCCCCTGTTGTCAAACACACAAGCTTCTGTATTACATGATATAGGAAGCAACTCAATTTGTCATTTTCCAAACGAGAAATGCTCAACTTGATCTGGCCCGATACTTCCATATTCCTACTGAAAAGAATACACAGTAGCGTGTGAAAGTCAATCATGGAAAGAAAACCCTGCAGAGTAAGAATGGAATGTGGAGAATTAAAAGCTACGTGGAACACTCTTTAGTTGCAATTAACTACATTTTCATATCTTACTGTAATACAAAACACAGTCAACTGGCAGGAACTGCTTCAGATTTGTTTTTAAATACCAGGTACACTTTAGTCCGCTACATAAGTGTTTGGAAGTTACTTATGTTTATATGAAATGAAGCTATTAATACTTTTCTACAGCAGTAACCGCACACCAGGAAGGCCAGGACAAACACAAATCAAGGAATGGAGTTTTCCCAAAGCTGCAGTGTGAAAAGACTATAAATTGATTTCCATACACATGGATGGGTTTTCTTTGCTATAGGAAATCCGAGTGGAGCTATAAGGAATGGAGACGTGTAAAAAGGTTTCTTGAGAAGGAAAGGGAGAATGACGCCCCGTGTGCAGTTTAGTTTTCTGCACCTTCTGCAGCATCACATTCTTCTCCTGCACTGTCTGATGTCCATAACTAGAAAGGAAAGAAAAACAGCGTCAGCTTTCAGAAGTGCAGCTTTACTTCCAAAAAGTGACTACTGGCTGCATAGAAATGATAAGGAGTTAGACTTAAGGATGTTTACAAAGTACCAGCGCACGGGAGCTGCACAACCCCGGCATCCACTACTTGCTCAGACAGAGGTCAGTGGAAGTAGTTCCCCACGCACAGGGCACAACTAGCCGTGCACCTCAGGTACTGGGGACAGAGCAGACAGCGCTCTGAACAGGTCCAGACTTTCGTGCTTAATAGCGAGCTGTGTCATCGATCCTAGATCATTCAACAAGTCTGAACGGGAGCTTCGTGACTAACATCAATTTCAAAAGCAGCGGTCTGAACCCTGAAAGTGAAGATTACCATGTTGGTTATCGAACCTAAGCATTTTATAGTGCTAATAAAAGACATTTCTGCTGAAGGAGTATTGCAAAACAATAAATGCTGCTGTAATTTTAAATGCAGTGAATGTCCAGAGAGGACAGTCCCTACAAATTGTCTTCGTTAATGTACTTTAATAGAACCTAGTGGTTCCACTAGGCAGTCTTCTTAAACTGTTAATCATCGTAATACTCAAACATCAACTGATTTTATTCTTAATACACTGAAATTCTCGATTTTTTTCTTTTAAATGAAAATCAGGAAAATTAATAAAGCAAGCTGCACTGGATGTACAACAGGGAAGATGTTTTGTTTCTGAGGTAGTCATCAAAAAGCTTGAGTAAGAATCCCGGACAAATCACAGACTACTGTTTTTTGATTCCTTGTCCTATCTTGTATGTTACGTTAGCTGAATGCACCTTCTCCCCCTTCACTGAAAAGGGCCAGTGAACAATGAAGAATGCGAGCCATCCAAGCTGTTATTCTAGATTACACAGCACATAGTTGCTGACATCAGCTACATTCAAACTAAGTTATGGAAACTTATAACAGGATAAATAGCCCGAATCCATACTATGTTTTGCACTAGAGTGAATTACGGGTTTTGTTTCATCACAAATTCAGTCTAGCTAAACAAATACATGGTTACAGAACCAGACAGCACATAAAAAAGCAACTTACTGTTAGGTTGTCTCTAAGCAACTGCATGATGAGAGTACTGTCTTTGTATGAGTCTTCGTTCAGTGTATCAAGTTCTGCAATAGCCTCATCAAACGCCTAGAATAGTTAAACCATCTTTAGTCTTTCTATTAACTGATCATTAAGCAACCAGAAGTTAAACCAATCAGTAAAGGTAGCTTAGAAAAAAAGCAACATTAGAAGTTAATGACCTGAATTGTTCTACTTGAAACAGAGGCATTATAAAGGCATAATAAGCTTGCCATGTTGCTGAGAATTTAAGTCACATTGTAAATACAGCCTGCTTGTACCCCTTTAATCCCACAAACAATGTGAGCTTGGAAACCAGATACATTAAATAGGATAATTTCCTGAATAAACTCTGGAAATAATCATTCATATTATTTAAAGCTTAAACTCTCTTCTACTGTCCCTGCAGGCATACAGAAGAAAAAGTAACTTACTGTCTTTGCCAGTGTGCAGGCAAGCTCCGGATTGTTGAGAATCTCGTAATAAAATACAGAGAAGTTAAGAGCTAGACCTAAGCGAATCGGATGTGTTGGCTGCATCTCCTTCTTGCTGATATCAAATGCCTCCTGATAAGCTCCCTGTGAGTTTTCTATTGTTTCTGTTGAAAGAATGAGAAACATTTCAACATTAAGTTGGTTTTTGGTTTAAGACATGACTGTTTCAAGCACTCCATTAGTAGGAGACTGAACCGTCCTCTATTTAAGCCTGCTCTTAGGGGAACACTGCACTTACTTTAATCAAGGTAATAATTTTAAAACCGTTTTAAGTACAGCTGCCACACTGACAAAACGCAGCGAGCAAATTAAGCTACTACAGACCAAAGGTATTCAAAAGACAGATAAACACACAGAAGTTAGTAAACACAAACATCCAACATGACTATATTACCTCAATGGCCTTTGATACTTTTGGTACCAAAAAAAAAAAAAGTTGTGCATTACTTTTTCTATGGAACTCCTGCTTCACTCCTTGCACAGGATGGACACAATTGTGTGAGTTGGATGTGCAGAGTAAAAAATGGCACTGTCTGTATAGCCCTGCTTCTTCTTGGGGAAGTTTGGAAGGCATGTACTGCACGTTCCTGAAAAACTGAAAAGTCTGCCTCCAGACACCGGGTGTAGGCAGATCAAGATTAAAAAAACAAGGTTGTGCCCAAAATAACTGTGCGAAATGCCACAGAGAAAAGAGGTTACCAGGCCAGAATGGATACTTTAAGAGTGCTACATATCGTGTATGCCAGATTGTCTTCTGACAAACAACGAAAGGACCAACAGCTGCCCTAAACACGCCTGCAGAATGGAAGGAGACTGCAGACAAAGAAAGGCCATTGTCAGAGCTCAGAGTACAGCGCTCTGAGGGAGCTAATACCATAACTGCTTTAGAAAGTGCAGGAAAAAAAAGTTTGGTAAGTAAAATCTAAGTATTTAAAAGAGTTACAACAGAGACTTGGGTTTTCCAGTAGTCACGCTGTAATGAGTGCTAATGGACCATTAATTTGTTGAAAACAGGTGAAAAAAGGCAAAAAACCTAGCAAATGCAGGAAATATATTAGCTTGTAAGTACATAAAATATATCTGAAGCAGAGAAAATAAACAGATGTTTAGAGGTGGGACATCAGAAAAGCTTCAAGTAAAACTCCTAGCAGTCTGTGAAAAGCCAAGCACAAAAGGTACGCATGGTGATACACGGGAGCTGTAATGTCCCAGCAAAACACCAAGATCTGCTAATGCGGTTATCATCAGTCCTTCTTCTACAGTCAGCACCCGTATTAGCATGCCTATCGCTTTAAACGCAGTCTTTTTAGCCAAGATAAGCTGGTATTTCTCTGCTCGGAGAAGCCCACAGATTTGTAGCTGCTGCTCAAGACAAAATACAAACCAGATCATCTTTGTGAAAGCCAAAGGCAAGTTGTCTCTGCTACACTTGGACCTGCTGCTGTCATTTGAATCAGGTGACGGGTTAAGGATTGCTGAATGTAACTTGTTAATGCAAAGACTTACTCTATTTCATATATTTTCATCTTCCAACTTAAACCTTCTCACAATACAAGGAGATTAACAAAGCCTTTATTTAAGTGACAATCGGTTCTGTCCTCCCACGTTGCGATTCCATCAGTTTAAACCAGCCAACACGGTCAGATGCCTGCCATGCCCAACCCAAAGGGACAGTCACTGCAGCGCTCTGCCTGCTCTAACAGTCCATCTCCTTCCTGTGTCATGGCATCGCTCCAGGACTAATTTTAGTCTGTTACGTAGAAATGTATCACTAGCTTATGCCATATCAAGAGTTTTTAACATCACAACAGTATCTGGGCACCTTGCAAGACAGTCCTAATACTTAGCTCAATACATCCTCTCAACAAAGAGTTAAAATCCTCCCCAGAAGAGCTTTCTGAGGTGCTTACAACCACCTACGCACATGCTCTAACTTCTAGGAATGTTCTACATTCTCAGGATGCCCATGAAGTGACAGTACCAGCTGTGAAGTTTTCCAGGCCTTTTCTGCTGGGTCCAAAGGGGCAAACTAAAATTACAGGAACAGTATTATCCCTATGAACATTGGCAATTTCAGAGTGCAGCTCACACTTTGGATAACGTACTGAATTAGTAATTTTGTTGCTTCTTTATAAACTTAGGTGACTACAATGAAGTTTACTTCACACTGAAATAGTTACAACTTACAGATCACTAGGACTCCATCATGGAGTAAAAAATGTTGCAAAGATTTGTTCACTTTTCCTCACCAACTTTTTTTTCTTAAAGAAATATAAACAAATGACATGAAATATATTAGCAGACCTTTAACTAAATTGTTTTCCAGAAGCCCTAAATAAGCATTATAGAACAACTATCTAGAAATTTAGGGTAGATGACAGGAACACCAGCCAAAATTCCCTGGCGTACTATACTTCAGGTCTATTCAGAATTTTACTCTCCATCTCTATGAACACTGCAGATTTCCAACTGAAACTTGGTCACTCCCACTCAGCTAACTCACATGAATCCAGAGTAGGATACTGACACGCGTACTTCATTTACTACTCGCTCCGCTATGGCCCAAACTGAAGTTCATCAGCATTAAAGAGCTGAAGACCACATGGTACTTACGTTTTCTGTCATCACCACAGGCAACTTCAGCAAGGTATCGGAAGTAGTCTCCCTTCATCTTCAGGTAGAATACCTTGCTCTCTGGATTAGTTGCATTAGCTATTAAATATTTGTCCAACAGCTCCTGAAACAACAAAAGACACTGGCATATTACATACATGTTGCAACTACGTTCAACCTATTTTTCTTCTCTCCAGAAAGTTTGGATGGACTCAGATGGTTGCTACAAGTTAGAAAAGCAGTTTAAAGGGCACTTCAGAAAGAAGCCCACTGATTCAAGCAAACTGTAAAGCACAGAGCTAGAGACTACATTAAGATGAACAGTCAGCCATCTGATCAGACTGCAGAAAAGGCAACAAGAAAAGGTTTACTGGTGTACAGTTTCAAGATCCAGTTTAGTTTCAAAATATGCACTTCTCATTTTAAAAACGTTGCAAATGAGTAGGCTTTTACTGGAAAAATGAAACACTATGCAGAAAGTTTCAAAGTTATTAATAAATAAGAACTTATTCCCACTTCACAGGAAAGAAAGAAAACCAACTCTGCTATTTTTTGTACAGATTACGTTGCTTACACTTGTGATAGGGAATCTCCAGCCCATCTGTGAGAGCACGCCATGGCTTTGACCCGTCTAGCTGGCAGCCAGCCTCCCGGAGCCGTACCAGCCCTTTGCAAGGCTCTGCAGTCAGCGAAGCGGGGCGGCATCCCTCCCAGGAACGGGAAGAGCCACACCGTGCTCTCCAGCACACCCTGAGCTGCCGCCACCGCCGCTCCCCTCAATCACAGCTCTCCCACCTGACAGCCAGAGGGCTGGGGAAAGGTTTACAAGCCTCCAGCAAAGGAGAGAAGTCTCCCTCCGAAGCTGCAAGGCCTCCCAGCCCTTCAAAGCCAGGGTGAAGGCAAAGAAGAGAAGAGGTACAGGATTTTTCCCCCAGAGAAGCAACGAGGAGGAGAGCAGCTTCTGGCTAACCTCCCTGTCCCTGAGCCTCGGCGATTTTACCTAACTCCTTACCATAACCGATCCATGTTCTCTAGAGCTGACAAAACAAGCGAGTAAGCTCCAACAGACTCAAGGAAACACCATGATACTCAGAGCAGCTTTACACTAAGAAATTAAGTGATAAAGATCTGCATTCAGTTACTTGGAAAACAAACAGGTCATAAAAGCAGCAGGAAGTTTCCACAAAGCTTGCAAACTGTGGCTAGTTCAGTTAGGTTTTCATTGCAGGAACACGTATCCAAATTCATGAAGCAGCTACAAAGAAAACAATTAAGGAACTGTAATCATTCAGGGCAAAAACCCTTACCATTTTACTTAGCAACAGTAGCACTATAACCAAAATGAGCTAATTTTAGACACAAACCTACTCCCCGTGCCTACCACCATATCATCACTGCTGCCTTTAATAATCAACGGTAGCAGAGCAATCCAGCTGCAAGAGCTTGCTCACTCCAGGTCCATGTGAGGTGTTGGCAATTATTTTAAACCACCATTTGTAGTAGGGTAGTTCCAATTGGGTGAAAAAAACCATTTCTGCGTCCACACACTGTGCTTACCATGGATGTAATACTGCATAGAGCTCCACAAACAACCTCCCTTCAGAGATCCCCCTACCAAAGCATTAAGAAACAGTAAAGAGTTGCAAGGGCTCTGACTACCACCCTACAGAAAACAAGGGAAGGGTAAAATGATATCGAGCCTGACATACCCTCCCACTTACCATATCAGAAACAGACATTTTTAGACTTCTGTAAGGCTAGAAAACCACTGCCAAAGACTAGACACTGGCTAGTACGGCACAGGGAATGTCAGTATGCATAGTACGGCGGGGAATTTGTGTTAACAGTTTAACACAGTGCAGTATGCAAGGGCTTGAGCAAGTGTATTGAACAGTACACCCCACTGGCATCACGGAAAAAGCAGCAAAACCTTAGGTATGTTTCAAAACAAGAGTTAAGACACAGTAGGCAGATGGGTAATACAACCCCATATTAATACTGTTATTTTGCATGAGTCACCCCCGTATTAGCATGAGTTATTCCCACCCTACAGTGGGTGGTTTTCTGCAATGAGATACACTTCACGTTTTGGCTTGATGTTTTCCTGATGCTTTTCTCCTACGACAGATGTCAATGACAGCCATAAAAGCACCACACTACACACACCAGTTTCAAAGTCTCATAGACGGCAATGCAGAAACCTCAAGTTTAGCACAGAAGTTTAATTTTACAAGAAACTGCCCAGAATCAAGAAAGTTGACATGCCATACAGCTACACTTCGAAGGGTTCCTTACATCAGTCACAGTCAGAAAGCAACCAGTAGCCTCTCAAGGCCATTCTCAGGTTGGGACTGCATGAAGCAGCTGAGATGCGATTTACCCCTGTGCTCAGCTCAGATGTGAAAAACTGTGCCACAGCTTAAGGGGCACTGACCAGACAACTGAGAAAGACAGGCTGTACAGGATTTTAAACCAGGTATTTGACAAAACTGTATCTTTGATTTTTCTTTTAAATGCTGAAATAAAACTTTTCAAGATGTTACAGCCACATCAACAAGGAAGCAAACAGGCATTTTTCTGTTATACCTTCCAAAACCTACAGATTTATTGTAAACTTAGCAAACAAAAAAAACATTACTGACCTTGTTACAAAATTCTGTCTTTGGAGATAGCTCTAGCCATAGAGTATTGTGTGTAACTGATGTGGCTTTGTCATGACTTAAAAATACTAACACATTGGAATCTAGTGCACACTAAGTAATGCTTACAGGAGCGCTTTAGAGTGTTTAATTTAAGCTGAGCCTCCAACCTACATTCCCTACTGCATTAATGCCCACTTTTTTTTTTGTTTTCAGATGGGGTAGGCCACATACTTCTTCCAGGAGGAAGGATTCTGCTGTGGTCGCAGCCCTACCACAAGCATGCAGCGCTGCAGCCGCTGTGTCAGTACATCTGGGACGTGCTGCCTCCACTACACAGGCTGGAAAACCAGTGGTGCTGTGCAGATTTCTGAGAAACTTAAGAGAAAAATGTAGATGCTGGGAATGAACTGTAGTTTTTCAGATAGCAAAGAGCTGGTTACATACACTGCTTTGTTTCCTAGGTACTCCCCAGTTACAGAAGCTGAGCTGCCTGGACAGCAGCTTCCACCCCCAGTTCATCTCCAGGGCCTCCTAATCCTCACCACAGCACATAGTAAGGAAGAGATCTGTGTCTCAGCCACGGTGGAACACCCTCATTCCGGACTTTACATATCCAGTTTTGGGTTTAACAGCCTTAAATGGAGCAAGATTTCATTTATGAATCATGTAGGACAGAACAGAACACAAAGAGACTTTGAATACAGCTAATTATTTATCTACCCAGATATTATCTTTCAAATCAATAATGTATTTTGTACACCTAGTGAGCCATTCAGCTCAGGACATCATCACTTCTTGGAAGACTTCCCTCTAACAGACAAAATGTTGGCAGGGCAGTGAGAGCAGACAGCACAATAAGCTAAATGATTGTGAGTCAGTAATAGTCAGGAAAACTCAAGATTTCCTACATCCGTTCTCTATCTTTCCCCACTAGGGCTTTTCTACCTTTCCAACAGACAACAACCAGCCAGTAATCCTCATTTTAAACATCAGCAGACAGCAAGTAAAATGAATACAGGCAGCCTGAGCAATGAAGCAGACCTCAGCCAACCTCAAAATTTATTATGATAAATTTTACCTAAAGAGAGAGAGGCACTGCCACAGGTGCGATGCTGTGATGCAGTCATGCAATACAGTAGACTGCCACCCGCATTCACATACAGCAAATATGCCCATTGCTTTTTTTTGGTCAGAGGAAGTTATGTATTAAAATCCAGTTGCCACCTTAATTAAGAACTGCGACTGTTCTTAGCACCTTCTAAACTGAGACCTAAGCAACCAGCAATTACATGCTCTACCACGTCAAACACACCTCAGACACTGCCACGAAAAGCCACAGGATGCTCGGGCTGTCAGCGGCTCTCAGAACCACGAACAGCATGAAGACGCGGGAATCAGAACTCCGTCCTCGAGCCAGACCATTCGTGTCCTGGTGCGGCTGCATTAGAACAGGTCTGTGCTGCAACCATTTGTGGCTGGCATCTGCTGCTTCCCCGCACTGATACATTACTCTCGAGTGGCACGCTGGTCCTCCTGAAGTGTGACAGGATTTCCCACTCCACTTCTCATTAGTGTTGCTCATCCATCTCAATTTATTTCTCCTTCACAGTGTACTAATGCTCTTGCCACCCTAATAACATCATATTCTCATATATGATATTCTTTTCCCCTCCTACAGAAGGCAGGCTTATTTATTTATCTACTAAACAGATGCCAGCAACAAAGGACTGCCAGTCCCTGGAACAGATCCGCAGCTGCCTGAAGGAGAGCCATGGAGAGCAGGCTAGGAGCCTGGCAGCAATCCACTTCTTCCCCCCTTACAGCTGAAATTTATTTTTTTTTTATTTTCCCCTCCATTGGCAGAGTTATTCCTGTCCATGCCAAGAGAAAGTTACATTTCAATTGCCTGTCTGGATCCTTCTCCAGTTCTACTTTTGTTCTTCCCCAATTAAGTAACTGTCCTTTCTCAGTTTCTTTTCCTTTCTGCTTAAGCAAGAACAAGGGCTGAACATGTGGTTGTAGTATCAGACCACTGCAATTAATCCCAGCCAGAAATATTAAGTTTAATTCATCCGCTTTCATTATTTCCCCACTTTTTCAGCTTTATGAAAAGCAAGCCCTGAAGGAATATGCCAGCTGTAGTTTTATCTGAAGTGCCCCATACAGACAAAGAAGCTCCTTGAAGACGCAGCTCCTTCGTAATTATTTGTTGTGTGTGCACCCAGCCAGCCTCTCCTTACATACACCATGCACACATCCCCCGCAATTCATGTACCAGACACACTCCACACTTGCTTTCTGTTACCTGTACTCAGGACAACCTCTTCTTTTAAAAGCTGACATCAAAACAAAGTCCCACCAACATCACTCCACCACCCATCTAAGTCTGTTTTAAAAGGCAAGCCTGACAGACATCAAGCTCAACCACAGTGTACACTAAATACTTTCTGTACAATTTAACTATGTGGTAGGTTCAAGTGGCAGAAAAATACCACCAGTATCTGATCTGTGCCGTTCTCTCTTCCCACATATTCAGCTATCAAGAATCTTGACAGTAAACATGAATTGAAGAAAAAAAAAATTCTGGAATACCAAATTGACCTTTGAGCCGTTGAGAATTGAACTTTGGTAAGAAAAGCAGTGTAAGCCTGCATATACTCCAATACCATTAACTAACAGATATATTCTTCACTCTTATCTGTGCAATACCAGAGGATGAACACGAACCAGGTCAGCTCAAGAGATTACCTACTGGTCGTAAGTAGTTTAAGGTCAATTTTCAAAGCAAGCTAAAGATATTGTGTGTCTAGGTACCCACAGAAGTTCTCAATGTGGTAAACTGAAGTAACTCCAAGTATTTACAACGCCACAATCACTCAGATTTCAACACCTATGACAGGTTTGGGTCACATCACCAGCACCAAGTTGCTTAATCTTATGCTATTAAAACACTGATCTACACTGCCATTTGCATTTCTCACCAACTTAGTACGGTATATCACTACTTTTGCTTTTACATTGACTTTTCCCCCTCAGGTGGAGCAGCCATCACAAGCAGCAATGCTCTCCACAAGTTTGGCCCCATAAATATAAACTGGTTCGGCTGCTGCATGATCTTCAGCAAGGAGGAGTGTGCCGATGTTCAAAATTGCTGGCATAGAGTTTTGTGAATAAAGTCTGTATGAAGTTTGATTTTCAAGTCAGACTGTTTCAGCAATATTCTTCAGCCTAATGCCCATGTGTCTCACTTCAAGTTGTTTAAAACACCTTATTCAAACACCATCTTAATCTTTTGGGCATATGATTTTAAATACTATTCTTTAAAAGCAAACACAACAGTTTGTAGGAAGTAATCTGTATTTGCAGGTTTTAGTAATTTAAGACAAAGTCCTCTGGCTGGGCTTTAACTCCTGTGTCAAAAAGCATCTAGAGAAAAGAAAATCCAATAGTATTACTCTTTTGATTCAAGAACAAACTAACCAATATCAGTGCATACAATATAAAAAAAAAGTATATTCCTCCTCACCCCACAATGGAAAAAGTTTAATGATATGAAAGGAAAATGAAAAGAGACCAGCCTGAACTTCAAATCAATTGCTCAGCAGCTCTCTGCTGTCCAATCGCCTGTCAGACAGGCCAGCAGAGGAGGTGCTAGCGTTCCACAGGGTACTGATTTTCACAGGTCTTACAGACACTACATCGAGTTTTATTGCTATTTCCTAGCTGTTCCTTCCCTTCCTGAGCTGACACTGAACATTTCCTATTTTAAGGTTTTAGGTGCATTCCCCTGGTCCCATGAAGGAGTGTTGAAGCTAGCCACCACAACAGTTGTTACATGGGTGACAGCAAACAACTCTGATTACTTAATGTTGTACTTGCCTATAACAGCATGCGCTTGTTGGCCAGACCCCACAGAACCAAACAGTCACATGCAAGTGAAGAAACTGTTTCAAAATAAATCTATTTTGAGACAAGGTTCCTTAAAAATAATGCACGTGCACAGAGTGCACGTGAACACCACTTTTTTTAGCAAGTTAACTCACCACCCTGAACATGGATGGATTTAACATCCCAGTACTATCTAGAAGATGAGCAGCTTGCATCCAACAGGCACACTATGCGAAGTGTGTGACACTACATAAATCCAGCCAGGGCTACAGCGTGCAAAATACTTGTAAGACTTTTTCAGTCTCATGTATTTCTGAAGGTCCATCCAGCTCCAACATGAGAAAAATCACTTACGAGCAGCATACAGGGAAATGGTTTCCACCTTACCTGCAGTCAAAAAGTAAAGCTAAGAAGTTGGTGAGACAGCTCAGACCAACATATTCCCTTAGTATAACTGTCAAACGCTAATTTAAACACATTAAATGTTCCAAAATGTTTGACAGTACAGATGATCACTGTAGGCTCAGCCCTTTCAATAAGGCTTGTACTCACAAATAACTGCCTGTTATAATTGTCTAGTAAATTGGTACTAAGACTTTTTGACTCTTTCATCAGTCGTTCCAAGGTCCACAGTATGACTCACTGCAGCCTAGGTGTGTTTTAACACTCAGGGATTGTTTTCTTGACAGGAAAGGGAGAGTCCCCTGCTGTAACAGTAAGATCACTTTACTGTCAAAAGTGTAATTCAGCAGAAGTAAGCTCTTCATCCTTCTGGATTCCAGCTGTATGCATCGACTCCTTTTGGGAGAACGTTAAACAGTTTTCATACAGACCTCTTAAGACCATTAGTATTTCAGTTTGTATATTGAGGAAAATATGTGTACGCCTTTCCAGTAATGGCATGGCCTTAAGATGACCTGACAAAGCACCATCAAAAGCAGAGACAAATGTACCTGGCATGGAAATGGAGAGAGTGACCTAATTCATCTTTTCCATTTGGTTCTGAGTCTTTTGTCTACATAGTCTTAAAAACTGGCAGTCACTATTTAAGATTGGCCCTGAATGAAGTATCTGGAATCCTACTTAACAGATGTACTGGAAGCTTGAGCTGCAGCACATCTGCCCACACTATTCCCACCTGGGGTTGAGATTAATTCATCTAGAATTTACATCCACTGCTTACATTTCTCCTAAAATAAGAAGTTAGAAAGTTCTGTGCTCCCCAAAGAACTATGTAAGCCAGGAACTAGAAGCACGTGGCAAGGCAAGTTCTCCTTCCAATAGATTTTCATCAGACAGAACCAACAATCCAGTGAAAGTCAAAGAATTATTGAAGGTTTTATGGAAGAGCCTAAAGTTTTCCAGTTTTCCCCTGCCAAATATAGAAATGAGTCTTCAAAAAAATGTCATTCTCCTTTTCGATAATTACAAATTTTTGCTGAAGTAATGGCCATACAACACAGCCAAAAGCTTTCAGGAAAATTTTCTTAGCATCAGACAGATTTATCTCAAATTGATTCTAACATTCTTTCATGATTGCATTTTCCATATTTCTAATTAATCAAAATAATTCAAGCATTATCTTCCCCTTAGCAAATATGTATTACTAACATAAAGTTCTTCTCTTCGGAATCCTGACTACCTAAAAGTTTCTTCCAGCATCCTCTATTTGTGATCTTCTGTAACAGGATAGAATAAAACAAAAAAGTCTAAATGTGCATATAAAAATATTTCTATGCTCTGCAGCTACAGAAGCCCTGGAGGTATGACTAAATGACTGACTGAGATATACCTAGACTAACAGAACTCAAAATGAACAGCAGCATGCAGGAGCTACATGGGTTTAAGGTACATTGCCCTTGTGCAGATAACTGATTTTTAAAGCCAGCCTTTCATGCTCATAAATAAACTTTGGAGACCCTAGAAGTTTTCACTTGCTTCAGTTCTGCTCTCTGTTCGGGAGCCCTGGATCAGAGGCTGGTGGTCACTGAAATTAAGGCAGACAACAAAACAGATGCGCGTTCCTTCCATCGCTTAGTGCAGCTGGAAGAGCCTTTTGCCTTGTCTGACTTCACCTGGAAGGAAACCCAGCAATGTTATTATTTCATTTAGTGTATTAGGAGTGTGTCAGTAATTTGTTATTCCCCAAATGAGACAACCTACAACAATGAAGTCTAACCTTTAAGTCATGAAAACTAGAAGCCAACATTTGAGATAACCTTGTTATAGCAATTTCTCATAGAAAGTGAACCTTGACTTTCTTGCTAAGGCCCTCCCTAACGACTTCCATTTAAAACAATTTCCGGTTACAAGAATTTCGCAAAATGTATTCAGATTCAGAACAGAACTTCCTGAAGAAGTTTTGTCCAGAAAATACAAGGCTGTCAGTCTGATAAGAGTGTATGTAGTGTACTTAGAAAACTTGTTATCAAAGAAAGTTTTCTTTTTCCAAAGCCTAACACGACTCTTATGCTCAACTACTTCAGTGGATGCATTGTACAAATTACAGGACAGAATAAAGACTGCTAGAGCAAGGAATCAACCTTTATCAGTGTTAGAAACTGGTAAATGAAACACCTGATTCCTTTAACAAATTAAGAGAAAGGCACAAGCAAAATCACAGCTAACTCAGGACTTTCCAGTTCATAGGTCTTTACACCTGGTATGTTTTGGTAAGTGCACAGAACCACAGGATATGAAACCTGGTACTTAAGTTATTTCTACTGCCTGCTGAATCGAAATGCCCAGTTCATCAGATGTATGGAATGAATTAGCATATCACAAGCCTGTAAGTCAGCTGTATGCTCACCTGGAGCATTCTGATAGTGGTTCTGGCATACTGGGAAGCAGAAAGGATGAGGAGGAACCTCTAAACATCAAGACAATGAATTCAGTAGAGCTTGGTGGAGGAAGTGCCACAAATGCAGTGTTCTTTCTTACCTTACCTAGTTAGTCTGTGATAAAATTATCACAGTTTACACTTCAGTACAAAATCACTCAAACACAAACAGTAAGTAACATCTAGGGACACTAGGCCCACCATTCTCAAAGACCAAGAGCACAAAACTGTAAGGGGCAAGATCTACACAAGTAAGAGAAAATTGATTAATCAAGCATACACCTACCAAACTTACAAAGAAAGTACATCCATGCACTTTTATTAGCCCTCCCCCCACCATTTTCCTTGCTACCCTCCTCTGAAAATCAGGGATCTTCCATTACTGAAACCAGAATACCAAGCTTCTGTACTCCTGTAGAAATTGGTACCATCTACTGCTTTAATAATATACTAAACAACCCCAGTTTGTGCCATCATAAAGAAAACAACTCCTAATAACCTTCAAGCTTGAGTGTGTTCTTTCCTTTTTTCCTCATCAAGTTCTCTCTACAGCATTCTATGTTTTACTGCAAAAAGGCATATATCACACTAATACCTAACATACCAGAAATGCCTGCGAGACAACTGTCTGGCAGGTAGGCATGACAGTGATTTACAAAATCTGTTAAAAGCTTCACCAAGCTAGCAGAAAAGCAGAATTTGTGTCTTTGTTGTCCAGTTCTGCCCAGTAAGCACATCCTAGTTTCTCAAGGCCGCCAAACCAGTAAAAGTCTTCCAGGAAAATTAATAATCCTAGACATACAAATGTACTGAGATATAGTACAGACAAAGCTTTAATAGCCTTGACTATAACCAGGCTAGTCACTCTATAGCTTAACCTCCTTAAAAAATGGACTTGATACTAGACACCATTAAGGCTTTGGCTGTCCCATTCCCAACAGCTGGTCACCTGCATCGGTATTACGATTTCCTGTTTTTAATTACTCCACATCCTGCTTCTCACAGGATGTTAGCATTCAGCACAGGCCTTTCAGAGTTCTTAGGAGCTATGACTCTGCAGAAGTGCAATTCTCTGGTGGTCATCTCTTAACAAGTAATAATTGTTCTTCAGGTTTTTCTACTTTCAACGGACATAAGTGTTCAACAGACCTGTTCTCAGCTTTACCTCAAGATGGAGATATACATGCAAATCAAATCAGTGATCTAAACTCACCCCAGTAGCTTCTGAAAAAGGAAGTGACACTGCACACACAAAAAACACAACGGCGCAAGTTTTCAGAACCTCAGACAGAATACCTTGCTGCCATTTATCTTATCTTGTAGTCTTCACTTGTATGTTTTAGAAATTCAGCACCCAGTTGCAGGAGGAGGAAGCGGCAAGCAATGACTGCATGGAATGGAGGCCTCAGCTACCACCTGAATTCCTTGAACTATTTTTAGTTGGGCTTTAACAGTTTTCAGTCACTTCAAGAACCTCACTACATTCTACGCTTTGGTTCTGCAAGTGTCGGTCCTTTCTTAGAAACGGAGTCAGTTTTCCTTGCATGCAAGTGTAGTACTCCAGCAGCAGGTCCTAACAAAGGGCAAAAACTGACGTAAGAGAAGGTACAACTATGAATAAGCCACGTTCAGATCACGACTTTACGTTTCAAGAAAATTAAACTAGAAAAGATTCACGCATTAAGTTCCACAATTTTTATCACAAATGTGTCAATGTTTGCTAGAAGGTGCTAAGAACACAAAGGAGAATCAGCTCTCTCCCCACATACTACCTTTCAACAAAAAGACAACTGTTATTCCAAATTTAAACATTCATTTAACATTCACTCCACAATTCTGGATTTGCCAAGAAGTAACGTTCCCAACCTAAGGTCTGGCCTTGAGTCATGAAGTAGCTAGTCCTTCTAGTCAGTTACTTAAAAAGGATGAGTAAACAGTGTTTGCTTTAATTTACAAAAGGCAAAAAAAGTAATACTTGAAACGCTGTCCCAACCATTATCGGGACAACTAATTCAAGTCCAAAAGTACTATTAACTTAAGTGTATGTATAGCACGCCTGACCTTCAGAATAGAACTGCATCCTACATAGTTCCCAGTGTCAAAAGACTATAATATCCTTTTACTCAGATGCCAGTTTCATGTCTACCACATCATGTATTTTGGTATAAGCTCTGTCCATTCACTAAAAATAAGAAAGGAGAGAGAATGGATTCACAAGACACAAAACTCCAGTAAACTGTTCATATAGCAGCATGAAGCCGATACTTAGCGATTCTGCTGGATTTCTGCATGTATAATGAAAAATAAATGTATAATGAAAATTAAGCTTTCACTTTTCTGCAGGCCAAAGGTAACAGTAGGGAAAAAACAGGGTTATGGTCAAAGCTTATTCATCATCTGACATCAGGTATTTCAGCTGACATAAACCATCTATCTGCCATGCAAGAAAACACCAACCTCATTTTCAATGAAGCTCTGAATTTCTGTTGAAAAAAGCTGCTTTGAACACTACCTTCTAGTATGGAGATTTTTGTTTTGTTTATTTTTAGGTGTTTAACTTTAGAACTAGATATACAAAATGGGTAAAAATCAGAAGTGGACACAGATTTTTACCCTTGATTTTATTAGCATGTATTGTTTCTTAATTACACAAAGCAGAAGTAGTAACAGCATTGCAGCCTTGGGGGGGTAGTAGGAAGGAAGGAAGGAAGGAAAGGGGAGCTGGCAAGAGCACCATGCTCATACACGCTTTCAACAATTAACACTGCAATTTCACAGATCAAACATTTACAAGCATCCTCTCAACCTCAACACAGTAAAAACTGAAATAAGCTACAACTTACAGCTCAAGACTATTTAATTGCAGGCACTACCACAGGGTACAGAAAAGAATCATACAGCACAATTAATATTACTGTTGATTCGGTTTTCAAAGTTCAGAATCCCCTTGCCCATTTCTAGAAAAATTGGCCGACATGGGTCTGACAGCGCAATGTGAAACTGTTTACAGAGGACATCATAAAAATAGATGTTTGGAAACAATGGAATAGCCTCATATATATGACCTTTCCATGAAAAACTTAAAAGCATATTAAAGTAAACATTTAAATTTCAGCTAGAGACACCAGGAGTAAGTAACCATCAAGGTAGAGTTGTTTCTGAGCTTTGATGATTTTAGCCACTGCACCTTCATGAAGTTTTAAACTGTGGACAAGTAGTCATCAAATCTCAGCTCTATTGCTCTACAAAGAGCCTCAGCATCAGCACCTAGAAACTGAACACACGCAGAGTGCTACCAAATATGCACACCTCCCCCCCCCTCAAGTTGCAGGTGGAGAGTGAAGTGCTTCCAGGCAGGGGTGGAAGTCCGTCCTTCCTTTACACTAGCTCCCTCCAAAGAACAAAGGAGCTTGAATGCAACGTGGGTTATCGCTATGCAAAGGGACTGAGGCTCTCGGCAAACCTAGCAGTTTAATCTCCCCCTCCTGCCCCGAGACATTCCAATTCAAAAGTTACCCCTTTTTGAAAACCTGAAGTCACTGAACAGCTGGATGTATACATAATAAAGCATTGGTGTATACACAATAAAGCATTAGTCTTGTACTGTACATTCTATCTTCAAAGTTTCACATGTTATTTCACTATGTGAAAGTTGCTGCTGCACCCATCCCATCTGCATTACCTAATGTCTCTGTCTTGAAATCACTCAGAGAATATAAAGAATATAAAGAAACATGAACTTTGTGCTCAGAGAGTGTATAAAAGAACACAGTTCCACTTTATCTTGAAAAAAAAATAAAATTGCCAACCTGTTTCTTTATGCAGGGACAAGAGACTTTCAAGAACAGTTTTATGATTCATAGGGATGATTCAACACTAATTCTCTACATTACCAAAGAAGTAGTCAATCAATACAGGGACTTCAATAAAACCTGATAGCGTACCTGCACAAATGTTTTATTTGAAAGGTTGCTTGACAAAGTCATACCATTTCCTCATTAAAGAGCCACTCGCATCTGGAAGATCAATCTATATATAGATATCTCAACATAATTTCAGATGTTTGCATTCTAGTGGTGATGAAATTTAAGTTCCTCACCAAACCATGCCCTAAAACAATGCCTTACCTCATTGGCCTGAGGCATTCTTTACAGGGAAAAGTGTAACTGGAGATTCAGTGTTGCTGCCTTTTTAATAAAAAACTAGCAGTATTTTGTAACGCTAAGACAAATATTTCTAAATGAAGGTTTCTACAACAGCAGATACACTTCATTTTGAAAAGCTGTGCCATACCAGTAATAAAAAAAGCCTTTTGAAAATACTGTTAGTAGCATGACTAACAGCAGTCACACTCCACCCAACACATCCACCCTTGCTAAATCCAAATACTCCAGATGACAAGCAACCTTTCCATACTACTTGCCAGCAGTTGTTGCAGTTTAGCTGCCTTCCTAGAATTAAAAAGCATCTCTGAGATTCAACTTAAAGAGATCTAAAAAAGCTACAAGCAGTTACTATAGTATTAGTCCAGAAGAAATTATCATTCAAAGGAGGAGGAGTCAAAACCACTTTGTGGCTCAGCTCTAGGAAACCCGTGCTTCGTAGCGCCTGCACGTTGTGAGGTCCAGCCTCTCGGATGCTGACTCATGGATCATACGAGTGGTAGATGGAGGAGGAAAGGGAGAGAAGCAGAACGGAACGTAACTGCACATGGCACTCAAGAGTAAAAATCAGAAGGCTTGCGGTAGATAGCTGATATCTCCTCCTACCAAAGGAAAGCACATCTTTGGCAGCAGGGCGTAACAGGAAAACCATGCACAGCTGCAGGTTTCGGTCTTCACTGCTTCCTGCAGCCTTCCAGGTGAGCAGGGAAGGCGAGAGCTGCCAGCCAGGCAGGCCATTGCTGGGAACAGAGAAAGACTCGACTGCAGGGACAAATTCAGCCGGCACACGAAGGGCTTGCTTCCCCTGCATCAGAGGCTTGTGCTAGCATGGCTACCAGACTACCTGCCGTCCACCATTTGATGCGACTCGAGTAATTTCAGCATAGACACTGCGTGAAATGGCTCACTACCTTTATCAGCAATACTCAATGTCCCTATGGAAGCACTAACTCATGGTTAAGATCGCACAGAAACCAGCATGAGATTTTATGCATAAAGTTCTCCTAGGAACTAGATTTGGTAGGACAACAGAGGAAGCTTAAGAAGTCTGAAGAGTGAGCTTTATGTTGAGCTCCCAGTAAGTGTCTGAAGCGGACACTGAGGAGGGGAGATCACAAGGAGTGACAACAGCGTAAGTGCCTGCACCCTGTCACACAGGTTCTAGTGAAACGCTCGTCACAGCAAACAGGAATCTGTGCCCTCCACAAGTGACACCACTTTCACAAAGGTGAAAGTTTTACAACTTAAGTAGGCCTGTAATGGAAGAAACAGCTTCTTTGGAAGACATGGACTCTTAAATGTGGTACTTAATTAACTCAACTGATTCATTAAGCTAATAAATTTCCAAACGATTTTCAAGCAAAGGTAACTCATTTTGACCGATATAGAGAAAAAAAAACAACCTAGGTGGCAGCACGCATGGAAGCATATAGGTATTTTCAGCACAATTTAAAGAAGCACTCCCTTGTACGCGAGCCAGAACACTTAATCAAGAAGCAAATTCAGTTAATTCCAAACCAGTCAGCTTTTTCATTTTTAGTTTAGTTTTTAGGGTTGTTTTTTTTTAGGTTTAGGAGATGTGACACTAGTCACATCTCCTAAACCAATCTAACATACATTTACCTCAAAAATTGTTTATTTCCGTATAGAATTGCTTCTTCCTGTTCTCACATTCGCAATACTTGACACCAAAAAAACAAAAGTAACTAAGAGGAGCAAATGAACCACTGAAGATTATCTGCCACACCGTTACTACTGCATTACACACATGCAGCTTCCTGCAGCCACAGCTCCCTGGTCACGTAGAATAGGGTCCAGCAGCCTCCACACTGCTGACATGTGTCTCTTCAGCTCCCACTACACCACAGCACAGTTTCGCTATCGATAGCATCTGGAATTCTGCTGCTTGTACAGAAATGTATTTCTGGGCTTCAATGCATGCTCAGGGTGTCCTGCCAGTCTTCAAACCTCAGTTTTACATTACTCCATAATTACTGCAAATTCGTTCTACAGATTCTCCTGAGAGGTCAGCTTGAATCTCACAAAGCCAATTTCTACATGTCTTTATTTCCTATCTTCCACATAGATGTCTTACTTCATAAAATTGTATTTTATATTAAAAAAACCTCAAAACATCTCTTAAAGACCCCTAGAGAGTATTTTTTTTCATGAGAAGTAAACGAAATACACACCCAGTTACTTTAAATGTTTTCAACAGGCTACTAGCTCTGATCTGAAGAAATAAAGAAGTTCTCATTTTCTCTTCAGCTTATCTTATGAACAGGTAAGCTTACTAACCACACAATCCTCTGATTCTCTGCAATTACCTAGGGCAATACTTCACATGGATCACTCCATCCAAAAGTGTACTTTAAATACACTCAAAATTGAGTGTATCTCAAATGCCTCTACATATATTTGGCCCATAGGAGAGTGCAGATGATCTTCCTCCTCACAGTAACCCACATAACGGTTGCAGAAGTTACTACACTGACTTCCCCTACCCCAGCATAATATTTCGCATGATATTCCCCAGCCAAGTTCCCAGTTTTATTCTCCAGTACAGCAACACACATCAATATTGATTTTCTTTCTCTTAAAAAAAAAAAAGTCCCCACTCACCAGCACAGTGGTGCAGATGGACCTGAGCTCAGACTCCACCTTCTCCCGATAGTCCTTGATAAGCTGCATCTTCTTGTCACTGGTGTCTGTCTTCTGCTCAATGCTAGAGATGACCCTCCAGGCAGAGCGCCGCCCCCCCACTACGTTCTTGTAGGCCACCGAGAGCAGGTTGCGCTCCTCGTTGGACAGCTCGGCGCCCTGCTCAGTTACTGCCTTCATGCAGGTGGCCATATCATCATAGCGCTCAGCTTGCTCAGCCAGCTTGGCTTTCTGGATCAACTCGGTCTTATCCATGGTGGCTGGCAGTGGGGTAAGAGTGGTGTGGTAGAAAAAGCAGGAGAAGCTGGGGACGTCACGCTACCAACACGAGAACACACCTCAACCTGTCAGAAAGAAGACAGCAACCATGACGCTAGGATAAAACACTGCAGAACACAACCCGACCCCTCATGACCCACAAAAAACCAAGGATCACAGCGAGCCAAGCCCCCCATCCCCCGCCCCATCTCCAGGGGCTTCTGGCGGAGGGCTGGCCAGCCGGCTGTGGCACCCTGCCCTCACACGCAGGGCGAGGGGCAGAGGCACTGCCCTCGAGGGCCCACTCCCGGGGAAGCCACGGCCTGGAAACCCACCGGGGGAAGCACGCTGGGCGCCAGCCAAGGGACAGCAGCCCCAGCACCAAGCGCTGCAAGCAGCCGTTTTTCCGTCAGTGCGGACTTTCTGCCCTCACGCCGCTCTCCGTCCTGGCCGTAAGTGAGCGGGTTAACGTGCTGCCTCATGGGGACCGGGAGCAGGACGCTTCGCTGCGGGCAGGCCTGGGCGGCCTCGCCCAAAGCCCTCCCCGCCACAAGCCCCTCAGGAGAGCGCGGAAGAAAGACGGACGCCAAAGCGGGAAAAAATACAGGAGCGAGCCGAGCTCGCCCCGGGGGAGGCGAGGAAGGGGTTAAACCCACCGGGCGGGCAGAGCGGGCCCGGGATCCGCCTCCCTCGGGCACCCGCGGGGCGAGCGAGGTGCGGGGAGGCCGGGGCGGGGCGGCCCGGGGGGCC